>CEVQ01358541.1_pt1 | contig 10671 bp, 11 predicted proteins | sample 356551 | NCBI WGS metagenome assembly CEVQ01 (sample SAMEA2623756, study PRJEB7988) | marine metagenome | biome: marine biome (ENVO:00000447); feature: mesopelagic zone (ENVO:00000213); material: "saline water (ENVO:00002010), including plankton (ENVO:xxxxxxxx)" | depth 250 m | reverse complement strand
AGAAATAATTCAATTAAAAAAAATGCTATTAGAAGTAAAAAAAAATGGGAATAAAGTTATAATAGCAGGCAATGGGGGTAGTGCGGCAATATCTAGTCATGTTGCAGTTGATTTTACTAAACAAGGTGGTATTCGGACTATTAATTTTAATGAAACAGACTTAATTACGTGTTTTTCAAATGATTATGGTTATGAAAATTGGGTTGCAAAAGCGATAGAATTTTATGGTGACAAAGGGGATTTAGCTATTTTAATAAGTTCAAGCGGTAATTCACAAAATATGATCAATGCAGCACTAAGTGCAAAAAATATGGAAATTAATGTTGTGACTTTTACTGGTTTTAATAATGATAATATATTAAAGAGTAAAGGAGAGCTTAATTTTTGGATTGACAGCAAAGCATATAATATTGTTGAAAATACTCATCAGATTTGGTTGCTTCTTATATGTGACCTAATTATTGGCAATGCAGAGTATTCTGCTTAGATAAATATTTGATGGGATTTTATAATATAAATAGAGTGCAGAAAAAAATATGCTAAAGAGATATGGTGGAACAATTACAATGGATTGTGACCCATTGCTAAAAACCCCCAGATCTTTTTTAAAAAATCATCTTTTCTTTTCTCATGGAAGATCTGCTATGATATGGCTACTTCATAATTATGGACCTTTTTCATCTGCAGCTGTTTGTGCTTATACATGGCCAGAAATTCCTACGATGATGGAAAGATATAATTTAAAAATTGGATTATTTGACTTTGGTCAGAAAGAAATTCTAAATGTAATTAAATCTTTGCCAAGACCACGCTTAATTATTGTCCCAGTTTTCTATGGATTCAACCCATGGATAGATTATTTAACACTTAATAATGAAATTGAAAATAATGATTTTATTTTAGTTGATGCTGCGCAAACAGCCTTTGGCTTTGAAAATTATGAACTACCTAATTCAGGTGCAGTAATGTCATGCCCTCATAAAGCCACAGCTTTAAATGATGGAAGCGTTTTAGCGCTGGATAATATTTCTAATGAAAAATTATTATCACAAAACAAGTTAGAATCTGCAGAAGCATTCTCGTCAATAAGGAAAGCTAGTAGACTACTTCTGGATACAAATGACCCTTATAAAGAAAAGATAGGCCTATCATTAGTTGAAAAACTTGAAGAAAAATGGCCCTCTGATCCACCCCAAAAAATAACAAATAAAAGTTTGATAGAATTATCACTTCTTGATAAAATAGAACACGAGCGTATAAGAAGAGAAAATTATAAGGTATTAAATGGTTTATTGCAGGATCATTTCAAACCAGCTGTTTCTGAGCAATCTGGAGTGCCTTTCGCTTACCCTTTATTAACAAATAATCGTGATATAATAATTGAAAAATTAAAGCAAAAACGTGTATTTGCTACACCTCTTTGGCCAAATGCGAGACTAAATAAATTAGAACATCCCAAAGCATACCTTTTTGCTAATCAACTTATGGCTTTGCCAATAGATCAAAGATATAATATTGATGATATGGAAAATCTGGCAAAAATTGTTTTATCTAATATAAAATGAAATTTAATATACTAAATTATGATAATCCACGCTGGGATCATTATTACAATCAGTTAGATGATAAATCATCTGATATATTCTATAATCAAAATTTTGGGAAAGTTTACCAGGAATCAATTTATAAAAAGTATAAAATAAAATGTGCAGCCTTAGAATGCGATTCAGGAGTAGCAATTTATCCCTTCGTATTACGAAGTATTATAATTAATGATGAAATAAAAATTAATGATATAACTGGTTATTATGGCAGGAATGGAATTGCTTCAAATATAAGTGATTTAGATGATATTCAAAAATTTCATAACAGTTTTTATGATTATTGTATTAGTAATGATATAGTTACTTCTTTTGATAGGTTCCATCCTATTATAAATAATCATAAACTATCATCTTCAAATTCAATTGTTAAGGAATCTGGAAACTTCATAATTCTTAATTTGAAACAAAATATAGAGAATATTGAAAATAATTATAAACACATGCACCGTAAATCAATAAAAAAAGCTATCCGAGGTAACGTTAATATTTTTTATGAAAAAAATATTAATAATCTAGACAGTTTTATAAAAATATATCATAGCACATTAACAAAAAGAAATGCGCCAAGTTTTTATTTTTATCCTAAGCATTTTTATGAATTATTAGGGAAATATCTTCCTGATAATTTTATTTTTTTTTATGCAACGGTTAATGAGAAGATAATCTCATGTGAATTAATTTTACTTTCTGAATACTATTGTCATTCTTTTTTTGGTGGAACACTTGAAGAATACCGTGAACTTTGTGCAAATACCTTATTAAAAAGAGAGATCATCAGATTTCTTAATAAGGAAAGGTATCATTATTTTTTACTTGGAGGTGGAGTAAGTATAAATGATGGTATATATCGCTATAAAAATGGTTTTGCGCCAAGTGGTGTTTTTAAATCATATATTGGGGGAACAATTTATGATTTAAAAAATTATCAAAAATTAATAAATAATTTTCAAAAAAATGAAATATCGTTTGATAGTGACAAAATTCAATTCTATGATATCTAATAAAATAACTGATGAGATATAAATGAAAATTTTAATTACTGGAGCAAAGGGGTTTATTGGTAAGAAGTTATCAAATGTCCTTGCAAAAAAACATACAGTTTTTAAACTATATAAAGAAAAAAATAAATCAATGGAGAATGAACAATCTATTTATTTAGATTTAATAAATAAGGATAATGTTATAGAATACTTTAAAAAGTTTAATGACCAAAATAATATTGATATAATAATCCATTTAGCATCGAAGCTGGTTTCATCAAAAGATAAAGAAAATATAGAAATTTTTTATAAAAATATTAATATTGCCGAGAATATTGTACATATTTCAAAAATATTAAGACCCAGACAATTAGTCAATTTTTCATCGATTTCTGTTTATCCAAACCTCTCAGGAAAATATAAAGAAAATTCAATAATAAATACTCTGCCGAATAATGATTGTATTTATGGCTTGTCGAAGTATTCCTCAGAAATATTGATTAGCCATTTACTTAGAAAAAGTAAAATAAATATTTGCCATTTTAGAATTGCAAATGTTATTGGAAAAGGCATGAGAGATGATAGAATTATACCAGTGATGAAAAAGGAGTTAATGAAATCTAATTCAATTAATTTATTTGGAGATGGCAGAAGAGTAAGTAATTTTATTGATATTGATGATTTAATTAATATAGTTCAAAAATCAATATCAAAAAACATTTCTGGTGTTTATAATGTTGGAGATAGAAATATTTCGTATTATGATTTAGCAAAAGAAATAATAGATAAACATGGAAATAATAATTCTTTAATTAACACAATAAGTAATGGTAATAGAGAGGTGTTTAATCTTGATTGTTCTAAAATTAATAATCTTCTTGAATTAAAATGAAAAAAATCTTAATAATTGCACCACATCCAGATGATGAAACATTGGGTGTTGGTGGTACAATATTAAAACATAAAAATAATGGGGACGAAGTTCATTGGTTAATTATTACAAATGTTTCAAAAGATAATGGTTGGACTAGTAAGCAAATAGAACAAAGGCAACTTGATATAGATGTAGTTGGTAAAGCTTATGGCTTTAAATCAATCAGTAAATTAGATTTTCCAACTATTAAATTAGATACAATACCAATGTACGATTTAGTATCTAAAATAAGTAGCGCAATTGATTTAATTAAGCCAAATATAATTTATACTAATAATGCTAATGATATTCACACAGATCACCAAGTCACTTTTCAAGCAGTTTTAAGTTCAACAAAAAACTTTAGAGCTCCATATATAGAAAAAATTCTTGTTTATGAAACTATTTCAGAGACAGAGTTTTCAGTAGAAAAAAATATATATGGATTTCAACCAAATGTATTTATTGATGTAACAAACTATTTTCATAACAAATGTAAAATAATGAAAATTTATTCAAATGAATTAATGAAATCACCTTTGCCCAGGAGTATAAGAGCAATAAAAGCTTTAGGCAAATACAGAGGTAGTAGAATTGGAGTAAAGTATGCCGAATCATTTATGTTAGTTTTTCAGAAAGATAATTAATTAAGATTATGAAAAAAATATATAAAAATAAATGGAATGAAAGTTACACGCGTTACGAAAACAATATTTTTTATCCTAAAGAAGAAGTTGTAAAGTTTCTAAACAGGTTTGTAAAGAACAAGACAGAAAAAAATTCTTTCAAAGATATTCTTTATAATAATGGTAAAAAAGTGCATGGATTAGATTATGGTTGTGGTATTGGTCGTATGACAAAATTGATGGATGAATTTAAGATTGATGCATATGGTATTGATATATCTAACCAAGCAATTAAAAAAGCAAAAGAATATTATCCTGATCTAAAAAATAGATTTAAAGTTGTTCAAGGGAATAAAATACCTTTTCAAGATTCTTTTTTTGATATTTCCATATGTGAAAGTGTAATAGACTCAATGCATTATGATTTAGCTAAAATAGTTTTGAAGGAATTAAGTCGTGTAACAAAAAAACTACTTTTTATAAGTTTTATTTCTGGAGACCATCACAAATTTTTTAGAGAATATTCTGGAGAAGAAATTGTTTCTAGAGATCATGAAAAAGGCACAGTGCAAAGTTGGTATAACTGGAATAAAATATTAAATCTAATAAAAGATTCAGATTTTAAAATTATTTGGGCAAGATTAATTACTGAAGAATCATTGATTGATCAATTGAAACATGGTAGATATTATATTGTCTTAAAAAAATGAAAGTACTTACTGAAGCATCTGGAAGTTTAGTATCTGCTAGTATTATAAAAACACTTAAAGATATAGGAATAGATGTTATTGCCTCTGATATTACAGAGTTTAATGCTGGAGCTAAATTGGCAGACGATTACATAATATTACCCAGGATTTCAGATGAATTAATGTGGGAAAAAATAATTAAAATCCTAATTAATGAAAATATAAAATGGATTATACCTTCATTAGATGAAATGTTAATTGGATGGTCAGAAAGAGCCGAAGACCTACGGTTACAAGGATTTGATATTCTTATTTCCCCCCATGAAACAATTCAATTATTTACAGATAAATGGTTTACATACAATGCTTTTATTGACGCTGACTTACCAACTCCAAAAACAAGTCTAGAAAAAAAATATTCAATGGTAAAGCCTAGGTGTGGTAGAGGCTCAAAAGGAATTGAAGTAACTGATAAAAAAGTTTCAATGAAAGGAAAAATATCACAAGAAATTATTAATGGGACAGAAGTAACAGTTGATTGTCTTTTTGATAAAAACGGATCACCAATATATATAATTCCCAGAATAAGATTAAAAGTAATTGATGGTAAATCCATTAGTGCTCTCACAATAAGAAATAAAAAGATTGATTCTAATATTAAAAAATTATCAAGTAAGTTTCATTTTATTGGTCCAGTAAATATTCAATGTTTTATGGATAATGATAAATTGTACTTTATAGAAGTAAATCCAAGAGTTGGAGGGGGAATGGTTCTTGGCTGGGAGGCTTCAGAGAACTGGTTTGATCTATGGTTTAATAAAATAATCCACGGGAAATCTATTCAGCCAAAGCCAGTTAAATATGGTCTAAGAATGGATAGATATTATAGCGAGATTTTTTCTGAAGTACAAAACGCTAATATTTGATCTTGATTATACACTTTATGATGAGTGTGAGTATTTAAAGAATATAATAATTAAATCAAATTTATTTATGCCCATTGCAAATATAGAAAAGAAAATCACATACCAGTTTAGAGTTGAATCAAAAGATATCATTAATGATATGTTAGGTATTCAAAATATTCAATCAAAACAAAACCGAGAATTTTTATATAAATTAATGACTAACATAAATATACGATTAGAATGTTACTCAGGTATTTATCAACTATTAGAATATTATAAAAATGAAACTATAAAGACCGCATTAGTTACAAATGGAGTGCCAGAAATACAAAGGAATAAGCTCAAATGTTTAAATATTTCCAAGCTTTTTGATACAATAATAATAGCAAAAGAGTATGGTTATCAAAAACCTGATAAAGATCCATTTATATTAGCATTAGAAAAAACAAATTCGGATTTTCAAGAAACTTTATTTATTGGAGACCACTATATTAATGATATCCAAGCAGCAAAATCAGTTGGTTTACACACCCTTTGGATAGATCACTTAAATGTTGGAATTCGTGAAGCTGATTATATAATAACAGATCCAAATAAGTTACCTGAAATATTAAATAAATTATGAAAAATAAAATAAAAATATTGGCAATAACTGGTATCAGATCTGACTATGATGTTATTTATCCCGTGATAAAAGCTTTTAACAATGATTCAAGGTTCGAATTAAAACTCGTAGTTTGTGGAGCACATTTATCAGATTGGCACGGAGACGGTCTAAACCAAATAATAGATGACGGTTTTGATATTGTCGATAGAATTGATAATCTTTTTATGACTAATCGAAAAACACAAAGAACAAAAGGAGTAGGATCTTTAGTCGTTTCCTTGTCTCAAACTGTAGAGAGGGAGTCCCCCGACTTTTTATTTGTTCCAGGAGATAGAGAAGAAAGTATAGCGACATCAATTGTGGGTAATTATATGGATATACTAGTTGCTCATCTTGGTGGAGGTGACCCAGTTTGGGGTAATGCTGATGATCCAATAAGATTTGCAGTATCAAAACTTGCACACATCCATTTCACCCAAGCGGATGAATATTCAAAAAATTTAAAAAGTGTTGGTGAGGATGCATTCAGAATATTTACTGTTGGGAATCCATCTCTTGAGAATATTAGGAACACTAAAAATATTGTAATTAAATCTTTGGCAAGAAAAATAGATTTCGATATTAAAAAAGGAAAGTTTTTAGTTTTAGTTAAACACCCATTATCCTCAGAAAAACAAGCCTCTGGTTCTCAGATGGAGTTGACACTTGAAGCATTAAATATATTTTGTAAAAAATATGATTACAAAGTTGTTGCTTCATACCCTAATACAGATCCAGGATCATATGATATAATTAATGCTATTAAAAAATACGAACAATCCACTCGATTCAAATTTTTCAAAAATATTCCCCATGATTATTTTGTAAACCTATTAAGAAATGCCAGTGTTTTTGTAGGAAATTCAAGTTTAGGTATTTTGGAAGCACCTTATTATAAATTGCCAGTAGTGAACATTGGTAATCGGCAACAAGGAAGATTGAACGCTGGTAATGTTAAATTTGTAAAACATGAAAAAAAAAGTATTATCAAGGAATTAGAAAAAGCTTGTTTTGATAAAAAGTATAGAGCTCGGGTAAGTAAATTGAAAAATCCATATGGAGATGGTTATACCTCGGATAAGATTTTAAAAATTCTATCTACTATTAATATAGAAGATAAAAAATGGTATGTAAAAAATAAATTATGCTAATTATACAAATTTTATTTAATGAATTAAATAATGATAGTTACATCAATATTATAAATAAATTGAAAAAATAAAAGATGCGTAAGAATATTTTAGTTTTTTATGTTGAAAGCCTAAGGTATGATAGACTATTTGGTACTCATATACCTACTAAATACAAAATGAGTGAATTAAATGATTTTCTGAATGATTCGACCATATTCCATAAATGTATTAATCCAACCAACTCAACATGGATGTCAACTACTGGTTTTTTAATGGGTAATGAAAAGTGTTTTCAACACAACAAAAATTATTATTGGCAAGCACCATTAGATTTATGCACCGCTGTAAATAGTTATGGAGAAACTTTGTTTTCGATATTAGAAAATAATGGATTTACCACAGGTGCGTTTTTTTCCCCAGATAAAGAATTTGCTCGTATTTTATATTATCATGTTCTTAATGGTATCGGCGGTAATAAGGTAGGAACAATTTGGGGATGCTCACTAGATAAAATACATATCAAAAAAAGCAAAAGGCAAAATGCAGATCGACTAATAAAATTTATAAGTGACAATAAAAATAAGAATTTTGCAGCTATTCATTGTGCTTGGGAAGATCATTTCGAATTAACTCCTGGTGGTCCTGAAGCAAGATTAAAGTGTTTTAAGGAAACTTCCATTGAACTTGGGAGGATTATTAAACATTTGAAAAAATTAGATCTTTATAATAAAACAGATATTTATTTATATGGCGATCATGGTGATTCTCATTACGCCTTTTCTGAAGCTTCAGGTGATATTACTTTACAACATGCGACTACCCCATTTCATACTTCTACACATGTACCGCTTGTTGTTAAAAATAATTATTTAATTAAGGAAGAAAGATACGATCTTGTTTCTCATATAGATGTTTATAGCACAATATTAAATTCATTAGGAATTAAACAAAAAATAAGTAAAAATATTTTAAAAGCTTTCCGTAGTATTGACTTAATTTCAAAAAATAGACCGTACGTAGTATCTCAAAACAAATTTATTAATCAACCATCAAATGTTGGAGAAGTTACACTAAAAGGAAAGGATCACATACTTGCGGGGGTTGCAATAACGAAAGATAATTATGTATATGTTAAAAATGAGAAAGCCGTATTTCTTTTTAATCATATAATTGATCCATACAATGTATCAAATCTATTAAGAGGATTTAAAGAAATTAAGTTTCCTCACTCACACTGTTATAATTGGTTTGACAAGAATCTAATGCATGAAATTAAGACTAGAATTGTACCAACATTTGAAGATTTATTTAATAGATTAACTAAAAAAGGCTATATTAGGAAGGGTTTAGATCATATTAAACCAAATATGTAAATCACAAAAAAACTCTAATTATAATTTATATCAATCATATTTAAATACAGTGAGATAAAACGATGAATAAAATTGAAAAAGTTCTAAAAAATCTCAAGGAAAGAAACATGGAAGGTTTTTGCGTAAAATCTGGGGAAGAAGCTGTTGAAAAAGTGCTTAGCCTAATTGATAAAAAGAAACAAATAGGATTTGGATGGTCAACAACAAATTTTGAGATTGGATTAATCGATAAACTAAGGGAAAAAAAATATAATTTATTAGATCGATTTGACAGTTCACTTGATAGAAATAGTTTAATTGACATTTTAGATAAAACTCAACAATGCGAAATATTGATAACTGGTACGAATGCGATCACAGAAGATGGTAAACTTGTTAATTCAGATGGTATGGGCACAAGAGTTGCCCCTATGATTTATGGCCCAGAATGTGTTATAGTTATTGTTGGTAAGAATAAAATTACTAAAGATGTTAATACAGCATTTGAAAGGATAAAGCAAGTTGCTGCACCAAAAAATGCGATTAGAAAGAGCTTAGATTTAGACAATCAGAGAGTAATGACAAAATTAATGTCATATTGGGCAATTATTGAATTTCAATACAGAAAAGAAAGAATAAAAGTAATAATTATCGATAAGGAACATGGATTTTAAAAGACTAAACAATAATTAATTTTCAAATTTTGAAACTTTAATTAAATCCTTTCATGAAAGTAGTTTTATTAATAGCAGGAATTGGTCACAGATTAGGTGAAAAAACAAAAACCATTCCAAAATCTCTTCTAGAAATAAATAATAAACCTATTCTTTTTCACATTGTTGATAGAATTGTTGATAATGGAATAAAAGATTTTGTTGTTGTAGTTGGTTATAAAAAAGAAAAAATTATTAATGCCTTAAAGAAAAAATACCCCCATTTAAATTTCCAATTCGTTATCAATGAAATTTATGATAAAACAAATACAATGTATTCTTTGTCTTTAACAAAAAAATATATTAATAATGGAATTATTTATGCTCATGGGGATGTAATAGTAAATAAAAATATATTGAATGATCTTCTAGATCCAAAAAATAAAAATGCTGCGATAGTAGAGCCTAGTAAGGAGAGCATGCAAGCATTTGGATCAGGAGGTATAATAACAAAAATAAGTAAAAAAAAGGATGCAATTGGTAAGGCATTGGGAATTTATAAATTTTCTCAAGAAACGGTTTTAGAAATATTTAATGAAGCAGAAAAAATAATTAAAACTGGTTCAATTAATGTTTTTCAATCAGAGGCCATCAATCCTGTGATTATGAAACATAGAATGGATTTAGTAAGTACTAGGGGAAGAAGTTGGGTAGAAGTTGACGATGAAAATGATTTAATAAAAGCTGAAAGAATATTAAAAAAAATTGAAGATGAAGAAGGATAATAATATTTTGACTTTTATCCATAACAAAATTCGAATAATCTTAACAATGAAATAAAAATTATGTGTGGTTTTTTTGGCTTTATAGATTTTGATGGAAATATTAGAGATGTTGATGAAAATGAAGTAAAATCTGGTGCAGACAAAATTTCATATAGGGGGCCAGATGATTCCGGTTGTTTTTTAGATGAAAATGCTATTATTTATTTTAGAAGACTCAGTATTATTGATTTAGATGCTCCTTCTCAGCCATATACAAATAAGGAAAAAACCATTACAATGGTTTGCAATGGTGAGATATATAACTATAAAGAATTAAAAAATATTTTAGAATCAAAAGGATATAGGTTTTTTTCGAAAACCGATACTGAAGTTATACTACATG
>CEVQ01118538.1_pt1 | contig 10687 bp, 6 predicted proteins | sample 356551 | NCBI WGS metagenome assembly CEVQ01 (sample SAMEA2623756, study PRJEB7988) | marine metagenome | biome: marine biome (ENVO:00000447); feature: mesopelagic zone (ENVO:00000213); material: "saline water (ENVO:00002010), including plankton (ENVO:xxxxxxxx)" | depth 250 m | reverse complement strand
CGGTCCGCGAGGCGTGGGCCCGGGCACGGGCCATGGTCTGCTGGCCGATGCCGCGGCTGGGGTTCACCAGGGCCCGCCGCAGGGAGAGCTCGTCCCGCGGAGCGACCAGGACCCGGAGGTAGGCGACGGCGTCCTTCACCTCTTTGCGGTCGAAGAACTGGGTCCCGCCGAAGAGCTGGTAGGGGATCCCGCTGATGCGCAGCTCCTCCTCGAGGATCCGCGCCTGCTGGTTGCTGCGGTAGAGGATCGCCATGTTCCCGAAGCGGACCCGCTCGCCGCCGGGGCTGGCGTCGCTGCCCTTGGACAGGGCGCGAATCTCCGAGACCAGGAATTTCGCCTCGTGGGCCGCGTCGGGGAGCGCGACCATGCGGACCTTGGGGCCCGGGCCCTTGGCGGACACCAGGGTCTTCTCGTGCCGCTTGCCGCGGCTCTGGGCGATGGCCGCGTTGGCGATGTCCAGGATGGGCTTGCGGCTGCGGTAGTTGGTCTCGAGCTTGACGATCTTCGCGCCGGGGAAATAGCGCTCGAACTCGAGGATGTTGCTGACGTCGGCGCCGCGCCAACCGTAGATCGACTGGTCGTCGTCGCCGACCACGCAGACGTTGTGCTGGTCGTTGGCCAGGCGGCGGACCAGCTCGAGCTGAGACTTGTTGGTGTCCTGGAACTCGTCGACCAAGAGGTGGCGGAACCGCTGCTGCCAGCGCGCGCGGATGTCCTCGCGGTCCCGGAGGATGCGCACCGGCAGGACCACCAGGTCGTCGAAGTCGACGGCGTGCATGGCCCGGAGCTGATCCTCGTAGAGGGGGTAGAGCTCCTTGGCGATCTGGTCGTACTCGAAGTCGCTGGTCTTCACGTCCTCGGGGGCGATGAAGGCGTTCTTCCAGAGCGAGATGCGGGTCATCACCGCGGGGACGTCGAGGTTCCGCGCCGCGACCCCGGTCCCCCGCATGACGTCCCGGAGGATCCCCATGCAATCGCCCTGGTCGAAGATGACGAAGCGGCCGTCGTAGCCGAGGGCGGCGTTCTCCTCGCGCAGGAAACGGACCCCGAAGGAGTGGAAGGTCGAGAGCCAGAGGCGCTCGGCGGACGCGTCTCCGACCAGGAGCGCCATGCGCTCGCGCATCTCGGCGGCGGCCTTGTTGGTGAAGCTGACGGCGAGGATCTGCTTGGGCGAGACGCCGCGCTGCATGAGCCGGGCGACCCGGCGGGTGATCACCCGGGTCTTGCCACTGCCGGCGCCGGCGAGGACGAGCAGCGGACCCTGGGCGTGCTCGACCGCTTCGTGCTGCTGGCGGTTGAGGCCACGGGTGAACTTGTCATCCGCCATGGACTCAGGACGTAGTACGCCCCGCGGCCGGCTTCAACGCCCCCGCGCTCTCAACGCTCGCCGAAGGGGCGCGGCGGGACGTCCTGGAGGTAGCTCCAGAGGGCGTCGAGCTCGACGTCGGTCATGCGGGCGAAGACCGGATAGGGCATCTGCTCGGCGTTCATCGCGGCGCCGTCCCGGCTGCGGCCGTCGCGCATGGCCACGAAGAAGTCGTCGCGATCCCACTCGGCCAGACCGCTGGCGTGGGGGGTCAGGTTCTTGGGGGTCCCCAGCTCCGGCGGCGCGCCGGGGATCGGGCCCCCGCTGAAGCCCTCGCCGTGGCACCCGGTGCAGGCCGCCGCCAGCCGCTCGCCATAGGCCGCGGTGGGCGCGGGCTCGATCGCGTCGGGGTGGGGCGCCTCGTGGTCGATGAGCTCGGCGGGGAACATGTGCATCGCCCCGGTGACGTGGAGCACCCGGCCGAGAAGGCGGACCTCGCTCGGCACCGCGGGCTCGGCGACCTCCGGGAGCGAGCGCACGTGGGCGAAGATCTTGGCCACGTCGGCGTCGCTGAGGGCGACGTAGTACTCGTGGGCGGGCATGAAGATGAGCGGCCGGCCGTCGGTGCCGACGCCGTGGCGCACGGCGGCGTCGAAGGCGACGGTGTCGTAGTCCGCGCCGAGCCGGGTCAGGTTGGACCCGGCGACGCGAGCCGGTGGCCCGTCCATGATCACCGCGCCGCTCCCGTCGGCCCCGTGGCACTCGGCACAGCCGCGGGAGGCATAGAGCCGCTCGCCCTCGGCGAGCGCCGCTGGATCCGTGGGCACCTGGAGCTCGTCCAGCGCCAGCACGTAGGTCTCCCCCTGCAGCGAGTGGCTGATGGCCACCGTGATCCCCAACGCGATCGCTCCGAGCCCCAACAGGACCCCCAGCCCGATCGCCAATCGCTTCCCCCAGCGCTTCATCTCGTTCCCCTTGGCGCACCCCCGCGCCCCAGGAAACTTACACACCCACCACCCCCACCATCAACCCCAGGGACGATCGTCGTCATCGTCGTCATTCGACCCAGGGACGATCGTCGTCATTGTCGTCATTTGGATCCGAGGGCGGGGGCGATCGTCGTCATTGTCGTCATTTGGATCCGAGGGCGGGGGGAGGCGAAATGACGACAATGACGACGATCGTCCCCGTTCCCTGGTGGGCCGCGGCGCGCTGTAGTAGGACGCTGGCGTGTCCATCGTCCTGCTCGGCTTGGCCCTCGTGGCCGGCGTGGCTCTGTTGGCCTTCGACGTCTGGCAGTCGCGCCGAGAAGATCGCTTCGCCGCCGAGGAGCAGGCCCCGGGCGCCAGCGTGATCCAGCGAGGCTTCGCTCGCCTCGGCGATCCGGCCCCGATCCTGGCGCGAGTCGCCAGCCCCCTGGCCATCGTCTACGGGATCCTCAGCTTCCCGGCGACCCTGGCGCCGGTCGTCCTGGCCGTCTTGGCCATGCACACCCAGCCCCTGGGCGGCGACGGCACCACCGCGCTGGTCTCCATGATCGTCGCCGGGCTCTCGATGAGCGCGGGCATCAAGGCCATTCGCGCCGGTGGGCTCCTCCTGGCGACCGAGCACGACGCCCGGCGGGTGGTCGTCCGCTCCACGTTCTACGTGATGCTCTGGGCGGTCCTGGTGCTCTGCCTGGTCTCCATGGCGCGCCCCGCTCCGGGCCCGGTGGCCACGCTGATCTACGTCTATGCCGCCGTGACCCTGGGGGTCGCCGTCTTGCTGCGCCTCGGCCAGAACGCCGTGAGCCCCGCGGCGCCCCAGCCGACCCGCTGAACCGGTTTTTTCCCGCCGCGGCCGCGATTGCCTAGGCTCGCCGCCGGTGGAGCAGGTACGGCAACTCATCGGCAACGTCTACGCCTTCGCGGTGCTGACCGTGATCGCGTCGATCCTCGGCGCGTACCTGGTCGCGTTCATCATCGAGAAGACCGTCGGCGTCGCCGTACGCAAGACGGAGACCGACCTCGACGACAAGATCATCGAGCACATCCACCAGCCGATCGTGCTCTCGGTGGCCCTCTGGGGGACCACCTTCGCCTGGCTCTCCCTGCCCGTGTCCGAGCGGATGCACGGCTATGGGATGGCGCTCTTCAAGACCATCGCGATCATCGTCTGGTCCCGGGCCGGCCTGAAGGTCGTCTCGCTGGTGCTCCAGGCCCTCAGCGCGAAGTCGCGAGCCAAGGACATCATCCAGCCCCGCACGCTCCCGGTCTTCGACATGATCGGGAAGCTCCTGGTGGTGGGCTTCGCGGTCTACTTCTGCTTCCTCGCCTGGCACATCGACCTGACCGCCTGGTTGGCCTCCGCCGGCATCGTGGGTATCGCGGTCGGTTTCGCCGCCAAGGACACCCTCGCCAACTTCTTCAGCGGCATCTTCATCGTCGCCGACGCGCCCTACAAGATCGGCGATTTCATCGTCCTCGACGGCGGCATGCGGGGCCGGGTGACCTCGATCGGCATCCGCTCGACCCGGCTGCTCACCCGGGACGACATCGAGATCACCGTGCCCAACGCGGTCATCGGCGCCTCGATGATCATCAACGAGGCCGGCGGTCCCTCCACCGCGCAGCGCGTGGGGGTCACCGTCGACGCGGCCTACGGCTCGGACATCGACGCCGTCCATGACGTGCTCGGCAAGGTCCCCACCGGGGTCCCGCACATCATGAAGTCCCCCCAGCCGGTGGTTCGCTTCGAGGCCTTCGGCGCCAGCGGGCTCACCCACACGCTCTACGTCTGGGTCATGGACGGCGAGCAGCGCGAGCTGGTGACCCACCTGCTGCACACCAAGATCTACAAGGCCTTCGCCGAGGCCGACATCGAGATCCCGTACAGCAAGCACGACGTGTACATCAAGGAGCTGCCCCGGGCCGAACGGGGCGGCGCGCCGGATCTGCGCGCCACCGGCTGAGCTCGCCGGAGCCCCTCCGAAAGCGCCACCGGCCGACCGCCGCGCCGGCCGCTGCACCGAACAGCGCACCGCCCGACCGCCGCGGCCGCGCCGCCTACTGCTTCTCGGCGGCGGCGTCGTTCGCGGGGAGCCCGCGGACGGCGGGGTCCTGTCGGTCGACCACCCGGTCTTCGGCGATGAAGCGCGCGACCTCGCCCCAGACGCGGTCGAAGTCCTCGTCGTCGAAGCCGCTCGAGGAGGGCAGCCAGTCGCTGCTGAAGCCCTCGCGCTCGGTGCGGTAGTGACCCACCAGGTCCAGGTGGTCTCCCATGGTGCCGGTGATCACCTCGCCCCAGACCTGGGAGCGGGTGGGCACGATGCCGTCGTTGGCGCGCACCGGCGGCACCTCGCCGTAGATGCGCTCGAGGGCTTCCTGGTGCGCGGGGAGCAGCGGAGTCTCCACGTGACGGCCCGAGAGCGCGTAGAGCCCGGCGAAGAGCCCGTGGAGGCCCTGGGCGTAGACGTCGCGGCCGATGTCGCGCATCGAGGCCAGCCCGGGCGAGCGAGCCCGGGTCACCACCGAGCCGTAGCGGACGCCCTCGGGGTCCGCCGTAGCCGAGTTGAAGAGGTCGACCGCCGCCGGCGTGAGCTGGAAGATCAGCGACTGGTCGGAGGCGATCTGCTCGAGCATCTCGGCGATGGCCTCCCGCCGCTCGCTGCCGAAGTCGGAGAGCAGGCCGCGGTAGAGCTCGTCCACGGTGGTGTTGCGCAGCCCCAGCAGGTCGTCGGCGCGGGTGAGCAAGCGGCCCAGGCCCAGCGCAATGTTCAGGGGGAGCCGCCGCTCCTGCAGCAGGGCGCCCATGGTCAGGGCGAAGACCCGGAGCAGGGGCTTGCCGGCGGCGCTGGCGAAGAACGAGGCCAGCGGGGTCCCGAGGTGCGGCGTGGACACCGTCACCACCGTCTGGACCCGCTCGAAGATCGCCTTCTGGGCCTGCTCCGAAGGCAACGACGCGGTGGGCGCCAGGGCCAGCCGGGCGTCGAGGCCACCGGTGGAGTGACCGATGAGGTGCAGCGGGCCCGTGGTCCGCGCGACCAGCGCCCCCACCCGGTCGAGCACGGACGCGGCGCGGTGCCGGATCGACGCCGTGGGCAAGGTGGGCAGCTCGACGACGTCGGCGTCCAGGCCGCGAGCCTTCAGCGCGGACTCCAGGGTCCGGGCGACCCCGGCGAAATAGCGCAGCTCTCCCAGGGCCTCGAAGCCGAAGAAGCCGGGGATCAAGACGACCTGATGCGCTGCCACGGGGATACTCATGGGGCCCGCGCCCTCCCCCGTCGAGTCTCGCGTGTGGCACCCTCCGGCCCGTGAGCGACGCGAACTCCTTCGAGCAGTGGCCGGTGATCGTCACCGGCGGCGGTGGGGCCCTGGGCCTGGCGGTGTGTGAGGCCCTCCTGGAGGGGGGCGCGGAGGTCCACGTCCCCGCGCACGGCGACTCCGACGCCGCGCGCTTGGCGCCCTGGGCCGAGCGCGGGGTCCGAGTCACCGCGGGCGTCGATCTCACCGACGAGACCTCGGTCGGCGACTTCTACGACGGGGTCGGCGCCGCGCCCTGGGCCAGCATCCATCTCGCCGGGGGGTTCGTCTGGGGCCCCTTGGTCGGCGCGGAGCTCGCCGACCTGGACCGGATGATCGCCATGAACCTGCGCACCACCTGGCTCTGCTGCCGCGAAGCGGCGCGCCGCATGGGCGACGACGGCGGCCGCATCGTCAACGTGGCCGCCAAGCCGGCGTTGGTCCCCACCGCCGACCTGGTCACCTATGCCGCGACCAAGGCCGCCGTGGCCGCCCTGACCCAGGGGCTCGCCGAGGAGCTCGCCGGGCGCCGCATCTGGGTCAACGCGGTGGTGCCTTCGGTGATGGACACCGCGGCCAACCGGGAGTCCATGCCCGACGCCGACCCCGAGGCGTGGCCCAAGGTCGAGGAGGTCGCGCGGACCATCGTCTTCCTGGCGTCGCCCGCCAACGCGGTCACTCGCGGCGCGCTGGTGCCCGTCTACGGCCGCTCCTGAGCGGGCCACCCGCGTGTCCATGACGGCCGCTCGGCGGCCGGCTACTCGAGGTCTTCGAGGACCACGCGGCGCTGGATGCCGCTGAGCCGGAACGAACCCCGGGCGTCCTCTTCGTGGTCCGAGACCATCGCGTCCAGCCCGTCGGCGCGCATGTGCCGCTCGACGTGCATCTTCCCGAGGGCGCTTTTCACCAGGATCACCAAGGGGGTGAAGCCCAGGAGGCTCTGCTTGCGCCAGCGGCCCAGGGTCTCCTCGAAGGCGGGATCGTTGCGACCCTTGGCCTCCCGCAGGTCCACCAGCAGCCCTCGGCGCCCCTCTCGGAAGGAGGCCTGGGTCGCGACCAGCGCGCGATACTCCGCCTCCAGCGCCGCCAGATCGGGGTACGGCTCGGCGGAGCGGACGAGCTCCAGGTAGCTGCCGTGGTCGGTCAGGCGGTGGAAAGGCGTCTCGTGGAGAACGGACGCGCGGGCAGGGAGGGACATGCGGGTCACCATTCTAAGGTGTAACGAGCAATCGTCCAGGCTACCCAAAACGGGTGAGGCCGCACGTCGTGGGAGCACGTCGATGCAGCGGGATCCCCCCAACCAAGTGAATTTTTGGCATCATGCGCGCCCGTGGCCAAGGACCTCCCAGAACAGTTGGGGCGCTACCGCATCCTGCGGCGCATCGGCGCCGGCGGGATGGCCGAGGTCTTCCTGGCGAAGTCCACCGGCGCCGAGGGCATCGAGAAGCTCCTCGTGCTCAAGCGGGTCCTGCCCAGCTTCGCCCGGAGCAGCAAGTTCATCACGATGTTCGTCGACGAGGCGAAGGTCGCGATGCGGCTCAACCACCCGAACATCGTGCAGGTCTACGCCTTCGAGCAGTCCCAGGGGGAGTTCCTCCTGGCGATGGAGCTCGTCGACGGCCTCGACCTGGGTCGCCTGGTCACCGCCGCCCGCCGCAAGAACGTGAAGATCCCCCCGGGGCTCGCGGCCTACCTGATCATGGAGGTCGCCAAGGGCCTCGACTACGCCCACAAGCGCAAGGACGGCTCCGGGGTCCCGATGGAGATCGTCCACCGCGACGTGAGCCCCCAGAACGTGCTGCTCACCTACGAGGGCGTGGTGAAGGTGGCCGACTTCGGCATCGCCAAGGCGCGGCTGGTCTCCGAGGAGACCGGGGTCATCAAGGGCAAGTTCGCCTACATGTCCCCGGAGCAGGCCCGGGGCGACAAGGTCGACCGGCGCAGCGACGTCTACTCGCTGGGCATCCTCTTCGCCGAGCTCCTGATGGGGCGGGTGATGTACCCCGGCCGCCAGGGCCTCGACGTGCTCGAGGCCGTCCGGGTGGCCCAGCGGACCCTGCCCAGCGAGGTGGACTCGACCATCCCCGCCGCCCTGGACCGCATCGTGCGCCGGGCGACCTCGGCCGATCGCGAGGAGCGCTACCAGACGGCGCGCTCCCTAGCCGGCGCCCTCGCCCAGTACCTGCACAACGAGGAGCAGGTCTGGGACGCCGAGGCCCTCGAGCTCTTCATCGACGAGATCGCGCCCCGGGAACAGACCAGCCCCGAGGGTCTGAAGCGCGCGCGGGCCTTCACCCGCAACGAAGCCACGGTCCAATCCCGCGCGGGCACCGGCGAGATCAAGGAGCGCCGACTGGTCGTGGTCGTCGCCGGGCGCTTCCGGGGCGAGGGCACCAGCGCCGACGCCAGCGTCGACGCCGGCACCGAGGTGGCCAAGGTCCTGGCGGACATCGCCTACAAGACCGACGCGGTCCTCTCCTGGCCCGAGGGCCCGGGGCGCGGTCGCTTCCGCTTCATCGTCGGTCTGGGCAAGGCCTCGGTGAACGACCCGCTGGAGGCGGTGCGCATCGCCACCGACACCGTCGAGGCCCTCAGCGGCCTCAGCGCCGACCTCCTCACGCCGATCTCCGCGTCCCTCGGGCTCAGCCGCGGCACCGTCTCCACGGTGCGCGACGCCCAGGGGCGCCTCTTGCGCTACTCGCCCATCGGCGCCGTCATCGAGGTGGCCGAGGGTCTGGCCGACGTGGGCGATCCCGCCGAGGTCCTGGTGGCCGGCGAGGTCTATCGATTGGCCCGGCGCGACTACGCCTTCGAGCCCGAGACCCGCGAGGTCGACGTGCGCACCGAGGCTGGCGCGGCGCCCCAGGCGATGACCGCGTGGGCCCTCCGGAGCGCGCGCACCCGCGAGGAGCGTCAGGCGGAGATGCCCGTCGGCGAGCTGCCCCTGGTGGGCCGCGACGACGAAGTCCGCATCGTCCGCGAGCTCTACGAAGACGCGGTGGAGACGAAGAAGACGATCTTCGCGTGCTTCACCGGAGAGCTCGGCGTGGGCAAGACCTCGCTCCTGGGCGCCGCCCTGGGGACCCTGGACGAACCCGAGCCGCGTATCCTGCGCACCGAATGCACCTTCGGGTCCTCGGACGTGCCCTTCGCCGCGGTGGCCGATCTGGTCCGCGACGCCGCCGAGATCGCCGACGACGCCTCCCCCGAAGAAGCCGGCGAGCTCCTCGACGCGCTGCTGAAGCGGGTGCTCCCGGGCGAGATGGCGCGCCTGGCCGGCGAGCGCCTCCGGCCGCTCCTGGGTCTGGCCAACGAGGGCGGCGAGGGCGACGTCCGCCTGGTCACCCGGGGCTTGGAGCTCCTCGTAGCCGGGATGACCAAGGAGCACCCGCTGGTCATCTGGATCGACAACCTCCAGTGGGGCGACACCCCGTCCCTGGAGCTCCTCGGCGCGATGCGGCAGCGGAGCTACGAGGTGCCCTGCCTGGTCCTGATGAGCACCCGGCCCGAGGAGCGCCTGCAGCCGCTCCTGCGCGGGATGCCCCAGTTCGAGCTCCGCGGCCTGGGCGAGGAGTCCACCCGCGCGCTGATCGCCGAGCGCTTCGACGCCGAGGTCCCCGAAGACGTGGTGGCCGCCATCATGACCCGGGCCTCGGGGAACCCCTTCTTCGTCAACGAGCTGGTGGACGCGCTCCTCGAGCGGGGCGCCGTCGAGGTCGCCGACCGCGGGGACCAGCGCCGGGTCGTGCGGCGACCGGGGGTCGCCATCCAGCTCCCCACCACCCTGGAGGGCGTCGTCGCCGCGCGCCTCGACGAGCTCGACGACCGCGAGCGCCTGGCGCTCCGCTGGCTCTCGGTGGCCGGCAAGGGTCTCCGGCAGAACGAGCTGGGTCAGCTCGCCGGGCTGGAGCTCGACGAAGCCGTCGGCGGTCTCATCGACCGCGGGTTGGTCCAGGAGCGCCCCGGGGGGGTGCTCGACTTCGCCAGCGCGGTGATCCGCCAGGTGGCCTACGAGGGCGCCGACATCGACGACCGCATCCGGATGCACCGCCGGATCGCCCAGCACCTCCACGATGGCGAGCGCCCGGCGGCGCCGGGTCGCATCGCGCGCCACCTGGAGCAGGCCGGCGAGCGGGCCGCGGCGGCCCGGGCCTACCTCGAGGCCGCCGACGCCGCCCGCGCCGTCTACTCCAACCGAGAGGCGCTGCGCTTCTTCGGACGCTCCCTCCAGCTCCTGGCGCCCGACGACTACGACTCCCGCTTCCGCGCCCACGCCGGCCGCGAGCAGATCCTCCGCTTCCTCGGCCGCCCCAACGAACAGGCCATCGAGCTGGAGGCCATGCGCACCATCGCGCGCCGCCACGGCGGGCCGCGGCGCCGGGCCACCGCGCTGCTCCGCTTGGCGCGCTTCGAGCTCGACGCCGCCCGCTACGACGCCGTCGACGAGATCCTCCCGGACGCGATCGAAGCCGCCCACGCGAGCGGGGATCGCTCCCTGGAGCTCGACGCGCTGCGGCTCCGCGCCGAGCTCGCCCGCAACCAGGGAGATCCCGCCGCGGCCCTGGAGGCCTGCGAGGAGGCCCTGGACCGCGCCGGGACGAGCCGGGAGCTCTTCGACAAGCGGGCCCACGTGCTCATCCAGAAGGGCATCCTCCTCCGCCGCGCCGGCCGCGCCGAGGAGGCCTTCACCGCCTACTCCGAGGCCATCGTCATCTTCCGGCGGCTGGGCATCCGGCGGAGCGAGGCCTTCGCGCTCAGCTCCCTGGGGGTCGCCCTCACGGCCAACGGGCTCTACGAGGACGCCATCGTGGTCTTCCGCGCGTCGATCCACATCGACCGCGAGACCGGCGACCGGCTCCGGCTGGGCCGCAAGCTGAGCAACGTGGGTCAGCTCTACGACACCCTGGGCGACCAGGAGGCCGGCCTGGCCTTCGTGCAGCGGGCCCTGGACGTCTTCGAGGCGGTCGACGATCGCGCTGGCCGCTGCGACGCGCTCTCCGCCATCGCCGAGATGATGCTGGAGAAGGGCGAGGAGCCCAGCGCCGCGGCGGTGCCCCTGGACCAGGCCAAGCGCATCGCCGCGCGGCTCGGCAGCCACTAC
>CEVQ01127477.1_pt1 | contig 10698 bp, 8 predicted proteins | sample 356551 | NCBI WGS metagenome assembly CEVQ01 (sample SAMEA2623756, study PRJEB7988) | marine metagenome | biome: marine biome (ENVO:00000447); feature: mesopelagic zone (ENVO:00000213); material: "saline water (ENVO:00002010), including plankton (ENVO:xxxxxxxx)" | depth 250 m | reverse complement strand
ATAATAGTATTTCTTGCAGTGATATTATTCATTGTTTCTTTCAGTAACCTTATTTTTTTTCGTCGCTTAAAAGAAAACAAGGATTTGAAATCATCAAAAAACTCTATTTTGGTATCTGTACTAATTCCTGCGAGAGATGAAGAATCTAAGATTTTTGCATGTTTGAATTCAATTATAATGCAGACCTATACTAATATTGAAGTTTTGGTCTTAGACGATCATTCACAAGACAAAACATCTAATGTGGTAAAAGGTTTTGTTGATGAAGATTCACGAGTAAATCTAATTGAGAGTGAAGCTTTACCAAAAGGTTGGGTAGGAAAACATTGGGCTTGTCATCAATTGTCATCGATTGCTTCTGGAGATTTATTATTATTTGTGGATGCTGATACTGTATTAGGGTCTCAAGTTATTGAAAATGCAGTTGCTGAAGTAGAAAAAGATAAAATTGATTTGTTGACTTTATTACCTAATAGACTTAGACAATCGTTTGTTGATAAATTGATATATCCTTTTATTGATTGGTCAATATTGTGTTTTCTACCCGTAAAATTAGCTCATGTATGGAAAAACCCATACCTGTCTTTTACTTTTGGACAATTCATGTTATTTCGGAAATCAGCGTATTTACAAATAGGAGGATATGAGGCTATACATAATAATATTTTAGATGATATGGAGTTGGGGAGACGGATTAAAAGAAATAAATTAAAATGGAGATTATTGGATGGTAGTAAGGAAGTTGTAGCTGATATGTATAGTTCTTCTAAGCAAACTATTGATGGGGTTTCGAGATCGATATTTCCAGTTTTTGCCTATCGTGTTAGTCTTTTTGTTTTAGCTTGGCTTTTATTGTTATCTTTATGTGTATTACCATTATTTACTATAGGAGTTAGTTTATTTGGAGGGGTTATTGATCCCTTTTTATTAAAAGGTTCATATGTTTCAGTAGGAGTTATTACATTAACATGGTTTTTTGTTGCACATCGTTTTCGATATAGCGTGCTTATTGTGTTTTTCTATCCCTTAGTTATTGGGATTACACTTTTTGTGGCTTTACGATCTGTAATTAATATTTATCGAGATGATGTAGTTTGGAAGGGTAGAGAAATACCTCGTAAAAAATTACGTTTATAAAATTTAGCAATTATTTTAAAATTAATCATTAATCAAGATAGGAGACTTAAATGGCTGTTAAAATTGTGACAGATAGTACTGCGGATTTGCCTGATGAAATTGTAAAGAAATTAGATATTCAAGTAGTTCCCCTTAATTTGCATTTTGGGACTACTACTTTTAAAGATGGTATTGATATTTCAGTAGATGATTTTTACGATAGATTAATTAATTCTAATGAGTTCCCAACTACATCTCAGCCTTCAGTCGGAGATTTTTTGGAAAAATACAAAGAAATCATTGATGATTCCGATGGGATAGTTTCTATACATATTTCTTCAAAATTGAGTGGTACATTCAATTCTGCTATTCAGGCAAGAGATAGTTTAGATGTAAAGAATAAAATTGAGGTAATTGATACAGGTCAAGTATCAATGGGTATAGGTTTAGTTGTAAAGGCTTGTGCAGAGGCAGCTATTGGTGGAGCTACCATAGATGAAGTTGCTAATCTTTCAAAAGAGTTAAGTATGAACACTGAATGTTTTGCTGCAATTGATAATATAGAATATTTAAGACGCGGAGGTCGTATTGGTAGAGCAGCAGAATTTATAGGTACTCTTTTAAAACTAAAGCCCATGATTACATTAAAAGATGGATTAGTAGATAAATTAGGTAGAGCTAGGACTTTTACTAAAGCAGTTGCTTCACTTGAAAATATTGTACGTGATTATGGCTCAGTAGAAGCATTGAGTGTAATGTATAGTACCCCAACACCTTTTGCAGATAAATTAAGTAATTCGTTAGACGAATTGTTACCCGAAAAGCAGTCTGTAATTCTAACTCGTTTGGGTCCTGTTATAGGTGCACATGGTGGTCCAGGAGCAATTGGTATTGCAATGATTCGAAAATCAAAGTAAATTGTTGCCTTGAAAAAAAAACAGTTTGGGGATTGAGTATAAATATGAATATTTATACTAATGCATCTTTTTTAATGAAAACCGTTGTAATTCTTTGTTTCATTTTTGTAATAGCTGTGGTTTATTTTGTAGGGATTTCCGTTGTTTTGGGGAACACCCCATCTTTAGACAGAATATTGATTGATGGATTGATTGCTGATGATCAGTTAGGGAATTCCGTTGATATAGATGAATCGGATGCAGTTATTGGTTCATTTTTGGATGATAATGCATCTTTAACAAATTCAGGTGCAGTTTATGCCGTAAATATTGATCCAACAACAGGAGCATGGACTTCTTATGTGAAGTTGATGTCTCCTGAGCAAAGTAGTGGTGATTATTTTGGTGGTAGTGTTGCAATAGATTCAGGTGTAATTTTTGTAGGAGCGCATGGAGACGATTATTTGAGCAAAATAGATAGTGGTAGTGTCTTTACTTTTCGTAAAAATAAAGATACATGGGATTATGAATCGAAAATCATGGCAAATGATTCATCTGCTACAGATCTTTTTGGATATTCAGTTACTGCAGATGGTGGTTATTTGGTAGTTGGTGCACCTAGAGATGATGATAAGGGTAAAGATTCTGGGTCTGCTTATATTTTTAGATTTAATGGTACTGCTTGGATACAAGAAGCTAAATTGGTAGCTAGTGATGGAGGAATAGAAGATGGATTTGGAACATCTGTTGATATAGATAATGGTCGTATTATCGTGGGTAGTAAACACAATACTCATAGTGGAAAAATTAATGTAGGCGCTGCATATGTTTTTCGTTTAGTTAGTGGTGTATGGACACAAGAAGCAAAATTAACAAATGGTGATTTAGGAAAACAATATGATTATTTTGGTACTGATGTATCCATAGATGATGAACGAATTGTAGTAACTGCCCAAGGGTTTGATTTAAATGAGACTGTCGTTAATGTAGGGGCAGTATATAGTTTTACGTTGAATAATGGAGAATGGATATTAAATCAAAGATTATCTTCTAATAATAATTCAAATGATTGGTTTGGAAGCTCCATTTCTTTAGATGGTTCTTATTTGGCTGTTGGTTGCTTAAATTGTGATGTAGATAGCAAGACTGATGCTGGGAAAATAGAAATATTTTATTTTAGTAATGGTACCTGGGAAAATATATTAACTTATGTACTTTCTGATAGAGATACAAATGATCGTTTTGGATCTGATATTGTAATAACTAATAAAAGAATAATTATTGGAGCTCGTACTAAATCCAAGAGTGCACTTGTTCAGCAAACGGGTGCAGCTTATTTACTTGAATTATCTGGATTGTCTTTGAACCCATCAGTAAATAATAATACTGTAGTTGTGTATACTCCGACACCTTTGCCAGAACCTACCCCAGTAGTTACTCCTGTTCCATATGAGGATACACTCCAAGTATATGTTAATAGAAGTAATGGTGGTGTTTATAAAAATTTAAATGAACCTCTTGATGGGATTAGAATTGAAGTTCCTCCTTCAGGGGTACCTGAACATCTTTTTCTTTGGGGGACAAGTCAGAGTCAGGATCTAAATAAAATACCCAGTTGTTCTTTTTCTTTTGGAGTGAGAGATATAGAGGGTAATGATATTGAAAATTTCACATTTAAGAGGCCTGTACGATTAGATTTTCCAGTAGATATTGAGTCAGTATTTTTGTACGGAGTAGATAGTTTTGCAATTCAATATTTTGATAATGCAATTGATGATTGGAGGTCTTTAGATTCTAGTTTAGTAGATTTAGTTGGTAGAAGAGTGATTGCATATACATCTGTTACTGGAACATATAGATTGTCTGCGTTATCTGGAAATCAGGTTATTGCGTCTAATGGCATATGTAATACAGTTAAATTACCTAGTACTGGTGGAGAAGATATATCTTTAGTAATTAAGTTGATGTTTTTGAGTAGTTTAGTTTTCTTATTTATTGGTAATTTCGTTTTTGCAAAAATAAAACAATAAATATTTGTAGGAATATATAATTTATTTTGTAAAATTTGAGGAAATATTCCATAGTTTTTGCCAAATTTCTTCATTATAAGAATAATCTGATGATGGGGTTTCAATATTTCCGTCGAAATATTTACCAGATATACTTTTTAGGTTTTGAGAAGATGCTAAGTATGTGATTGATTTTGCAGCAATTTCAGGACGCTTTCCGACTAGATGATGCATGTAAGCCAAAAATCGACCGATTATCCCCGGATTATTGTTACGTATTAGATCACTTGATATTAGTCCTGGATGGATAGCATTAACTGTTATTCCTGTTCCGTGTAATTGTTTTGCTAAGCTATAAGTGAATAAGATATTTGCTAATTTTGATTGGCCATATGCTTTAAATGGTTTGTATTTTTTTTCATTATGGATATCATTGAAATCAATGATTGCATTTCTGTGAGCTATGGATGAAACATTAATGATTCTCGCATGATTTTTTACTTTTAACAGATTTAAAAGACAATTAGTTAGAAGGAAATAACTTAAATGGTTTAGAGCAAATGTTAATTCTATTCCATCGATACTTTTTTTATGAGTTAATACAATTGCACCAGCATTATTTATGAGAATATCAATGTAGGTGTATTGTTTTTTAATATCGGATGATACTTTAATTATATCTTTTTGAGAAGATAAGTCAGCTAAAAAGAAATGAATATTCTTGTTTCCTGTTTTTTCTGCAATGAATTGTTTTGTGTATTCAAGTTTAGTAGGATTTCTTCCTACTAAGACTAATTCTATATTTAGATTGGCTAATTGTATTGCTGTTGCTTTTCCTATTCCAGAAGTTGCACCAGTGATTACACAAATTTTATTTTCAGTCATTGACATTTTATTTAAGAATTTGAAGTATCTAATTTTTCAAATAACTCAATCCATTGCGTATAATTCCCTCTACCAAAACTATCTCTATAAATAATATTACCAGATGTATCGACTGCAATTTTTGTTGATCTCTCAGTAATGTTTAATTGAGTCATTAAGTCAGAGTTAAATTCGGCAATATTATATGGAAGTTCTAAATTCTCCTTGAATGTTTTTAAGTGGTCATTAGATACCATTGGATTAATATTAACTGCTACGACAGTAACAGAATATTTTTTAGAATCATAGGCATTTTTTAATTCCATCAATTCACTTTTACATGTTGGGCAGGATGAACTAAAAAAATGAAAAAAGTATGGAGTTTGTTGTTTCGTTAAATCAGATTTAGTAATATTAGTTCCATCTATAAGAGTAAGAGAAAAATCCGGAATTTGTGGATAAATTTCATTTGTATCATTGGTAGTATTAACTGTAATTTCAGAGTTACATGAGATTACAGTTAAAATTACCAGTATTGTACTTAATAACAACACGCTATAAAAATGATTGGTCTGTTTTTGCTTTGTCATGATTTATGGGATTTTTATTTAATCGTAATATATCGTAATATATCATATATCAAACACCTATTGATTCATGAAATAAAATACAGTAAAATAAAATCATGATTAATTTTTATTATGTTAAGAGTCTTAGATAATTATGAAGCCATCCATTGTATATAAAGAAGTAGGACACCTATTAGGTAAACTTATGTATTCTGGAAGTTCCAATGGTTTTGATAGAGATCAGTCTCCAGAAGATAATGAAAATACCGGTCGTAACAAATTATTTTATGCACTTCGTTCTTTGAAATATAAGAATTTTTTGATGTTTTGGTTTAATTCTTGTGTTTGGGATGCTGCTTCGTGGAGTATAACACTAGTTTCAACTTGGTTAACGTATTCTATTACTCAATCTGCTTTGGCCACAGCGCTTGTTGTTGGGTTACCTACTATATCTTCAATAGTTGTTTCTCCGATTATAGGAGTTTTAGCAGATGGTATGAGTCGTAAACGTTTATTAGTATATATATCTTTAATTCAAGGAGTGGTAATTTCTATTTTTGCAGTACTGGTTTTTATTGGACAAATATCTATTTGGTACATTTACTTTTTAGTATTTATAAATGGAGTATTTGCAAATGCGAGAAGCCCACTTCGTATGTCTATTATTCCTAATTTAGTTCCTAAAAACTTCGTACTTAATGCACTTTCTCTTCAATATGTTGCAAACTCTTCAGTACGTTTTTTGTTACCAGTGATAATGGGATTTGTGATTAAATTTTTTGGAGAAGGTGTTGTCTTAGCTATATCTGCAATATTGTATACTCTTTCAACTCTTTTTCTTTTGAAAATTTCTGTGGAATTTAATAAACATTATCATGTTAGTGCTAAAGAAATTGGCGTAGAATTTTTGCAAGGGGTGAGATATTTAACTAGAGAAAAGTTCTTGTTAGGAACCACTTGTTTAATATTCATCATGTTATTTTGTATTACAGCAATTAATTTGAGCATGATGCCAGTATATTCTGTTAAAGTTTTTGATGCAGGACCTGAAGGGGCAGGAATCTTGGTAGCTTGTACTGGTATTGGAATTACCTTAGCAGGTGTATTAACCTCATTCAGGACTACCCAAGATGGAATTAATCATTTTGTGATGATTCGTTTGGCCTTTGCAATTTCGATTATGTATATTATTTTTTCTAGAATAACTATATTTGAAATAGGAGCTTTTATTATGATTATTTCGATGATGTTAGTCGGAATGTTTTGGCTATCAACGGAAATGCATATTCAACAAAATGTAGATGACTCCTATCGTGGAAGAGTTTCTTCTTTGGTAGTATCGGGTGCAAGTATTGCACTTTTATTGGGATTCATATTTTTAGGTTATGTTTCAGATTTAGTAGGTGTACAAACTGCTACTTTACTTTCTTCCTTAATACTAGTAATTTGTCTGGTTACATTTTTAATATTGCGTAAACGTATTTTTACCATTTCAAATTCTGCTGATGAAATTGTTGGTGGTATTCGTGAAAAAAGCATAGTTTCTTAGTAAGTATTGTGATTAGTAGTATCTTCTAAGTACTTCGTGTAGACTTAGCTTGTTAATAATTATTCTTTTTCTTCTTTAGTTGGGAGTAGAAATATGCTTAAAGTTGGTGATAAAGCTCCAGAGTTTAATTTGGAAAGTTCAGATGGAGGAAATGTTTCATTGAATCAACTACAGGGCAAAAAAATAGTTATATATTTTTACCCTAAAGATGATACTCCAGGTTGTACTATAGAAGCATGTGAATTTCGTGATTCTAATAATGAAATTATTAATGCAGGAGCTGTAGTTTTTGGTGTTAGTAAAGATAATATAGCTAGTCATCAGAAATTTATTTCAAAATTTGATTTGAATTTCCCATTACTATCTGATGAAGATGGAGAAATGTGTGTTTCATATGGAGCATGGGGAGAAAAGACATCATTTGGGAAAACATCTTTTGGTATTTTGAGAATTACTCTTTTGATTGATGAATTTGGAGTAATAGCAAAGATATGGGAAAATGTAAAACCTCAAGGACATTCTAAAGAAGTTCTTGAGGCAATTATGGCTCTATGATATAGATTGGGTTAAATGTTCACTATTACTAGTTTGTGAGGTATATTTGTGAAAAAAAAAGTGGATGTCACAATTACTATGGAAGAAGATCATCTTGAGTGGATTTTATCTGTAACTGAAAAGTATGATTTGTCAGATGAATCAAAAACTTTTAGAGTTTTACTTGACTATGCTATTGAAGATGGTGATCAGGAAGAGATTTTTTCAGAAGACAATATGCGATGTCGGCACTGTTAAAAATATTGAATGTGAGTATAAATTCTTATTCTCACTGGATAGGAGTTTAAACCTTGTCTGATAATAGTGTTTCCTCAGAAAATGATAAGCCTAGTTTAAAACGATATCAGGCTTTGATTGCAATTACTTTTGGACATGCAGCAAAACATCTTTACAATGGTGCATTTAGAACATTATTAATGCCCGAGATAAAGTTTGGATTTGGTCTCAATTCGGCTCAGTATGGAATTCTTGGTACGATTAGTTCGACATCTTGGTGGATATTTACAATGATTGGTGGATATTTCGGAGATCGATTTCCTCATCGTGCTGGTCGAATGATTGCTATTTCACTAGCTGGAATGGGGATCGGATATTTTATTGTTGGTGTAATGCCTACTTATATACTTCTAATTCCAGCATTTCTACTAATTGGTGCTGGACCTTCTTTCTTTCATCCACCAGCGTTAGGTGAGTTGTCTCGCTTGTTTCCCGATAAAAGAGGATTTGCTGTCTCTATGCATGGATTTGGAGCAAACATCGGAGAAGTAATCGGACCATTAGTAGTAGGGTATTTATTATCTAATTTACTTGATTGGCAGGAAATCCTTAAGTGGAGTATATTACCTGCATTGGGATCTGCTTTACTAATTTTGTTAATGGTCCCGTCTCGTGTTAGAAAATCATCAAAAGATAATAAAAAATTCACTTATTTTCTTGATTTACGTGCTGCTTTGAAAAATCCATTATTAGTAATGCTTATTATTGCATTAGCCACAAAAAGTTTTAGTGATGGCGCAGTGGGTTATTTTATTCCAGTATATCTAAGGGAAGATCCCCTATTGCTGTTTACACCTAATCAAGTTGCTTATCTATTTGTGATATCACATATACTGGGTGCAATAATTCAACCTCTTATAGGATATGCTTCTGATCGAATAGGGTGGAAAATTATATTAGTTGGAGGTATGTCTACAATCATGTTTTCAACTATGTTGATAGGGTTATCTTCTGTCATTCTTGAATTCTCAATTGTTAAGGATATTGGGGTTTCTTTGATCCATTTGATTGTGTTTGCTATTTTGATATGGGGTAGCTTACATTTTTCGTTACACCATACATTCATTGGTGCATCATTAGATGTTAGTGGTGAGGAATCACAATCGACAGTTGTATCGCTTGTATATGGAGCAGGTATTTTAGCTTTAATTTCTCCTTATCTTTTTGGACTTATTATAGATTCTTTTGGGTATTACATTACTTTTATTATTGCTGGAATTTTCTTGTTTATACCAACTGGTATATTAGCTTCATTGAAATTTCCAGTGAAAAGATAATTTGAGTAGGAGTTAGCAATCATGCATAAATTTTCTAGTGAGCATATATCTGCTGTCAATAGAGACAGAAAAGTAATTTCCAATTTCGATGCATTACCTGCTGCTTCCGGTTTGAAAATTATCAATATTGATAATTTAATACAGTCTCATTTCGAGTATTTTGATGATGAATATACTCGAGTTGATAGTGTGTGGTGGTGTTGGAGTGAAGGGAATCAAGCCAACTGGCCTAGCAGGATTTTGCCATTTATGGATCATGCGCCATACAAAGAATGGTCATCTAAAGGTATTGATCCAGTTCAGATCTTTTTAGATGAAACAAAAAATAGAGGCATGGAAACATTTTTTACATATAGAATAAATGGTGCAGATAACGATATTCCCATGCCCAAGGTTGCCAAGATACCCATGAAAGAAGAGCATCCTGATTGGTTGATTCACACCCATCAAGGTAATAAGTATGTCGACCTTTTTGGTGCTTCCGTCACTGAGGATTCAAATGGCAAATGGAACTTTGCTATTCAAGGAGTCCGTGATTACAAGCTAAGTATTTTAAAAGAGATAGCGGAAGATTATGATTTTGATGGAATTGACCTGGATTTTGCTAGAGGGTGTCCTGTTCTTCCTCCAGAACATCAATGGGAAAGTAGAGAACTACTAACTGAATTTATGCGTTCAGTCAGGTCTATGCTCCAAAGTGTCTCGGAAAAGCGCGGCAGACCATTTTTGCTATCTGCTCGGATTCCAGAGGATATAGTAGGCTGTCATTTTGATGGTATTGATATAGAAACATGGGTTTCTGAACAGTTGTTAGATATCATTGTGCTGGGTGTACGATCTTATGATGTTGACGTGGAATCATTTCGTCGTATGACATCAGGTAAGAATATTAAGCTCTATCCCAGTTTAGATGAATGTCATACGAGTGATGGATACTATTGTCCTCCTATAGAGGTGTTGAGAGGAGTTTTGTGCAATTGGTTCAAACGAGGACTTGATGGATTTCAGGCTTTTAATTTTGGATATGCATCTAATGAAACACTAAAGAAATTTGGGATGCTTGCACATAATGAAAATACTCAAGTTCATTTACAACTTTTACGTGAAATGAATGATATTGAGTCAATGTTTCTTAAAGACAAGGCATTTGTTGTGCAGCGTCGTGGAGGCGGTCATGGACCATCTGTAATACCAAATCCCGAGGACTGGTATACACCTAGATGGAATTACATTAATACAAACATGCTCTCACAATTACCAGTAAGGTTGTCAGAAAATGAGAATGTGGATTCTATTGTGACTGTAAATGTATATGATGATTTGATGGATGAAACAAACCCTGTAAAAGGGATTACAGTCCATGTTTTGCTATCTGATTCATCTGATGGAGATATTTCTGAAGATGATTGTTTAGAGCGTGTAACTATAGCTACAATGGCACATAAAGATGGGCGTTTATATAACATTCCGTTGCCTAAAGGAATTGAACGTGATATAGAAGTTAGAGTTAATAATTGTCTTTTGGATAATGTGATTGTCTGTGATGGATGGTTAGTTTTTAAAGCTAAGCCAGAGCAATTTGCTATT
>CEVQ01139213.1_pt1 | contig 10719 bp, 9 predicted proteins | sample 356551 | NCBI WGS metagenome assembly CEVQ01 (sample SAMEA2623756, study PRJEB7988) | marine metagenome | biome: marine biome (ENVO:00000447); feature: mesopelagic zone (ENVO:00000213); material: "saline water (ENVO:00002010), including plankton (ENVO:xxxxxxxx)" | depth 250 m | reverse complement strand
CATTATATTGTATTCTGAAAAATCCGCATGGGCAAGACCGGCCTCTTGCCAAATTACTCGCAACTGTTTTAGCAATGATTTGAATATCTCTTCTGGTTCTTCGACTTCTATGTCTCTCAATCTAGGAGATGGACCATTCTCATCGCCCAAATACTCCATCACAAGCACGTTCTTATGTGTAACTAGAGATTCTGGCACACGCACCCCATGCTTCCTCATTCTAGTCAAATTTCTATGCTCTTTCTGAACCCAGACATTCACCAATTCCCTATGTCTGCGGCGCAAACCACCAAATCTTGGATCGCCTTCAATATATTCCATTAAACCCTTGAAGACAGCGTTACTTGTGTGGAATATCTTCACAGCAATTGGTCCAGATTGTGATGTGGCATAGAAAACATGTGCCTCCTTTCCTCTAGCTATTGGCCATTCTATGGTGTCTATATGTTCTTGTTGCATGAGTTTGTATACCGCCATCAACGTTGACTGGTCAAACACTTGGTCAAAGACACGACGGTCTACCCAATCATATTGACCAACCCCGAGTGCGCCCGTCAGTTTATGTTCGATTTTTCTAAACATCTGTGCATATTTTTTCTCTTTCATCCAATGAAATTTTGAGCCAGCATCATCGAGCTTCTCGAGTTGCTTATCAATTGACTTTTCATGCTTCTCAATTTCAGAACGTTCATCGTCAGCCTCGAATTCCGACCAATCTTGATCTTGGAAAACATCGATATTCATTTTTGCTTGCTCTTCAGCAAGGTCGGCCCAGTCGCGCTTCTCTGCACGACGTCGCTTTGCGCCCTTCCTGCGCGCTATGCTAATCCCCCCTCACGACTCGTCAGTGGAGTCCTCTAAATCCTCTTCATCAGAAGTTGTTTCTACATCTGTGATTTGTCCCTCACCAATGTCCCAAATACCCTCATCCTCTCCAGAGGATTCTTCTGTACCCATGCCAAAAATATCAACTATTTCTGGAAGAACTCCCTTTCGTGAAAGATAAAGGGATTGGGTTTTGGTATAACGCATTTTTACATCTGCCTTAGATGGCTGGAAATCCCATGGTTGAATAATAATCAAATCACCCTCTCGAACCCACTGTCTTCTGCGCATCTTGCCAGGAATCCTTGTGATTCTCTCTTCGCCATCAGCACAAATTGCTCGAATCCTACGGCCGCCCAGGATTTGTTCAGCAATTGCAAACATTTCGTTAACCCTCTCATTGGGGACTTTAACACGAATCTTCTCATCACCAGATTCCATCTGGGCAAGCAATTCCTTGTCTACGGTCTCCTCTCTACGACGTCCCACGATTTCAGCCGACTCGCACGCCCCTCATAAACGGTTGGAGGCGAAAATACTGTAATTGCATCCAGGACTTAACTCTATGAGAGCCGTTGTGAAAAATTTTGTTTAACGGTAAAGTGATATGTGTAGTCCTGTGCCAAATCTTCATGGTTATCTGTAATTCACCTACTTGTGAAAGCGATGTGACGAAAGCAAATCAATATCATTGCAATCCATGTTATACCAAAATAGGGGATAAATTGCTCAACACCTGCAACAAAATATTCATGTTGGCTGAAAATGTAAATCATGAATTGTATCATGAATATAGTGGGAGCGTTGAAAGGCATTACCAAGATGCTTTTTCTTCTGAACTCCGAAAACTTAAGTTCCATTATCAAGCAGAAACTTCCATCGCTTTACATTACAAAGATTTCCCGCTAAATGATGTACGGGCAGATTACTTTATTTTGCCGGGGGGCCCTAACAAGTTTAAGGAAAATATCGTTCTTGAAGTCAAACACGCAGCATCAACAAATCAGCAATTACAATTATTCAATTACCTACATTCAGGACCTGCAAATACAAACTTGTTAACAAATAAATTGAAATATGGATTACTATTAATTTGGCCTCAACAAAACAAACCAACATACAGTGAAGATGGACGCTTTGCAGAATTATCTCCTGTGCGTACTCCTACAATGGAATTATGGAAAACTTCCAATCCAAGAAAAAGGACCAAGTTCGAATTACTTTCTAGATGGAGCGAATGAAATAATCACCTAATTTCATTCAACCAAAGAATGCTTCGGCTGCATTGCTAACAAGAGTAAGTAAGTGATCCGCTAGAGGACCTATTCCAAAGGCAAGTGTCCCAACCATACAGAGCATAATCGTAATTCGCAAAAATGGAGCGTAGACCAACCTCTTCCTAGTTGGTGGATTCTCAAAGAACATCACCCAACCAACTCGTAAGTAATAGAATAGAGAGAGAGCGCTATTCAAGAATACAAGTAAGGCGAGGAAGAAGACCCAGTGAAGCGAACGGATAACTGCAATTATTCCATCATCGAAATTCATCGTGTTGTGAATTGTTGCATCAACAATACCACTGACAAGCAACAACTTTGAGAGGAATCCAGAGAGTGGTGGTACTCCTGCTAGTGACAACATGAAGATGAAAAGGGCAGTTGCAATGAGTGGTTCTCTCTTCGCCAAGCCATACAAATCCTCCAACTTTGAACCTCTACCTTCACTCTCCAACATTGATAATACCAAGAAAGAACCTAGTTTGAACAATACAAGTACAGTGAGATGGAATAACATAGCAGCGACAATCAGTTCTGCAACCACATGATCTCCTTCTCGTGAAGCATTGAGACCCAATGCTGCTACTGCAGCTAGTAGATAACCAGCGTGAGCAACTGAAGAGTATGCCAACATTCTCTTTGGGCTTTCACTTGACAGCGCCCCGAAGTTGCCCCAAGTCATAGTTACTGCAGCAAGCAAGCCAACGATTGGTACCCAAAATGCTTCACCACTTTCAGGCATTGTAATTGACACAAGAACTCGAAGTAAAACCACGAAGCCCATCGCTTTAGAAGCCGTTGCTAGAACCCCTGCTACAGGGCTTGATGCCCCCGTGTACGCATCTGGGACTGCTAAATGAAACGGGGCAGCACTTACTTTGAATCCAATCGTGACAACTATGAATCCAAGACCTACGAGTGCTAGAGGATCTATACTGTCCATAGCCTGCCAACTTGAAGCAAGATCAGAAATCTGTAAATTTCCATTCCATAAGTATAGTAGAGATATACCATAAAGTCCAATTGCTGATGCAACTGAACCTACAATGAAGTATTTCATTCCAGCCTCTGGAGCTTCATCTGTCTCCTTCATGAAAGCCACCAAAACATACGATGAAAGGGAGGCCAATTCAAGACCTATGAAGAGAACAAATAGATCGTTTGCTAAAGCGACCACAGACATACCAAGAGCCACCATTAACAATAGAAGATGGAAATCCACCTGTCTGCGATTATCGAGTAACTTTGCAATACGCTCATCTTCTCTTCTACCTGCGAGTACCTGGGCATGAATCATGAATCTCGGTGTAGCAGGCATGCGACTCCACATTGCCACACCACATAGCATCAAAGCACCATAGAAAACAATCTCAAGCAAGCGACTGAATCCATCAATTTTGAGCAAACTAGGCTCAATCATGCCTACGCACGAGTTGAATGCCTCGCCTGTGATTGAAATGCACCACACATTAGAATCTGACAGCGGATTTTGCATCTGACTCCACAAAGCTAGCGAAGTTGAGAAAAGTAAAGTGAATACACTAATCACCCCAGGTATTCGAGGGCTTGAAGTGAACGCGTAACGCTCACCACCTAAGAAGTAGGGAAGGCGTATATTCGTGTTCGGAATAGGCAAGCGAAACGTACCCTTGCCAAGATTTGGTATTATTATCAGCAGAGTAATGCCAACTATAAGAGTAAACTCTGGTAAAAGAGCGGTTGCTGTTTGTGGATCTGAAATCAAAGTCAGCGTACTCATGGTATCACCTCATTCAAAACATCTAGTAGAATTTCATTAACAAATTCATAAGAATAAGATGACATCATGTCGAAGAAAATGAATGGCAATACGCCGAGTAGAATCGCAAAAACTGCTAATATAAACATGCCCGAATTCTCATGCCAGGAAACGTCTACAGGTTCATCGCCATGCAATGAATCGGGAAGTTCGCCCTCTTCACCACCTTCGAAGATTGTTCTCTGCATACTCCAAAGATAATAGGTTGCTGTAATGATTAGAGTGAGGGCTGGTAGAATGACCCACCAACCAAAAGCCATCCAAAAGGCAATCATAATTGCAACTTCAGCAACAAAGCCAGCCATTAGAGGTAATCCTAAGCTCGCCATCCATGCTGTCATCATATGGCCGCCCAGCCATGGTGAAAACTTCGCAATCCCTCTCATTGAACCAATCTCAAGAGTATGGTAATGATGTTTGAATGCCCCACATACTGCGAAGAGATAAGGGGAAATTATACCGTGGGCTAACATCATAAATATTGCACCAGCAATTCCAAGTGGCTGCATTGTGGCAATTCCAATGAATATCAAACCCATATGTGAAACAGATGAATAAGCAACCATTCGTTTTAGATTGGTTTGTCCCAAACATACCATCGCACCATAGACCAAACTAATCATCCCTAGAACTATCAAAAGAAGTTGATAATGCACCATGGCACCGGGTAATAATTCGACAGCGATTCGTAAGAATCCATACGCACCCATCTTCAGCATCACTCCGGCTAGCAACATCGAGCCAGCGGTGGGTGCCTGTACGTGGGCATCTGGAAGCCATGTATGGACAGGGACCGATGGCATCTTTGCTGCAAACCCAACTAGTAAGAGTAAGAACACAGCCTTCTGCATCCCAAAACCACCAAGGAAAGCAGAACCTAGATTATTTGACGAGGAGGCCATCAAAGTGATGTCGAATGCTCGTCCCGTGATGTTGCCCTCCCATACAGGCACTCGTGTGAAATAGTACATTACCAGAATTCCAAGAAGCATCAACACACTAGCTGTGAAAGTATAGATGAAAAATTTCTGCGCTGCATATTTGCGATCTTCACCACCCCAGAGTAGAATGAGGAAGAACATCGGAATCAATGTCAATTCCCAGAATGTGTAGAAGACAAATAGATCAAGTGATACAAACACACCGATTAATGCACCCTCCATCATTAGAATAAGGCTGTGGAATTGAGCACCCTTCTTTGCATTCCACTCTACAAGAATCGCTATAGGAATTAGGAGTGTGGTTAGCCACACCATTGGGAATGAAAGGCCGTCTACTCCTACGTGCCACGAAACTCCGAATCCATCAACTAACGAACAACCCCCTGCTTCGATCGCTATACTCGCATTGGCACAATTATCGTAGACATACTCATTCAAGGCAAGTGATGTCCAAGAAATTCCACTATAAGATTCTAAGAACATTAGTGTGGATAGGGATAGAAGAAGGAGAGAGAAGGAGAAAATCAGCAAGCGGATATACTGACTGATTTCTTTGCGCTTGGAAGGTGGCGCTGCCCATGCAACTAGCATAAAGGCAAATCCAGCACATATAGGACCTAGAGTCAAGATGGTTAGTGGGTTTCCAAACATTGTCAAATCCACTCAAATCACCCCCCATAGTAAAACAAGAATGCTGAAGGCACCTACAACTGCCATCATGATGTAGTCAGATGCACTACCTGTCGTCAGTTTTCGAACATCGCCGCTAATCTTCTGGCTACCCCATTCTATTCCTTTAATCGCCCCGTCTACCACATTCTTATCAAACCAAGTTAGGGCGTAGGCAAGAGGAATTACTGATTTACTGATTATATATTCGTATAATTCATCGAAGTAGAGGCGTCGATGTAGGGCATCTGCCAAACCTGAATTTGCTAAATCATCTACTTGCGTGCGGCCGAACTTTGAAGAAAGTGGTAGAATCCATGATATTAGACGGGGCGCTGTTTCACCACTCTTCAAACGCCCCCCATGGATACGCATTGCCATTGCAGGACCCACCACAAGTGAAATCGTAATGGCTACCCAGGTGATTAAGAATAGGAACATATCAGTTGGAAGGAAGGCATGTACAATTGTATCTAGAATCGCAAGCACCACTCCATGCTCATGAATAGCCGTGCCAAACGCTTCCGCTTCTCCAAGCCAGTGTGTTGCACCAAGGACCGCTAAGGCGAATCCGCCTAGCAAAGAGATGATGCTGAGTGTAATTAGGGGAGTTGGTATCCAAGGTGTGTGTTCATGCACCTTATCTGCATAGACTGTTTTTGGTTTTCCTGCAAATGTCATCATCCACATTCTTGTCATGTAGAATCCTGTCATCCCTGCAGTTAACAGTACCAAGAAGGCCGGAACTAACAACCAAGTGCCACCATGTAGGGCAGCAGCATTCCAAGTCTCAGCAACTATTCCTTCCTTAGACCAAAATCCACCAATTAGGGGGATGCCTATGATGGATGCGGAACCTATTGCCATAGCAGTGGAAGTGATTGGTAGTTTACCTGCAAGACCACCCATGTTTCGCATATCTTGTGGATCCATTTCGTCGTGTGAACCATGGTGTGCATGGTGCATTTCATGGATAACAGAGCCTGAGGCCATGAATAGCATTCCTTTAGCCATGGCGTGGTTGAAGAGATGGAACATTGATGCGCCAAAAGCGATGACTGCGGCGTGATGTTCGCCATGATTGTAGAACCAAAGAGCGACCCCTAGTCCCGTGAAGATGTAGGCGAGTTGACTCATTGTGGAGTAAGCAAGAACCTTCTTGATATCGTTTTGAACAAATGCTATGAGAGCTGCCATAAAGGCTGTAATTCCACCAATCCATGCTATCAATATTGCAACGTCTCCAAGTCCCTCTACTCCATGACCATGACTCGTGACATCAAAGAATGGTACAAATCTAGCAACCAGGTAAAGTCCTGCATTGACCATTGTAGCAGCGTGAATCAAAGCTGATACAGGTGTTGGCCCTTCCATTGCATCAGGTAGCCACACATGAAGCGGGAATTGCGCGCTCTTGCCGACTGCACCGATGAATAGCATAATCAGTGCCCAACGTAACAAATTAGAATCAACAGTTCCATGTAAAGAGGGGTCGGCAAATATAACTGCAAACTCAAGAGAACCATAGATATCATACAACATCAATAGACCGATGAGAAGGAATACATCACCCACCCTAGTTGTCAAGAACGCTTTCTTGGCAGCATAAGCTGCACTCGGACGCTCGTAATAGAAGCCAATCAATAGATAGGAACATAGTCCCATTATCTCCCAAAAGATGAACAGCCAAAGGAAAGAGTCAGCAAGTACCATACCAAGCATTCCAGCTGTAAAAAGAACGAATTCAGCGTAGAAACGATGGTTACGATCCTTGTTAACCGGGTCTGTATTCATGTATCCTATTGAGAACCAACAAATGAGGAAACAAAGGAAAGAAGCCACGAAGAGCAACATCATTGAGACATTGTCAATCCATAACCCAACCCCAAGTGAATCGTTTTGTAAATGAATCCAATTTCCTGCTGCATCTTGGGTAATAGTATCGAAATTAATCCAATTGAAAATTGATGCCCTCAGTGGCTCTTCAAAACTAGCTCCCTTAGTGAAGAATTCGATTGCCAGCCAGATTGTTAGTGAGAGTGATATAGCTAGTGTGCAAAGAGCAATCATGCCACCTTCTTTGAATCGTTCTCGCCATGCTTCGTCACCGTGATTCAATTGTCCAAGGATAGCTATGACTGGGAATATAACGATTGGGATTAGGGGAATTAGAAATGCTGACTCAAGGGCAGTGAATGGGGTTCCAGTTGCAAATTCTCCTCCAAACATTCTCAGTAGTGGGAAGAGAAGACATAACCCGATAATAGGCAGAAAGCGAATTTCGGAGGTTTTTGTATCGGACATTTTGCCACCTCAGTGCCTTAACACCATTATCTCATCCAACACAATGCTCTCCCTATTCGAATATAGGGAAAGGAAGATTGCTAATCCCACCGCTACTTCAGCGGCTGCAATCGCGATTGCAATCGCTGTAAATACCCAACCAGTCACATCTCCGTAGTGAAGGGCACCTGCAACGAAATTGAGATTAACTGCATTGAGCATTATCTCAACACACATCAGAACAATTATCCCATTCTTATTAGTGAAAACACCCATCAAACCAATGCAGAAAAGAATCGCACCAAGGCTTGCAAGATACATTGCCGGAATCATTGTTCGCCCTCCTCTTGTTCCCATAGAAGATTCTCAATCCTTTCGTCTCGTACTAGATAAGATGCCCCAATCATTGCCATTGATAGCAATATACCAAGGATTATGACTGGTAGAGCCCAATCCGTCAACATAACACGGGCAAATTCGTAAGTTGTCATTCCTGATGTATCTGAATTAGCATCCCACATTGGATGGAATGTAATTAGAGGTAAAAGAACTGCAAGAATGCCAGCAACCATCATGCGAACTAAGTGCTCACTCAAGCGCATTAAACATCCCCTTCCTGAATTGTTCGCCTAGCAAGCATTATTCCAAAGGCAAATACCAGCATCACACTACCAAGATAAACTAGAATTTGTATTGCTGCAAGCAACTCTGCTCCTGCAAGAATGAATACTCCAGCGACCGCTAGGAAAGCGATAATGAGCCAAAACATGGAGTGGGCAATCCTCTTTGAATAAATTGTCCCTAATGAACCAAATATGCACATTAGTGCAAAAATAGCGAAGGCTACGTGTTCAAGAATATCTGCCATCATTTTCTCAAGCTCCTGCCTTTGCTTTCGCCCTCTCTCGCTTCTTCTGTTCCTTCTCAGCACGCTTCGCGAGTTCGGCATCGACACTCTCTTGATGTACTGAAGGAAGAACTCGAGTTCGGTCAGCATCATACCAAAGATCTTGGCGGCTGTAACCAGACATACCATCATATTCATTGGTCATGAAGAAAGATTCGAACGGGCATGCATCCATACAAAGCCCACAGAACATACAACGACCCATATCAATACGGCCCGATACAATGTCAACTTCAGCGGGACTCAGCTCATCTGTTGGAACATCATCCATACCACCATCCTCCCAACGTACTGTTGCTGTATCTCCGGAAATGTCAATGATTGAACCAAAGTTGTATTCTTGTGGGACTTCGTCATGTGCTGTCATCAAATCATATTCGCTATTGTCGACTTCATTGCGTTGAGCAGCCATGCCCCCCACTTCTAACTCACTTCCATAACCGTGCCACTCATCACCTTCAGAGGAGGTGTCTAGAACATTAACACGTGTTTCGGTAGTCATATGCAGGCAACTGTTAGGGCATGCCCTAATGCACGCCTTACAAGCAGTACAAGTTTCCCAAATAACTCCAATTCTACCATTATAATTACCTGGGACAAATAGCCAAGGCTCGAGATCCTCAAGACGTTCGTATGGATACATCACAGTTACGGGGCGCTCAATATAAGGAACCAATGACGACGTTTCCCTATCAACAGCGTAACTCTGCCCTACGCTTGGATGATTCTCCCCTACTCTCTTGGCAGTACCTTCGTCAATCATTACGGCCTGCTGTGCGTGATAAGGGCTAGATGTTCCATGAGCCGCTAGTAGAGGGTGCCTTCCAACATAAGGAATTGTTCTCAATGCCGCTTTCAAGGCCATCCACATTGGCCTCACTATCATATTACGGAAATTCGGTTGTGCATGTGGGTGATATGGCATATTTTTTTCCTCCTAACTATTTTTCATGGCTCCCTGGGGAGGCCGGTCCGACATCACCCGTGAATACTGAGTAAGGCCTAGTTCTCCCCTCTAATTCAGATGTGTCCTCATCAATCCCAAGAATGATGAAGAGAACTAACGCAATTGCTGTGATTAGACCCGGGATAAACAAAGGCCATTCTCCGCCACCCCAAACGTATAGGCGTAACCAAAATGCAATTCCGAGATTAACCAATGAAAGTGGTAGAAGCCAGCGCCATCCGAATTCAAGTATCTGATCGGTTCTGATTCGGTGGAAAGATGCGCGAATCCATACCATTACTGCAAACATAATCCACGACTTAAACAGAAGCCATGCGATGGGTGGGAACACTGACATGAAAACAAGTGGCATTGGTGCTAGAAGAGCAGGGTACTCACTACGCATTCCAATAGCCAAACCAACTAGCCCGAGACCAACAGCCCCGAGTATCAAATCTTGATTTGGTATGATGCCTATGATTGAATCACCAAATGGCATTTCCCAGCCACCAAGGAAGAAGAGCGCAAATAGCAAGCATGCTGCATAACTGCGTAGATACTCACTAGCAAACATCAACCCCCATCGCATTCCACCATATTCAGTCCACCACCCTTCAACAAGTTCGGCTTCTGCCTCAGGCATATCAAAAGGAATACGCTCAACTTCTGCTATCATTGTTATCAGAAACAAACCAGCCCCCAATGGAAGCAAAAATAGATTCCATGCTCCCGAGGATATTTGGAATTCAACAATCTCAACAATGTTCAATGAACCTGAAATAACTGCGATTGAAAGTATTGACACCAATAGAGGAATCTCGTATGCAGTTAATTGTGCAGCTGAGCGGATTCCACCCAGTAAGGTGTATTTATTGTTTGAAGACCAACCCGCAAAGAAGACTCCGAGAGGGGCGATTCCAAAAATCGCCATCAAGAAAAGAAGAGATAACTCTGGATTTGCTGAATAGATTTCTGAACTTAGTGGAATGAATGCAAAGAGCATGACTGTGGATGTGATGATGATGAATGGTGCAACTTCAAAGATAAATTTGTCAGCCTTGGCTGGAACCATC
>CEVQ01130277.1_pt1 | contig 10723 bp, 8 predicted proteins | sample 356551 | NCBI WGS metagenome assembly CEVQ01 (sample SAMEA2623756, study PRJEB7988) | marine metagenome | biome: marine biome (ENVO:00000447); feature: mesopelagic zone (ENVO:00000213); material: "saline water (ENVO:00002010), including plankton (ENVO:xxxxxxxx)" | depth 250 m | reverse complement strand
CTGCCTCCGTCCGCGCCGCCGCCATCTGCGCCGCCGTCGCTCATCGTCGCCGCGTCGACGTCGATCTCCATGCCCGGATCGTCGTCGCCGCAGCCCGTGGCCAGGGCCACACAGAGCACCATCCACCTCAGTCGTCGCATGCCATCTCCGTTCACCTCGGCCTCTTCTCGTCAGTTGTATTTTTCTAACAGGACTGCGCGAGCGATGGGGCAGACTTTTGCTCGAACGGCATCCGTGCTCGGCCTTTCGAGGGTCGTCACCTGCTCTCCCGTCCCGAACGGGCGACCCGAGCGCGAGTACAGGCCGCACCTTCGTCCCATCCGAGGGGGACGGGTCAGCCCCAGGGTTCTCCTCCACTGGCGGCTTGGGCTCCCTTTCGCACTCCGTTCGACTGGAACGTTGCCCCCCCCTATGGAGCTGTGATGCTCCGCGCGTGCACAAGCTCTTAGGGGTGCTCTCGATCGCGTGCGTGTTCTCGACGGCCGCCCACGCCCAGGCCACCGAAGCCGACTCGGCCGACGCCGCGGAGACCGTGGACTCCGAGACCGAGGCGCGCATGCTCTTCGACTCGGCCCAAGACGCCTATCGCGAGGGCAGCTTCGAGCGGGCGCTCGCGCTCTTCCAGGCGTCTTACGACCTCAGCGGCCGCGCCGAGCTGCTCTACAACGTCGGCCTGGCGGCCGAGCGGACGCGGGACGACGAACGCGCCCTCCGGGCGTTCGAGGAGTTCGTCGCGGCGGTCCCGGACAGCGAACGGCGCGCGTTCGCCGAGACCCGCATCCAGGCCCTGCGCGCGTCCCTCGCGCCCGCCGACGAGGACACCCCGGTCGTCTCCGAGCCGCCCCCGGAACCTCCGTCGCGTCCGTTGGGCGGCTTCCTGGTCGCGGGCGGCGGCGTCGCGCTCGCGGTGGCCGGCACGGTCATGCTCGTACGCGGGGTCTCCCTCCGCGACGAGGTGGAGAACGCCGAGCCGGGCACGCCCTTCGCGAACGTCGAGGGCAACGTGTCCCGCGCGCCCGCGCTCATCCGCGGCGGCGAAGTCCTCCTCGCCATCGGCGCCGCCGCCGCCGTCGCCGGGGTGGTGATCGCCATCGTCCAGCGACCGCGAGCTCGAGCCGTCGAGGTCGCCATCGGTCCGACCCGCGTGACCCTGTCCGGGAGCTTCTGATCATGCCGAGCCATCGCCTTCATCCTCTCCAGCTCGCGGTCGCCGCCGTCCTGCTGCTCGGCTGCCGCGCCGACGTGCTGGTGCCCAGCGGCGTCTTCGCCTGCGAGACCTCCGCCGAGTGCCCCGCGGGGATGACCTGCCAGGGCGAGCTCTGCGTGGACGACGCCGACGCCGCCGACGCCGCGGTGATGACCGACGCGGACGTGATGACCGACGCGGGCGCCGACGCCGGCGACGCGGGCTTCGACGCCTCGGTCCCGGATGCCGGCCTCGAGTGTGACCCGGCCTGCGAGGACCCGCTCATATGCCTCGACGGCACCTGCGGCTGCGACGACGACTGGCACTGCGGTCGCGAGGCCTTCTGCAACTCCGGAGGTTGCGTCGACTGCATCATGTCCTGCGAGGACGGCGAGTTCTGCACTCTCCAGGGATGCTTCGCTTGCCGCCGGCACCTGGACTGCGAGGCGTCCGAGGGCGGCGAGTCCTACTGCGTCTCCGGCGAGTGCGTCGGCTGCCGCGACGAAGGCGACTGCCCTTCGGACGATGCCCCCTACTGCATCGAGGGCACCTGCCAGGAGTGCGGCGCGAACCCCGAGTGCAGCGGAGACACTCCGATATGCTTCGAGGGCTCGTGCGTCGGCTGCGGCACCTCCGCCGACTGCTCGGGGACGCGGGACATCTGCTCGAACCACGAGTGCGTGGAGTGTGTCAGCCGGTCCCAGTGCCGCAGCGACGAGGCCTGCATCGACGGCGACTGCCGCTGACGGCGCAGTCGCTCCACCGGGACCGAGGGAAGCCGGTGGATGATCCACTGGCCCCCACGCTGGTCCTGGGTTCCCCAGCGAGCCGAGCCGCGCCGAGACCGGCCCTCCGGCGCCAAGCGCTCAGGTGACCGGGTTCGCGGCGAGCCAGTCGAGCATCGCGCGCGTCGTCTCCGCGGGGCGCTCCTGCTGGATCCAATGCCCGCAGTCGAAGGTCCGCACCTCGACCTTCGGCACGAAGTGGGTGAGCGTGTCCGACGGCGGGATCGGATCCCGCGCGCCGTAGATCATCAACGCCGGCTGCCGGACGATGGGGTCGACGTCCTCGAGGAGCTTCCAGTTCCGATCGAGGTTGCGATACCAATGGATGCCGCCCCGGAAGCCCGAGGTCTCGAACGCGGCCGTCAGCACCGCGAGCTCCTCGTCGTCGAGTAGGGGATCGCCCTGAGGCTCGTCCGAGGTGGCGAGGTCGATCATGACCATGCCGGGGCCCGGCGGTGCCACGGGCAGGTTCTTGCGGTAGAGGTTCCGGAGGAAGCGCTCGGTGTTCGCCTCCAGGACGGCATCGGCGACCCCGGGCTGCCGGTTGAAGTGCACGAAGTAGTGGTCGGCCCCGAAGACGGCCTCCATGAACTCGATCCAGGGGACCTCGGTCCGGGCCTGGTAGGGCAACGCCAGGTTGATCACCCGGTCGACGCGGTCCGGGTGGAGGATCGCCAGGGCCCAGACGATGTTCGCGCCCCAGTCGTGGCCGACGAAGGTCGCCTTCGCGTAGCCGAAGTGCTCGAGGAGACCCACCAGGTCCCCGGTGAGCTTCGTGATGTCGTAGGCGCTCACCTCCGGCGGGCACGACGACCCGCCGAAGCCCCGTTGGTTGGGAACGATGACGTGGAACCCCGCTGCCGCGAGGGCGGGGACCTGATGGCGCCAGGCGAAGGCGTGTTCCGGCCAGCCGTGGCAGAGCACGATGGGATTGCCGGCGTTCTCGCGGCCGGCTTCGTGGACCTCGAGCTGGATGCCGTTCACGGCGATGTGGGTCGCGGGGGGAAAGTTCGTCGATGTCGTCACTGCTGCGTCTCCTGCTTGGGTTGTTCGAGCGGTGCGACAGGTCCTAGAGTTCAAAGGTGCCAAGCCCTGACACCATTGAGCGGTAGTCGAGACCGGTGAGCTCACGAAGCCGGCAGGAGGCCATCGTGCGCGGCCTTCGCCGCGGCCGGAGCACGACCGTCAGCGAGCTGGCGCGCGAGGTCGGGGCGTCGCGACGGACGGTGTTGCGCGACCTCGCGGCCCTTCGGGAAGAGGGGTACGTGATCCACTCCGCGCCGGGCCGCGGCGGCGGGCTCTCGCTGGATCCCCAATCGGTCCAGACCACCCCGCGCCTCTCGGTGGCCGAGGTCTTCGCCCTACTGATCAGCGTCGCCAGCATGCGGGCCGCGGGGCAGCTGCCCTTCGCCGGCTTGGCTGACGCCGGCCTCGCCAAGATCGAGAAGGCGCTCCCCGCCGACAAGACCCGCGACCTCCGCCGCTTCCTCGACTGCCTCTACGTCGGCACCCTGGCGCCCCAGGTCGACGTCTCGGACATGGGCCCCATGGACCCGGGTCTCCTGGCCGTCGTCGAGCCCGCGTTCCTCCATCGTCAGCCGATGCGCTTTCGCTATCGGGATCGGAAGGGCGCCACCACCCGTCGCGAGGTCGAAGCGCACGCGATGCTGATCCTGCCGCCGCTCTGGTACCTGGTGGCCTGGGACCCTGCCCGCGATGACTTCCGCCACTTCCGGATGGACCGGATCCGGGACCCGGAGCTCGTCGAGGGCCCGAGCTTCCGGCGCCGCAAGGTGGTCTTCGAGAAGGAGATCCACCCCGTTCGCGGCGACCGCTGACGCAGCCCCCCGCCTGAGCGGGTCCTGTCCCGACGTCTCGCCGGTTTCCGGTGCGACACCCCGCCGTGGCCCTACCTCGGGTGAGCGGGGCGCGGTGTCGCGGTCGTGGTCCTGTTTCGTCGAGTTCTGATTGGACCGAGCATTGCATCTGGCCGCTGCGATGATTCGACCGATGCTTTGTCTCGCCCTTCTTCTCTCTGCCTTCGGCTGCGACCGCGACGAACCCGAAGACCCAGCCGCCACCGGCGGTCCCATGCTCCCCGAAGCCGAAGCTGTCGCGGAAGAGGTGCTGGAGGTAGCCGACGACGACGACGATCCCGGCGCCGAGCCCGGTGAAGGCGCGGCGATCGCGGTAGGCGACCTCCCCACTCGCGTCGCATCGGCCATCTCGGTCGTAGCCGTCGCAGAGCGCGGCTGCAGGCCGGGAGCAGTTTACTTCGACACCGACTCGGCCGAACTCGACGACGACGCCAAGGCGGACCTCGATCAGCTCGCCGAATGTCTCGAGGGAACCCGAGAGGACGAAGACGTCACCCTTCGCGGTCGCGCCGACCCCCGCGCCGGGGAGGACTACAACGAGCAGCTGGGCCGCCAGCGCGCGACAGCCGTTGCTAGCTACTTGCAGACGGAGGGCGGCGTGGACGAGAGCGACTTCACCATCCGTGCCGTCGGCGAGGACGGCGCCACCGAGGGCATGCCGGAGCTCTGGTCTTCCCAGCGAAACACGACCATCCGGCCCGAGTGACGCGTAGCCGGAGCTGCGCCCTCCCCTAGCCTCTCGGGCTGCATCTCGATCTGCGAGTGCGCCTCGCACGATCGTCCGGGGAGCGCCGCACCGCGGGCCCCGAGCGCTGACCCAGACCAGACGGCCGCACGCGGAACCGAGCGGCATGAGTCCAGGTTCCTCAGGAGCGCGGTCTGAAAGTGAGCGAAGCGCTGCTCGACAGAAGCGCACGGTCCAGGGTGAGCCGCGCCAAGATCTCCCCGTCGACCGGCGCGAGCACGAGGGCCCGGAAGCCTTCCGTGGTCGGCTCGGCGACGCGACAACCGCGAGCGCAGTCTCCGCAGGTCTCGACCCTGCGAACGAACCGAACGACCTCTGAACCGCTCGGGCGCTCGATGCTGAGCACCGTCCCTTCGACAATGACCTCGTCCTCGGTCGCGAGTCGGACCCACCCGACGCACTCCTCGGGACCGCAGCTCAGAGAGGCGAGCCCCGTAGCGAGCGAGAGCTGAACGTGGAGCCCCTCGGGTTCCAGCACGTTCAGCGGGGCGTCGCCGCATACGGACGCGATGGGCGCCGCGACGGGTTCCCAAGCCAGGTCGACCGGACCCATCTCCCCCTCCGCGGCGCCGACGAGGACTGCGTGATCCCCGGGCGGCAGCGCAGACCACTGGGACCGGCCGCGCAACGGCAGCGAGTGGGCGCTCGCGACGCCGCAGCCCCTCACGGCGACGCGGGCTTCCTGCGGGCTCGACCAACGAAACCACTGGGGCTCCTCGACCCGAACCCGGGCACGGGCTCGCCATCGGTCCAGGTCTCCCCCGACTCCCGACGCGACCTCCAACCGAGCCTCCGAGCCTCTCGCCAGGTCGAGCAAGGGAATCCCCTCCCCGCACTCGTAGGGATGCACCGACGCGCTACCCACGTAGACCCCGGCCGGAGACTCCTGCCAGCGCCGCGTGAGCTCCTCCAGCGACATCGCCGTCATCCGCTCCAACCACTCGCCCGCCCGGGCCGCCCCAAAAGGGATCTCCCGGTGGAGTCGCAGAACGAAGGGCCAGCCGTACTCGTCGACCAGAAACGCCGTCAGGCTCATCGCTTGCCCATGGTTGCGCGTCGGCTGCGCACCCCCGCGGAAGAAGTCATCGTCCAGCAGGTCGCGGATGCCGTCTTCCTTCGGAAGGTGACCGCCGGAGTAGCCGGAGAGCACTTCCGCCAGCCCCTCGCTGAAGACCCGGGGCGGATTGCCCAGGGCTTCGCCGAAGGCATGGACCAGCTCGTGAACCATGAGCGCCCGCCGCGCATAGATCTGCCCGTCGTACTCGCACCCGCTGAACTGGGGTGGGTCGGGGGCATAGCAGTAGTGCGCGAGGGTCGAGGAGTCCGAGAGGTGGTAGTAGCGAACCCGCCCGGGATCGACCCCCAGGAAGTCCCGGAACGCCTCGAAGCGCGCGTCGAGCTCCGCCGCGAACGCCTCGCTGGTGGCGGAGCGGTCGTCGTACGAGTAGTAGTCGACGTGTTCGGTACTCAGTTGGAGAGGCGGCAGGTCCGGCGCACAACCTCCCCAACAGAGAAAGGCGAGAGTTCCGAAGAGAGTCGACGTTTGGCGCACGCGGCCCCAACACGCTCTCACGGCATCTGTTCCCTGAACGAACGGGGAATGAGCGACCGCGCCAACGGACCCCACCATGCTTCGAGCCCCTCTCTGGAGCATCCGCCGCTCCCGGGGGTCGCCTCAGCGCTTCGCGTGGGTTCGCACGAGCGTCTCCACCGCGGCCCCCAGACGACCCGGTGCGGCCCCCGGGGGCAGGCGCATGGCGAGCCAGTCGACCGCGTCCGATACGCTGCCGTGGAACGCCACGAAGTCGCGCTTGCCCGTCATGGCCGCCACCACCGTACCCACCGAGCGGTAGACCGCGGCGACGAAGCCCTTGCTCATGATCACGACGCTCACGGCCGAGAGCTGCGAGCGCACATGGGCGAGGAGCTCCTGGGACCGCTCCTTGTAGCGCTCGGGCGGCCCCTCGTCGTGGGCGACCACGTAGAGCACCCCGACGGGTGCCCGGTGCCGCGCGTGGAGCATCGCGATGTGCTGCCGCGCGAGGTCGAAGCTCGATCCGAGGTCCCGGCCGTGGGTGATGACGATGAGCGCGCCGTGGGCCGTCGCGAAGGTCAACTGCCCATCCGACTCGAGAAGCTCCATGTTCGCGGGGAGCTTACTCCATACGGAAGTCCTTCGAGGCCGGTTCTCGACGTGCCCTCCGGCGGCAGACGAGCACGAAGAGCAGCAGCCAGGCGAAGGCGCCGGGAGAACGCGGGCGACCGACACTGCACCCGCCGGTGTCGGCGTCATCCGACTCCCCGAGTCCCGCGTCGCCCGCATCCGCAGCGCCAGGTCCCGTCGTGCCCCCGTCCACCATCGGACGGCTTCCGTCGCCTCCGCTCAGCACGAACGTCCCCCAGCGCGACGGCACGCGGAAGTCGCGGGTGCCGCCCGACCAGTCGCGGGAGCTGGAGCGCCCGCCTCGCGGGCTGCCGTCGTCCGGCCGGGACCGCGACGAGAGGGCGAGGTTCGCCCCGACCTCGAGGCCCCCGACCGGCTCCCGAGCGAGGCTCCCCCAGGGGATGGCCATCTCGACGAGGTACCCTTCATCGGCCTCGGTGTCGTTGGCGCTCCCGTCGACCACGGCCACCGACTCGAGCTCGACCTCCCGACTCGTGAAGCGAGCGCCCCGCGCGTTGATCACCACCTGGAGATCGGTCCCGCCGAGGTCACCGCCCCCGTCGTTCTCCGGGTCCAGAAAGACCTGGACCGCGTCGTCGAGCCAGATGGGACCCGATTCGCTCTCTCCGGCATGAGCCCGCACGTCCGGGTCGGCGACGTGAAAGCCCAGAAAGAGCGCCTCCTCGGTCCACGCCGCGTGGACGACGGCACTCGAGTCCGCCTCGTTCAGGGTGGTCGTCGTCACGGGCAGGTCGCTCAGGTCCCCGTCCACTCGCGGCGCCACCGAGAGATGAGGCACCCTCGACACGCGAGGCCTCGGCCCCGGGCAGCCCTCGTCCACCTCGCCGTCGCAGTCGTCGTCCAAGCCGTCGCCGCAGCGCTCGTCGACCGGCTCGCACCGCGCGTACGCGTCCGGCCCCACGTGCATCGCCGGCCTACCCCGCTCGTGGGCGCCGATGTCGGGCCCCGTGCCGTGGTAGCCGTCGCTGAAGTTGGGGAGCACTTCGCCCGCATCGACCCCCGCACTGTCGGCGCGAAGTCGATAGTCGAAGCCCAGCGTGGCGAAGTCGAACTCGCCGGCCTCGAAGCGGGGTGTACCGGAGATGCCGTGCGCTTCGGAGCCGCGGGGGACCGCCGCGCTGTAGAGGTCGTAGTCGGCGTCGACCGCGCGGCTCTGTGCGCTCGTCGATACCGAAGGACCCCCGCGAGTGTGCAGCACGTTGTTTCGGCTCACGAAGTGGTAGAGACCGCGACTCCCGTTGCCGAGGCCGTTGAACCCGTCGCCCCGTTGGTTGTCGAGGGTGTTGTGGAAGTAGTAGGTGTAGGCGGGCACGTCGGCGATGTCGCGAGGGCCACCCCCCTTCGCCGCGTGGCCAGCCTGGGCCCGGTCGGCGAACCGGTCGCTCCGCCGCATCGTGTTGCGGAAGAAGTAGAGGGGGCCGATGAGTACCGCGTCATTGGCCAGCGCTTGGTAGGTCTGGTCGATCAGATTGCCCCAGACCCGTACGTTGCGAATGCCACCCTCGAGCTCGATGGCGTCGTCCCAGCAATTGGCGAGGTAGTTGCCGTAGATGTCGGTGTCGTGGCCGACGTAGCCGTAGTCGCTCCAGCCGTAGGCGCCGCCGAAGATGTCGTTGAAATAGTGCTCCGAGTCCGAGTACGCCGCGTTGTAGCGGAACACGTGGTTGCCCCGGGAGTTGATGAGGTCGATGGCCTGGGGGCCGCCGGGGTGGTACTCGCGGGACTCGGTACAGGGTTCGCCCCCCGAGAGATCGAGGCGGCATTCGGCCCAACTGTTCGAGTCGGTGAACGGATGGTGCATGCGCGTGCGCTGGACCACGAGGCGGGCGAGGGAGTCCTCGGTGCTCTTGACCGCGGCGTCGTGGTTTCGACCGAAGGTCTGACCGTAGCGGTCATCGACGTGGCCCCACGAGTGGATGTCGGCATCTTCGATGACGATGTCCGTGCCCCCGAAGATGCGGATGCCGTGCTGGCCCCCCACGACCTCGACGTTCCGGAGGATCACGTAGCTGGCGTCGATGCGCACGGCTTGCCGCGGCGAGCCATTGCCCGTCCCCACGTCGATGCGCGCCCGGGAGCCGTCCGGCTGGAGCCCATCGTAGACCCGGTAGGCGTCGGCGGAGCCAGAGCGCTCGAGGACCAGCGGCGTCGTCCGGTCGTCCAGCCGCGTGACGTCGGAGTGCTCCGGGAACGCATCCGCCCAGGTCCGAGCCACGAGCGAATCCCGCTCGAGGACCGATCCGTCGGCGGCGTGATGGGTCAGCTCGACTTCGTACTCCGTGCCGGGCTGGAGCTGGACCAAGCTCCCGCGGTACACGGCGCCCTCCGCGTCGGTCCCGGGGATCGCGGCGTAGGGCATGGGGTAGCCGGCACGCCAAGCCCCGACGGGTGTGAGGGTCCGGTAGCGAACGCCGACGTACCTTCTCTCCCGGGCATCGTCCGGGGTCCAGTAGAGCGAGAGGCTCTCGAAAGTCGCCACGGCTTCGGGCGCGTCCGCGAGGGCCGACGGTGCCGCGAGCGACACCCACGCGATGCAGACGGCGGCAGCGACCGTCGTCGCAGTCCTGGCGCCCCGCGGGGCTGCAGGGAGACGCGAGACGCTCTCGTCGATTGGGGAACTCGCTTGCATCGGCACTCCTTCGCCACCTTCTCGTCGCCCTTCGACGGGTGGAAGAGCCACCGTACCGGCGCGCGATGGGTGTGCCGGAGACGGCGAATGCGCGGGTCGCGGTTCCGCCCGCGACTCGCCGCTGGTGGCTCGAGGAGACATTCCTCGCCGGGCGAGAGGCACCCCTCACGACACGAAGAGAGCTGACCCGCGGAGGCGGACAAGGGCTCACTCGCCTCGATTTCACTGGAGATCGCGGTGGGTGCAGACCGTGATCGTCGCCTGCTCCGTCTCGCACACCGCGGGCACCCCCGCGAGCGCGCGGCGAACACACTCGGAGTACGGGCCCGAGGCCCCACCCAGCGGCGCGACGTCGGCTCGCGAACCATCGCTCGACCGGGCGACCTCGCCGCGCACGCCCACGGCCTCGGGGCCCGAGGGCCCGTGCTGATGGCACTCGGCGACGGCGGAGAGCAACTCCGGTGTCTCCGGGACCCCCGTGATGCGGACGCGGACGTCGCCCACCGCACGGCCGTAGCGCTCGTCGCGGAGGGTTCGAGTGGCTTCCACCCGGACCGCCAGCATCAGTCGGCGCTCACTCCCGATCGGCTCGAAGCGATGACCGAGGAGCGCACTGCGCATGCACTCGTTCATGAGGGCTTCGCCGAAGAGCGAGACCGCGACACGGTGGTCGTCGTCGACGGAGTAGAGCGCGTGCACGAGACCCGGACGGTCCCCGCCACAGCGCTGGACCGTGATGGCGAGGGGCCCGAGGTCCGGGAAGTACTCGTCCCAGCCACCGGTCTGCGTGGTGGACCACGCGGTGGGTGCCTCGCCGAACCCGGAGGCGCCGTCGCGCTCCAGCGCTGCTGCCGCGGCCCGCCATCCCGTCGCGTCGACCGAGTCGGGGGGCACCCGACCGGTGGCGACCCAGCTCACCCCGGAGCTCGCCGGAGCGAAGGTGACGCGGACACCGCACTCGTCGAGGTCGGTACACCAAGTCGAGACCTCACCGACCGCGTGGTCCGGGAACGCCGCGCGGAGCGCCTCGCGGTCGGACGCGAAGGCCCGACAGCGCGCGCCCCGGCGCCAGCGTTCGGCCGCTCGCTCTGCGGCCCGCACGCCGACGACTCGCCCCGAGACCAGCGTGTTCATCCGCCGCTCGACGGGTTCTCCGAGCGCGCGCCGCTCGGCCTCGGTCAAGGGCGCCTCGGCGTTCGGGGCGCGCGGCGCCCAGGTCAGCACCACGTCGCCGGCGAAGGGGTCGGACGCCGTGCCCCGGATCGAAGGCGTCGCCATCGGGACCGGACGGTCCAACCAACACTCGGCTGGGCCGG
>CEVQ01102817.1_pt1 | contig 10728 bp, 11 predicted proteins | sample 356551 | NCBI WGS metagenome assembly CEVQ01 (sample SAMEA2623756, study PRJEB7988) | marine metagenome | biome: marine biome (ENVO:00000447); feature: mesopelagic zone (ENVO:00000213); material: "saline water (ENVO:00002010), including plankton (ENVO:xxxxxxxx)" | depth 250 m | reverse complement strand
GTAATGTAGATAAAGAATCAGTAAAAGATAAAGCGAGATTTTTAACTCCAGTTCCTGGAGGAATTGGACCAATATTAATATCTGCATTAATGAAACAAGTTGTAGAAGCTACTAAGAATCAATTTTATTAATAAATAACTATGTTAAAATGATTTAGAGAAGATAATTTTGGGAAAGCATAAGTGTTCAAGCTGTAATGAAGAGTATTACATTAATCTCTCAATAGATATAGAATTAGCTTGTCCAAAATGTGGATTTGTTGAAACAAATAGTTTGATTGGTCAAAAAACAGGAAGAAGCGACAATATTGCAGATGATTAAATGGGGCCGGCCGGATTTGAACCGGCGATCACCAGCAAATCAGTTCAATTAATCCCCAAGTTTACCGTATAAATACTCTGGCATCCTGAACCAAACTAGACGACGGCCCCTAAAAATTATTAATAATTTACATAAAGATATAGATTCGCTATATAATTTTGATACATTTTAGTAAGTTATCAAAAGAGGAATCATTCATTTTAGATTTATATAATTTAGTGTAATTTTTGACATCATCTACGTTAGATATATTGAGATAATCACGAATTTTAGGAGAAAAAGGACCACCAATAAAAAGCCATTGAATAGCTGAAGAAACATTTTTAACTCTTCTGGATATGCTTGATGATTCAAAATCAAGTATAGAAGTTTTTTCGCCAACAAAAACATGTTTGAAAAGATTACTTAACTCACCATGATCTAATCCAATATTATCAAGTTTTCTACATTGAACAAGTAAATCCCTAATATTATTTTTTAAATGGAATGCAGAATCATTACTTGATAAATTTTCAATCCAAGTAGATAAAGTAATATCAGTTATAAGCTCCATCAGAATCATGTTATCAGTATAGTTTTTCAATTTTGGTCCAACGTCAACAGAATTAGCTAACCGTAAATATTCAACTTCATTATTTAAATTAAAACGAGAAGAATCAGTACGTCTAATTTTAAGAGCAAAAATTTGATCATTAAATTTAGCTTTAACAACTACACTTTCACATCCTTTACCTAAAACATGGGTTGATCCAAAATGTACATTTCCCTCAAAAATTATAGTGTTAATTTTTAATTGATTTAGTTCCTTAATCCTATTTTCAATATCACTTATATTATATTTAGGATAAGTTATAACATGTGAATAAGGCTCTTGTGAAAGGTCACTTACGTTCACGTAACAAGAATTTTTCAGAACCAATAAGATTCACTAATTCAGAAAGCACCCAAGTATATTTTGATGCCGGTTGTAAACACTCTTTACCAACAAATATTTGAAATCCATTTGAAATATCGTCAATGAGTCCAGGAGAAATACCAATATTATTTATTTGAAAATGTAAATAATTAGAAATTGTTTTAGTAAAACTAAATTCATTTCTAGCCATAATAGAATAGAGTTTACCATCATCACCAAACCAAAACATTGTTGCTTTATCAATATTTGCTTGAATAAACTTTTCACATTCTTGATGCAGGTAATAATAAGGTCCAACTCTAATTTTATGTGAAGGAATAACTAATTCGTCTACAAGAAATAGAAAAGCGCACTTATTAACATCATCACTAGCTGATTTACAGTTAATAACATTGAAGTCTTTCAGATTAATTTGTTTTTTAATACTTTCAATACTATGTCTAAGTTGACCCCAAAGTATATCTGGACTTCGTTGTTTAATATCAAAAATTACAACAACAACATTAGAAATTAAGGAAGAATTTAATTGAGAAACAGATTTAGGAGAAGGCCAAAAGAAGTTTTTCGTTGGATTTTGAAGAAAATTTCTTGATGAAAGAACAAAAGTAGATACATTCTCTAAAGATATTGCAGATCCTAAGTTTCGATTAATATCAACTGGATCAATAATAATTAAAGGACTTTCATTAAATTTAGTCTTATGAGTATCAACATCAGTAAATTTGATTATTTCTTTTTCTTTAAAATTAGATGCATTTTTAATCAAATTTTTAAAAGAGCCATATTTTAGAATTAAAAGTTCAGAGGCATATCCACTAAATCCTTGAATTTTTAATTCCGCACCATATATATTAAGACCTTTTAAAAATTGTTTGAATAATCGGGCTTCTTTTTGAAGATGAGAATTATAATTATTTTGAATAAAGTCAGTATGGTAAGGTGATCTATCGGCAGCTGAACGCCATTTTCCTACAGGAGTATCAAAACATGGAACAATATTAACTCGAAAATTATCATAAAAACCTTCTACGTAAGGATGATCAGAATAACGTAATCGAGTTTCATTACCTTTAAGCGAATTTAGCCCAATTTTTATACCTTCATCTTGTAGAACAGAGTCATCAAGATCATTAGAAAATCTAACAAAGATATCAATATCAACATTAGATTTTAACCAAGTCCCTTTAGCAACTGAACCACCAATTATAGGAACTGCATTAACGTTATTAGAATTACAATATTTTTCAACTTTATTAAAAATGGATTGAGAAATCGTGTTAATTTTTTGTTCTTCACTCAAAGTAGGAGAAATTATTCTTCCAACTTCATTAAGAACTGAATCAATAGAGTCATTCATTTAATATATCTCCCGATAAAGACTTAGTAAACAAATCTCGATAAATTGGACCATCAGGTGTAAGAGTACTGCTTTTAAGTGTAATATTATCAAAGATTTCAGAACCAAAATATTGATTTTTCATAGAATCAATAGAATTTAATAGTTTGTCAATATTTTTGTTATTTTTTATTCTAGCAATAGTAATATGTGGATGAAACGGTTTATTTTCATAAATTTCAATACAAGAAAGTTTTTCATCAATTACTTTAGATAAATTTTTCAAATGAGCTTCAGAATCAGGAGTAAATCCTATCCATATTACATGTATATTATTTCGACTAGGAAACACACCTAGATCATTATAAACCACATTTATTTTATTGAATTTAATATCATTAAGCTTTGAAGATATTTTTTTATATTCGTCAATAGTAATTTCACCTAAAAATGATAAAGTTAGATGTAAATTGTTCGGTGATATAAGTTTAATATCTGGTTTTAACGAAGAGAAAATTGATTGGAGTTTTCTAAAGTTGGTAAGTAATTCTTCATTTTTTATATCAATCGCAATAAAAGCTCTCACAAAAAGAGTTTTGTGTTTGAAGTATTTTTAAATATCGTGATCGAAAGAAAACATTATAGAATATAATATATCGTGACGGTGGATGAATAAAATTACTAATAAATTAATTGTTTGTATAACTGGGATGCCTGGTGCTGGGAAATCAACTGTTGCATCAATAGCAAAAGATTTAGGATTTATGATAGTTAATTTGGGTGATTTTGTAAGAGAGACTGCATTAAATGAAAATATTGAGCCAACCGCATCCAATTTACGAGAACTTATGATTAAATTAAGAAAAAATCACGGAGAAGGAATTATGGCAGAAATGGCTTCAAAGAGTATTATTAAATCACAATCAAAACTTATTGTTATTGATGGTATACGAAGCATGAATGAAGTAAATGTGTTTCAGAATCTAGGTCAAGTTAAGATTCTTTCTATACATGCTTCAAAACAAGTTAGAGTTAATTTTCAAACTAAACGTGGAAGAAGTGACACACCTAAAGATGAAAGTGGTTTTAATAAACGTGATAACGTCGAGTTAGGTGTAGGAATTGGTGAATCTATTGCTTTAGCTGATGAAACAATTGTTAACAATCAAATAGAAATAAATAAATTAAAAGAATTAGGGAAAAAAATTTTAGAGCGATGGAAAAAAGGAATTGAAAGTTAAGGAATTTAAACATCCAATTAAAATTTTAATTGAAGCCCCTGTTAATCCTTCAGAAAGGATTTCAAAAGTAAATCATGCTATAAGTAACTTAATATTACATCCTGTAGATTCTACCGAAACAAAAAATGACATGATTGCATTGAATTTCGATGATATTCAAATCATGCATTCAATATATCAACAGTTTCGAATAAGAAAGATATTAGGAGTTGCTAGAAGACTTCTTCATTTAAATCAAAGCAATAATACAAGTTGGTTGTTTTTTAACAAACAAGCCGCATTTGCAAAAGTTGTTGTTTTATGTGAAGAATATGATGATTCACCACTAGGACCTATAAAGATCAGTTTTTCATCAGTGAAGTTAGAAGAATTTATTGAATGGATTGCTCCAAGAAGTAATCATTAACAATAAAGGATTAAATTAGATAAAGTAAGAACAACTAATCATGAATGGAGTCTTTATGATAGGGACAGCTGGATCTGGAAAATCATTACTTACAGCGACATTAACAGAATGGTACAAAAATAATGGGATTAATTGCATATCAGTTAATTTAGATCCAGGAGTGTCAGAACTTCCTTATGTTGCTGATGTTGACATACGGGATCGTATTAGTTTAACAGATATAATGGACACATACAAACTTGGTCCAAATGGAGCATTAATTTTAGCTTGTGATCTTATAGCTACTAATCTAGAATCAATTATTCCAGATATAGAAGAACATAGTCCAGAATATGTTATAATTGATACTCCAGGTCAAATTGAACAATTTGTTTATAGAAATAGTGGCCCATATGTAGTAAATAATATTAAATTTGATGAAAGGGCATCTATTTTTTTATTTGATGGTGCAATATTATCTTCTCCATCTAATTTTTTATCAATATCACTTTTATCCTCTTCATTACAACTTCGATTAGGAATAACTCAGATTCCAGTACTAACAAAATGTGATCTAATAGAATCTAAATGGAAAGAAATTATTTCATGGTCTTCAAATGCTTCAATTTTAGAGGAAGCGCTTAATAAAGAGAAAACATCATCAATGGAATACTTACTAAGTAAAGGAATACTACAGAATCTTACTAAAAGTGGCTCCGCTAAGGAAATAATACCCTATTCAGCCATAACTCAACAAGGCTTAGTTGAATTAGAAGCTATATTCTCAAGAATATTTGGAAGAGATGAATGAGTTTATTGGTTCCTTCGGAATTATCCTTCTTTTGCTTTATCTAATTCCCAATTAGCAGTTATTTCTTTAACTACACCAGCAGCGATAGTAGTTCCCATATCTCTAAGAGCAAATCGGCCTAATTCGGGGTATTCTTGGAATGCTTCAATGCATAATGGTCTAAGAGGCTGAATCTTTACAAGTGCAGAATCACCAGTTTTCAAAGATTTAGGTTGTTCTTGCGTAGTTTGACCAGTCCTTGGATCAATTGATGATACTAATTCAATTAAAGTAGCTGCAACTTGGGTAGTATGAGCATGTAAAACAGGAGTATAACCAGCAGCTATAGCTGTTGGATGATGAACAACGATTATTTGAGCTATAAATTCTTTCGCAACCGTTGGAGGCTCATCAATAGAACCGATTACATCACCACGTCTCAAATCTCCTTTTGCTAATCCTCTAAGATTAAATCCGATGTTATCGCCAGCTTGACAAGATGGTATTTCAGAATGATGAGTTTCAATTGTTTTAACTTCAGCCTTTACATTAGAAGGCATAGCTATCACTTGATCTGCCACCTTCATTTTACCAGTTTCTACACGTCCAACTGGAACAGTACCTACACCGGTAATAGTATAAACATCTTGAACTGGTAATCGAAGAGGTTTACCAATCGGTTTTTCTTCTTCCTTAAGAGAATCTAAGGCTTCCAATATTGTTGGACCTTTATACCAAGGAGTTTTATCTGATTTTTTAGCTAAATTATCACCAATCCAACCGGAAGCAGGAACGATATTAACTTGGGAAGTGTCATATCCTACTTGTTTCATTAGTTTTTCCATTTCAGCTTTACAAATTTCATACCTTTCTTCAGAATAATTTACAAGAGGATCATCGAATTTACTAAGTAATCCAATTATCTGCTTTACTCCTAAAGTTCTTAAAAGAAAAGCATGTTCTCGAGCTTGACCGCCAGAAGAAATTCCGACATCAAATTCACCAGGTTTGGATGAAATAACAAGTATTGCTGCGTCTGCTTCACTAGCACCAGTAATCATATTTTTGATAAAGTCTCTGTGGCCAGGAGCATCAATGAGGGTATAGTTAAATTTAGGAGTTTCAAATTTTTGAAAAGCTATATCTATAGTTACTCCTCTTTCACGTTCATCTTTAAGACTATCCATAACCCAAGCATACTTGAAAGTGTCACCAGCACCAATCTTTTCAGATTCTTCAGCATATTGTTTAATTATTCTTTCCTCTACAACGCCAAGGTCATATAGAAAATGTCCCATAGCTGTAGATTTCCCATGGTCTACGTGACCGGTAACTACTAAATTCATGTGGGGCTTATCTGCCATTTATTTACACTAAAAACTCTTGCATATAGTTGTTATATAAGGTTTGATGCGGTTTCAATGAAAGCCAAGAAGAGTATATAATCTTGTCATAAATCTCACATACTAATTGTCGGAAGAGGTGCTGTAAGGCGCCGTTATTTAATAGCTAATCACTGGCATTACTTTCATTACCTTGAACGGGGTTAGCCTTCTCATCAATTATATAATCTCCAATCACAAGTACGTCCATACCGGAGTTTAGGAATGTGTCGATTGCATTTTCTGGGGTATTAACTATCGGTTCACCTTTTAGATTAAAGGAAGTATTGATAACCACACCGTATCCTGTAATTTCTTTAAATTCACGAATTAAATTATGAAATTTAGGGTTTGTTTCTTTACTTACGGTTTGGACTCTTACAGTATTATCGACGTGAATAGCTGAAGGAAGAATTGTTTTGAATCCTGCTCTTGCCTCACATGCCACAACCATGAATGGAAGCTCAAAATTGTAATCGAAATATTTTTGTCCATCTTCTATCATTGTTGACGGACAGAATGGCCTCCATGTTTCCCTAAATTTTACTTTCATATTTACTATGTTACTAGTTTTCGGATCAAGTGGATTTGCTATAATGCTTCTATTCCCCAAAGCTCTTGCACCTACTTCCATCTTACCTTGATACCATCCGACAATTTTTGAATCAGCCACGTATTTTGCAGTATCTTTTTCGACATTTTTGGATTTTATGTATGTTAATCCAGCTTTTTTCAAAGCAGAAGTAATTTCTTTTTGGTCATATTCTGGCCCGAAATATATATTGTTTAATCGCTCTCTCTTCCAGCCAGCTTTTTCATTCAAATAAACTGCTAGTGCTGAACCAAGGGAAATTCCATTATCACCCGCAATCGGCTGAACAAATAATTTATCGTAGCCATATTTTTTTGCGATTTCACCATTCATTTTACAATTCATGAAAGTTCCGCCCGCAACACAAATATTCTGCTTTCCTGTGAGTTCGATTGCGTGATCTACGATATTAAGCATTATATCTTCCAGTTTTTTCTGAACTGCATATGCTAAATTTTTATGATAATCGCTGTATTCAGTTCTCATTTCGAAAGGCAGTGGTTCTCCAAATATTTCAAGCCATTCCTTTGTATAGTTTTCTTTTTCATAATCACCATAGAAAAATTTGGCACTTATCTTATAGATGTCGTCTTCACCTGTAAAAGCAATTATTTTATCGACTTTTTCAAATAAGTCTGGATCCTCCTTACCGTAAGCGGCAAGACCCATTAGTTTCCCCTCACCATCATGTGCTCGGAAACCCAAGAATTGAGTGAATTTAGTATAAAACCAACCTAGTGAATGTGGTAGTTGCCATTGTTTTACATGCTTAATTTCATCACTTTCTCCAATCCAAATATTTGTGGCATCATCTTCACCGTGTCCATCAGCAGTAATAATCAACGCATCATCAAAACCTGACATCATAATGGCAGAACACGCATGTGCCAGATGGTGATTAATAAATACTATTTTGGGCCAGTCTTTTTTGGGACAAATGTTTAATATATTTTCTTTTAGTTGTTTTGTGAGACTCTCCTTTGTATATCTGTGAAGGTTTTTGGCCTGCCAGTCTCGTGCTCTTGCAGAAAAAAAATCTGAGTACTTTTCTTCTGTTTCGGCATAGAATTTTCTCATATAACTAGGAAACTTATTAGCCTCCCATCCAATTGCAATAAAATCAACATCTTTTAGGGTTATATCAGCTGTTTCTAGACAGTAATTAACAGCTTTAATCGGAAACTTCCAAGATGCATGCTTTTCTCTGAGCATTCTTTCTTCTTCAACAACAGCAATAATTTTTCCTTCCATAATCAGAGCTGCTGATGGGTCAGACCCTTCAAATAGTAATCCCAAGACCGTTGGTTTTTTTTTATTATTTCGATATGCCACTATTATCGCTCTTCATATATTCCTTATATAGTTCTTCCAAGGTCTTTACAGTATAATTTTTATCTACTATAAATTGAAGAAGGTCAGTCACGTAATCTCTAATTCCTCTCCCATCAAATCTAACTTTTTTTAATTCTTCGCCAGATATTTTATTCCATTGAGATCTTGAAGAGTTATCCTTGACATTCCTTTCATGTTGAATGTTTGGTGAATTCATTACCATGAGCATGGGATGAACACTGATAACCATTAAATTATTTTTACCAAATATTTTGGGTATAACATTATTTTCTAATGGGAAGTTGTTGACTAAATAAGAGCCATCTTCAAAAAATGTTGGGAATCTAACAAGCCCAGACTCATGTTTAAACGGTTGAATATTTGATTGAAGTAAAGTACAGACATTTGAATCAAATTTAAATCCTTTACTTACAAGTCCATGCGTTATGTCAGTGACATCATAGTACCTATGAGATCTAAAACATTCTGTTTTGATAAGTTTCGTTGTACAATATTCTATAACTGAGGCGTAATCTTCTCCATGGCTCGAGTCTTTTAAAAAGTTCGGGTGAATACCAACATCGATTTGATTTTTATCATGTAATCTTTTCAGAACCTCGCTTGGATGGGTCATAAAATATGTTACTTTAATCCCATACGATTCAAATAGACGATTGCATTCTTCGAGTGCTTCTTCAGAAGCCCAATCAACATCTGCCGTGAAACAAAGTACCGGTTCTTTGTCCCAATTAGAGTCAGTCATCATTTATTTTCTCTAAAATTCTTGCATATTCCACTCAGGATAAATGCCATCGTAAATCCATGCTAAGTTGTTGATAAGAAGATGTCCGTGCAATTTATTTAATATTGAATCAAGTTTTGATTTCAAATATGTTTACATAAGGTAATCTTCTATTTTAATAAGAGGATTTATTCTTAATTTACTTATCTAGAAGCTACAGCTACTCGTTCTTGTTCATTTTTCTTTTTAATAGCATAACTATTACGATCATTTGAAGAAGCGAGAATTATTTCCTCTGCTAAAGCTTCTTCTACAGAAAGAACAGAAGAAAATGCTGATTCTCGAGTGCCTTCTGAAATAAATCGTAAAGCTAAATCAACTCTTCTTTGAGGAGAAATATCAACAGAAAGATGATAAACAACACCACCATAAGCTATTCTAGTAGTATCTTCATTTGGTGAACTATTTTCTAATGCTTGAACAAATATTTTAACAGGGTTTTCATTAGTTCGAAGATAAATTATTTCAAAAGCTGCTTTGACAACATTAATGAGTTTATGCTTTTTTCCACTCATTCGTCCAGTATTTTTAGCGTCTTTCTTTCCAAAATGCATTAAACTATTAACTAGTCTTTCTACAGCATTAACCTCTGATTTAGCGAATTTTTTATGCTCATGTCTACCCATTGAAGTAGGAATTAATACAGGATTTAATGATATTACTGATTTTAATCCTTGATCGTTAACTTCAATTTCGCTTAAATTCCATTTTCTAAAAAGTAATAATTCAGACATACTTAATCACAATCAATATTATCGCTGTGGTTTTTCCTTACGACCATAAACAAGTTCATTTAGTGAAACATCATTTACTTTAAAAACAGTCCATCTAACTCCAGGAATATCACCCATAGAACGGCCCATAGAACCAGAAATACCTTGAACAAGAACTTCGTCATGTTCATCTACAAAATTTAATGCACCATCACCTGGAAGAAAAGCAGTAACCTGTTTTCCGTTTTTAACTAATTGTATTCTCACACATTTTCGAATTGCAGAGTTTGGTTGTTTAGATTCTATACCTACTTTTTCTAATACAACACCTTTACCTTGAGGTGAACCTCCTAATGGATCAGCCTTTGTATCAAGTCCAAGCATTTTACGTTTATAATACATATTAGACCATCGAAGCTTTGAACGCTTATCTTTCAGGATTCTTCCTGCAAATTCTCCTTTAGGTGATTTCATATATTTCATTAAACTCCAATTAATTCATGTGTGTAAGGCTTCCTAAACATCATAGTATTTGAATATTATTAATTTGGAAATATTTTTTTGAGAGCGATCTAGCTTTTTCTGCATTACGGCCATTTTTTCCAACTACAGCCCCCTTATTTTTTCCATCCACATTAACAACAATAGTTTGATTATTGTTAGAATTCTTGGTTAATTTAATATTTTCAATTAAATCTGGATTTAATATATTTGTAACAAATTTAACAGGATCATCAGAATATTCAACGATTTCAATTAATTTACCGGTAATCTTTTTTAGTTTTTTAATCATCATTCCTTTTTTACCGATAACTAAACCCATTTGAGTGGAATCGACCACAAGAATAACGCGATTTAATTTAGAATCAAATATACAATCTTTAGCAGTAACACCAGTTAAATCTTGAATTAAAGACA
>CEVQ01025397.1_pt1 | contig 10733 bp, 12 predicted proteins | sample 356551 | NCBI WGS metagenome assembly CEVQ01 (sample SAMEA2623756, study PRJEB7988) | marine metagenome | biome: marine biome (ENVO:00000447); feature: mesopelagic zone (ENVO:00000213); material: "saline water (ENVO:00002010), including plankton (ENVO:xxxxxxxx)" | depth 250 m | reverse complement strand
AAAGTTGTATTTCGCAAGGCTGCTCCAGCGTCCATGTTCTGCATTGCAGTAATCGAAAAGACGCCAATAATCGACGCGATGTATCCGACGATGGCCAATACGATTGGAATCATCAGGTAGTCGTCGCCCAGTCCAGCACTTGCTGCTGCAATGACCATGGCTGCAATGATGCTGCCTACGAATGATTCGAAGATATCTGCACCCATGCCAGCGACGTCGCCGACGTTGTCGCCGACGTTGTCTGCGATGACACCAGGGTTACGGGGGTCATCCTCTGGGATGCCTGCCTCGACCTTGCCCACAAGATCCGCACCCACATCAGCGGCCTTGGTGTAAATTCCACCGCCTACGCGCGCGAAGAGTGCGATGGAAGAGGCACCCATTCCGAAGCCAGCGATGTTTTCGACCGTCAAGAAGTCGGTCTCTGTGAAATAATACATCAGGGAAATTCCGGCTAGACCCAATCCACCAACTGCAAGTCCCATCACAGCTCCACCGTTGTAGGACGTGGTGAGGGCAGCGGCTTGGCCACCGTCGGCAGCGGCCTGAGCCGTGCGTCCGTTGGCACTGGTCGCTGAACGCATGCCGGAGAATCCAGCAGCGACGCTGCACAAAGCACCGATGATGAATGCAATCATGGTCTCCATACCGAGTCCATTCTCTTCACCGCCGACAAACAGCAGTACTGCGACAGCAGCGATGAACATTGAGAGCATTCTGTATTCTGCGAACAAGAATGCCATTGCACCATCTTGAATGCGACCGGTAATCTTGGCCACCGTTTCATTCTTGATTTCAATCGAGTCGACTTTTCTGTAGAGCAAAAAGGCGACAAGGAGTCCGAAAACACCCACACCTATGCCAATCATTCCAACATCATTTCCTTCCATGGTGATACCTCTGGTTGGCCGGCCGACCCGCGGCCCCCATATAATACTAGAAGGCGACTGGATATGGCCCTAAAGGGCCATTCAGGGTATACAGAGTTGCGCGAAGGCAGAAAGAAGGTCTTCGCCATCGTGATCTTCCTCGAAGGCAGAATACTCCGCATCGTCCATATCTCCGTCTGCATGAGCCTGATTGATAACCGAACGACTGGCTTCGGGGTGGAACTGGACGCCCCAAACTGGTTTACCGGCCACACGCATTCCTGCATTTTCACAATGTTTGGTCGAAATGATGAGTCGAGCCCCAGGGGGGAGGCGTGTCACCTGATCCTGATGGGTAAACAACCCCTTTCGAATGGGGGACAACAGCGTATCCATACCTACCGAAAAGAGTGGGGTGACCGAATCAATTCGATCCTTTGAACGCTTGACTTCCCCACCCAGTGTTTTACACAATAATTGGTGGCCGAAACAAATGCCAAGAACGGGGATGTTGGCTGCAACTGCCTGTTGCAAGACTTGTGCGGCTTCATCCATCCAGTCTTCCCACATGCTGACATTGGCTCTTGAGCCGCTACAAATGACGGCGTCCGGTTTGAGATCTTCAATCGACTCCGGTGTGTCGATTCGGCGATACGATATGCCATCCGCCTCCCACTCTGACCTGTACGCATCACGATTGGGCAACTGCGGCGTCAATAACAGACATTCTGCGGGTGCGAAAGGGGCCATAATTTCGGCATTTCCGCCTTGGCCAAACGCCGGCCTCTCGACCAAAAGATCGAGGAGGACTACCCGCGTCATGGGGCTCGTATGGGGGAACGGGTTGAAAGCCCTCCGACTGCTCCGTCTCGTCATGACGGAGGTAGACCGGCAACTCATTCTCGAGAATGTTGGGCCTGTTCAGGCGGTTTTAGATGCCCACGACGGAGTGGTCAATGTCATCGACACAACGGATGGAATCATCATGATTGGATTGGAAGGTGGGTGCACAGGATGCAGTAGTACACCCATGACAGCCATGCAAATCTACTACGCACTGTTGAAATTGGATGAAGTCAAAGATGTCGTGTTCGTCAATGGCGAATTGCCCGAATACATGCGGGCATTTATCGATGACAAAATCAAGTCCGAGGAGTGACACACTTGCGGCGAATCTTGTTCGCTGTTTTCGTCGTACTGCTTCTCATGCCCCTATCTGCAGCCGAGGATCGTGATGGAGATGGGTATGATGACCCTACTGCAGATTACACAGTCTGGGATGGTGCGGATGCCTATCCAGACAATCCAGACATTCACGAACCTGTATTCTCGACGGGGTGCGACCCCCCGGTTGCGACTCTTGACTTGATGGAACCAGTCACATTCACTTGTACGATTGGAAATGAAGGGCCAGTCGCACTAAATGTGTTGATTGATGTCGAAGATGATACGCACCTCAGAAATCAGTTCGATGCGGCGTATTACGATCTCAACTCTGGGGAAATTCTTGAGTTGCAGGTCACATTGTCTGGGCTTTCAGAAGGTGTGGCCATGGCCAGATTACGCATCTTTGCGCGCGCGAATAGTTCAGCCAGTCATAGTGTAGATTTGCCCATTGAAGTCACGGGCGAAGAATGGGCAGGTATGAACAGTCACAGTGAGGGAGTCAAGCCCCCTGATATTTCGTTCATCAATGGTATGCTAGATGATTTGGCAACTTGGCTTTCAGGCCACACACCTTGGGAATTCAATCGAATGTGGGCAGGCATCGTTGTTCTGGTTGGAAGCATCGGAATCATCGGAACGATGCGGCAATTTCAAGCACGGAATTTATGGCGACAAAACATGGACAAGAAGGTCACAGATGATCTTGAGAGTGAGGCTCGATTCGATGAACTGCGTCGTGGAAGTAAACATCAGCACCACATTGAGCCAACGATTCCAGCGAGTCCAGAATTCGTCATCAAGCGCAAGAAATGAAGAGATTATTCGTCTTCAGATTCCCGGTTCTGCTTCATTATCTGATGTGGATTCATGCCTTGTGAAATGTTACGACCCTTGATGTTCAAACGGGCCATAAATGCGAAGGCAAGGCATAGAACAGCCAGAGGTTTTGGCAAGTATGTGGATCCCCAGATACTGCCGCCCGTGCTGTCCAAATAAATCAGTGAAGCCGTTGTCAGTAGAGCTAGAATCACCATCCCCCATTGAGCACGGTTCTCAGCCTCATCATTTCGCGAAAGATTCGCAATCAGAACCCAAAGCAATAGGGTTGAACCACACAGGACTTGAGTGAGTGTTTCAATCGAATCCATGATGCTTCGATAAGGAGGCAGCACTTCAGCCTGTGCCAAGAGTCAAGAAGGGTCGCGTTCCTTGCAAAACATGGTCAAGATGGCGAGTTGGAGTCTGCCTCGGCCAAGAAGAAATGGTCCACCTTTTCACTCCAAGTCAAACGTCATCATGGTACTCGAGCAAATTGGGGTACTGCTAGAATTGAAGGGGGCCAATCCCTTCCGTGTTCGTTCATATCAAAACGCATCTCGTACACTGGGTGCGCTGGAAGAAGATCTCTGGATTGTCACCTCGGAAGGGCGATTGACTGATGTCAAAGGAATTGGAAAAGGCATTGCTGGTTTGATTACTGAAGCGATGACCGAAGGCACGTGGGGGGATATTGGAGGATTGTATTCCAGTGTCCCGTCCGGCCTGATTGAGATGTTGGCCATCCCCGGTTTAGGTCCAAAACGCATCAAACAATTCCATGATGAATTGGGAATTGAATCCATCGACCAACTGAAGGTGGCAGGGGAAAATGAGGAACTTCGAGGACTCGACAGAATGGGGGCGAAATCGGAGCAGAAGGTTCTAGATGGAATTGAACTGCTCAAACGATTCTCAGGGCGTAGGCGTCTCGATGTAGGTCTGCTCTATGGAGAGGCGTTAGAGGCGAGAATTGCTGCGATGGAGGGGGTAGAACGAGCGCAGTTGGCAGGATCCACTCGACGTCGAAAAGAGACGATTGGAGACCTAGATATTGTCGCTGCAGTGCTGCCTGAAGACGTTGAATCTGTGACTGAACAAATCGTGACTCTTTCAGGGGTTGCCGATGTGAAAGGCGCGGGTTCATCCAAAGTCAGTATCATCTTGGGAACCGAATTCTTCTCTGATGAGGTCCTAGAATCTGGACTGGATGGTGGAGTCCTAGAGGCATTGGGTGGGGACGCTTACGAAGAAATGGCTGCGAACACAACAATTGATGCACAAATCCGTCTCGTTCCTCCACATGTGTTCGCATATACATTGGCCTATTTCACCGGCTCAAAGGAGCACAATGTTCGCATGAGACAGCGCTCACTTGACCGCGGGCTTCGACTGAATGAATTCGGTTTATTCCCACTAGATGCGGTGGGGGATTTGAAGGGGATTGACGCCGCGGAATTTTCTCTACTTGCTGAGGATGAGGCTGAAATCTATTCACACCTAGATCTCCAATGGGTCCCACCGGAACTTCGCGAAGATTCCGGGGAGATTGAGGCCGCTGAGACTGGGAGTCTGCCCAATTTGATGGAAGCTTCCATGTTGAAAGGAGCATTCCACAATCACACCACAGCCTCCGATGGAACTGCAACCCTGAGCCAGATGGCACAGGCGGCACAGGATCTGGGCTGGGAATTCCTAGGAATTGCCGATCACAGCCAAATATTGCAAATTGCCAGTGGGCTCAGCCCGGATGAACTAGTCGCACAGGCTGCAGAAGTTCGCGCATTGAATGAGAATTGGGCAGATAAGGGCGTTGACTTCAGATTGTTCCACGGCAATGAATGTGACATCCTTCCTGACGGGGGACTAGACTATACTGATGAAGAACGGAATATATTGGACCACGTTGTCGGTAGTGTTCACCAACTGCCCACCTGGATGAAGCGAGATGAAGATGTGAATACAGAAGCGCTCATACGCGCCATAGAGAATCCTTCGCTGACCATTCTGGGCCACCCCACTGGGCGAATTCTAGGTGGACGCGATGGATTTGCAGTCGATTTGCATGCAGTCATTCGAAGAATGGGAGAATTGAATGCAGAGGGGGAGCTCAAGGTTGTGGAAATCAATGCCAGCCCCTATCGATTGGATCTCGATTGGCGATATTGTCGATTCGCGAAAGAACAAGGCGTACCGATCTCAATCAATCCTGATGCACACAGTCAACAGGGCCTCAAAGATGTCTGGTTCGGTGCGCAGATTGCAAGAAAAGGTTGGCTTGAGGAGACCGACATCCTCAACTGCCGTAGCGGCTCGGACTTGGAACAACTCCTCTGGTGATGACATGCGCCCACAAATTATGGCATTCATACTCCGCATGGGATTACTGGGCGGAGCGGGCCTTCTGTTTCTATTCCTGTGGTTTGGAACGGGGGGCGAGCATTCGCCAGTCGGATTGGTGATTGGAATCACCATCGCGGCATTGGCTGGTTTGTGGTGGGCCGAACTACAGATACAACGTGTACTAGAAATGGCTACGAGGGATGAATGATGGGTGTCGGAAAGGCAATGGTTTTCGGTTTCTTTGCGATGTTTCCTGGAATGATTCTCTCACTGATTGCCTGGGTTCTTGTCGGGCAACCTGAAAATTGGGCCAGTTGGATGTCAATCCCATGCTACGGTCCGTTCTTCGGTTGCATCGCCCTCGGTGTCTGGTTGGGGATGAGGAGTGATGAAGAGGTGGAGTTGGAGACATGAAGAGAGCCGATAAGGCACTCAAGATCGGAGTCTTGTTGGATGAACTGTACCCAACGACACCAGTGCCATTGACACATTCCAGCGCATACACACTTCTTGTCGCGGTAATGCTCTCAGCACAGACGACTGACAAGAAAGTCAACGAAGTCACACCGACACTCTTTGCCAATGCGAGTACACCAGAAGGAATGGCAGCCCTTGAGGTGGATACCATTCAAGCGTTCATTCGTGAGATTGGACTGGCTCCAACCAAGGCCAAGAATCTACGGCGCATGGCTGAACAACTCGTCGAAGGCGGAGGCATGCGCCCTGATTGGGAATATCTTGAGAGTCTGGCTGGAGTTGGGCACAAAACTGCGAGTGTTGTCATGGCCCAATGGTACGGGATTCCCGCGTTTCCAGTAGATACACACATCCATCGCTTGGCTGCACGATGGGGCTTGTCACAAGCCAAGAATGTCGTACAGACCGAGCGGGATTTGAAGCGGCTATGGCCCGAGGAGACTTGGATTAAGCGACATTTGCAGATTATCTTCTTCGGTAGAGAATACTGTCCGGCTAGAAATCATGATCTTGCAAAATGCCCAATCTGTGGCTGGGCCGCTACAAAGAAACGCATCCTAGAGGAAGCCAAGCGTTGAAGCCAAGCGGTCCTTCGGACCGCACATGGGCAACCCGATTACATTGGAGGAAGGCGACCAAGCGCCGCTTTTCACTGCGGAAGAAACGAATGGTGAAACCATTGCTCTTGAAGCGATACTTGCAGAAGGAAAACGGGTCGTTCTCTATTTTTATCCAAGGGATTCAACGCCGGGATGTACGGTACAGGCCTGTGATTTCAGAGACAACATGTCCACCTTGACTGGCAATGATGTTGTCGTCCTCGGAGTCTCTAAAGATAGTCAAAAATCTCACGCAAAATTCATCGCCAAACAGGAATTGAATTTCCACCTGTTATTGGATCCAGAAGGAGAGATTCTCGAAATGTATGGGGCGTGGCGAGAGAAGATGAATTATGGGCGAACCTATCTTGGAATATCCCGATCTACATTTGTCATAGAAGCTGATGGTACACTCTCCTACGCCAAGTACGGGGTCAAGGCCAAAGGACATGTTGAGAGAATCCTCAATCATCTCGGATTGGAGTGAAACCCATGACGCAGGGCGAGCGGATTGAACTCGCGAACGGTTCGATTGCTTGGGGTCCTTGTCACATCGGAAATGGGGCGCAAATCGGAGGTGATGTCAGCATCGGTTGTTTGGCTCACGTTGGTCGCAATGTGATTCTCGGAGAGGGGACCAGAGTCCAAGGGGGCGCCTACGTTGCCGATGGAACTCATGTCGGCGAAGGTGTCTTCATCGGCCCCAATGCAACGATTCTCAACGATCGATATCCACCCTCACGAGATTCAGAAAAGTGGGAATGCGTGACCATCGAAGAAGGGGCTGTCATCGGAGGGGGCGCTACCATTCTCCCCGGACTTCGAGTGGGTCCACATGGTGTAGTCGCGGCTGGAGCCGTTCTCACGAAAAATCTCCCAGCGGGAGAAGTTTGGGCCGGAAATCCAGCGAAATATCACATGCAGCGTAGCGAATATGAGGAGGCACGCGGATGACCAAAGATGCAGTCTGTGACTTCCTGCGAAGATGTGTTCAATACGCAGATGAGAGCATCGAACGAAAGAGGGAACGCGATGAAGACATTGCTGAAATTGAACGTTGGTCTGCGTATCGGGACTTCACAGCCTATGCACTGTCTGAAGTCGAAAGAGGTGAGTTGGATGATTGGTTTGAGGGCGATGGTGAATCCGGGCAAAAACGAGAGACATTGCTCGGCCAGCCAATGGGTGATGGGGTTCGCAATGATTCCATGGATGCATTGGATCATCCGGAACGGGCTGCGTGGTTGTCTGCATTGATTTCCCCTCGTCCGGTAGTGTTACTCTCGACGATCAGTGAACAGGGAGTGGAAAATCTGTGCCCAGTGACCAGCGTCTCATTATTGGCCAATACACCACCATTGCTCGGAGTCTCGCTAAGTAAGGACCGTTCGGGACGACCGCGAGATACGTTAGTCAATCTTCGAAGTGGTTCGAAAATCAGTGCCATGATCCTCCCTGGAACGTGGGATGCTGCACGGTTGGTGAACGAAACCGCAGTTCCACTTCCACCAGAAAAAAGTGAATGGAAGTCTTTGGATGAATCTGTTCAGTCCCCCAATGAATTCCCTCCTTATCACCCTCTCTCTGCTGCTGTTCTAGAGTGCGAAGTCGTCGAATTGCATCCATTGCCAGATGCGGTGGCCACGCTCGCAATCTTGCGCGTGCAGAATATTCTACGCCCAAATATTGAGTCGCAGAAGCAAATGCCCTCTGATGCGGAAACATGGGGTCCATTGTTGGCCCAATTCGGACTGGACCGACTCACCAGTGGTCCGGATGGAGCCGCTTGGTCATTTGAAGTTCGAAGTCATCGAGATTAGTCGAGAATTGAATTGCCGCCGAGTTCGTGTGTTTCGGTATCAATTCTTGTTCCACGGCCTGGAATGAGGAGTAATCGATTCGAATCATCGAGAGCAAAGACAGGGAGACCTCCATAGTTGGCCATATCCTGAACTTGGCGTGCCAGTGCGCTTCGTTGACTGTCCATGTGGGCCAGACTGCTGAGATCAACAATACAGATGTCCCCTTGAAGCAATCGGGTGGACATCGGTTCCAATGGCAATCGATGCATCCCATCTGGACGAATATAACGAAGACCACGGCGAGGAACACCTTGCTGTGCGGCTGACCATTCTAGCCATCGTTTGGACCCCAAATCATGGAATTTGAGATCCTTGACGGGTTTTCGGACTGTTTTTCGTACCGGCTTCGGGATGTGGATGGGATCGCCTTCCTCAACCACAGGCTCAGAATGCATTTCATCGTCCTCTACCGCCCCTGTATCGGGCAATTCCGGCAGACCGAACAAGTTGTACAGACGGCGCCGCATGACCCCGGCTCAGAAGTCGAGGTCCAAGTCATCTTCGGCTGACGAGGGCGTGGAGAACGGGTTCTCTGGAGTGGGTGCTGGAGCCGGCTCAGGTTGAGCAGGGGCTTGTTGTGCAAGCCATTGAGCGCCGTAGTAACTCCACTGTTCCTCGGTCCAACCGGGTGGTAGCCCTTCGGCTGGAATAGGTGGGGGGCCTGAGCTTTCAACGGGTGCTGGAGCCGGCTCAGCAGTAGGTGGTTCCGCTGCTGGGGCTGCAAACATGTCCGAAGGTGGAGCGGCCATTGGAGCCTCCTGCTCTACCCCCATATCCATCGGTTCTCCAACTTGGTCCCATGGATCGCCTTCATCGCCGCCACGAATCGATGTCCAAGCGAGGATTCCAAGAAGAGAAGCTAGAATCAGGCCAAGAATCATGACAATGGATGTGACCATGGAACCGCCCCCTCCAAGGAAGCTGAATAGGCCGCCGTCTCCCTCCATGACCACCACCGTGTAATCTTTGGTCGAACTATCGATTTCGTCAGAGACCATGAGGCGGATGCTGCGTTCCCCTGGTTCCTCGAACTTCACCCAAATTTCCATGCCAATCTCATCAATGTCATTGGCTGGATCGGTGTCTCCGTCAGAATCTACTGTGGTGTCCAAATCCCAACGGTAGACCAAGTTGGGTTGGTCGGAAACTGTGTCGGAGGACAAATTGCCAGAGAGGCCGAACATTTCGCCCGCCTTGGGTCCAATTGTACTCACCCAGATATCGGCGACTGGTTGGCGATTTCGGACAGTGAAGTTGACGGTTTGTGAGGTGCGTGCACCATCATCATCGGTGACATGGAAAATGGCAGGATATGTGCCTGATTCGGACCATACATGATTCAGTGTGGGTCCGTTGACGTCACAATCATCATCCGAACTTCCATCTTGATCCAGATTGATGAAGGGGTCGAGATCCCAGCAGGTGACCAAACTCTCGATGTCGCTCGAAGTGTCACTATATTCGGCAGTAAAGGTGACGGTTTGGTCTTCCCAGAGTGGTAGTGGTTCCTCAAAGGTCGCAATCGTCGGAGGTACATTTTCAACCATAACATATGCCGTGATGGTTCCAGTGGTTTCATCGTCGTCGTCAAAGACCTGCATCACGATTACGTGGGCATCCTTGGTTGACCAACTGACTGGGACCTCTGAAGTTGCACCTACAGTCGTCTCAAACCAACTGGGATTCTCCTGTGAATCGGGTTGCCATTCCCAGCGCATGGTCGGCAAATCGTTGGGTGAGTCTTCGACTGAACCGTGTAACTCGATGGCTTGGTCTTCATCTACCACCCAGATTCCTTGTGCGTTCTGTGCAGCCAGAGTGCCAGATTCAACATCATGCAATTGGATAGTACCATTGTACGGTGCGATGTTGGTGACCGTGATGGTGATACTGACTGTGGTAACATCGAAGTCATCATCAATGGCGCGGAAATTCATCGTAAATTGTCCTTCGATCTCAGGCACCACTGTGCATGCTTGGGTAATCATTCCCTGTGAACACTCGTAGGGTTGTCCATTTGCATCATTCGGAGGCATCCACAACATATCGATGGGGGCGTCGGGCGTCTGGGTGTCAATATCACTGTGATCATAGGCGTTGAATGTCACAGATTGCCCCACTCGGACATTTGGTGCACTGGATGCAAGATTGACCACTGCGGGGCGGTTGTTCACAATCAATAAGATGGAAGAACGGGCGACATCATCCTCATCATCGACGACGGTGAGGTTGACAACGTATTCGCCATTGTCCTCATACTCTCCTTCCACAATGCACTCGGGCGCGACAATCGATTCAATCGTACCATTTTCCAATTCAATGTCAAACAGACAGATGACTTCGCCGCCATCTGGGTCCATCGAATCAGAGGCATCGATGGTGATGAGTTCGTAGGTCAGGTGTGGAATCATATTCGCAATCTCTGCGGTGGGCATTCGACCTACGAATAGTGTGAAGGTGCCCTCGTTATTCGTACGGTTTGCATCCTGGGTGACGGTCTGTTGGGGATCGACAGTGAACAGAACCTGCACGTCACCGATTGATTGTGTAGAGGGTACAGTCCAAGAGACATCGGCGGTGAATACAGCCAATGGTGGCAA
>CEVQ01078653.1_pt1 | contig 10747 bp, 8 predicted proteins | sample 356551 | NCBI WGS metagenome assembly CEVQ01 (sample SAMEA2623756, study PRJEB7988) | marine metagenome | biome: marine biome (ENVO:00000447); feature: mesopelagic zone (ENVO:00000213); material: "saline water (ENVO:00002010), including plankton (ENVO:xxxxxxxx)" | depth 250 m | reverse complement strand
TTTTTGCTCCGGATGGGGGAGCTGCTGTACAGCCGGCCGCGAAAGCAGGGGCTCCAGCCTGGAGGAGAGGGCGCGTCCGCGGCAATGCCGGAGCGCCGCGTTCCGAGCGGGGTGAGAGCTACGAGCTGGCGAATTTTGTCCAGGGAGAATCCAATCGCCTGGCCTACAGGGCCGTTATCGAAGCAACCCGCTCGCCCGGAGCTTTTTACAATCCGCTCTTTATCTGGGGAGGATCGGGGGTTGGGAAAACTCACCTTCTTCGCGGTATGGAGCGTGAGGCCGGAGCGAACCTGAAGACACGCTGCGTCAACTCGGAGCGTTTTTTCAATCACTTCGCCGCCAGTATCCAGGATGGGTCTATCGACAAATTCCGCCGTCTCTATCGCAGCCTGGATCTATTGCTGATCGATGATGTCCAGGATCTTTCATCGAAGAAGAAGACGCAGGTTGAGCTCTTGCATACGATGGACTATCTCGTCAGCGCCGGGCGCCAGGTGGTGATCACCTCCAGCAGGGGGCCCAGGGAACTGGATGAACTCTCTCCAGCGCTTCGGGGAAGATTCCTGGGCGGGCTGGTCGCGCGGATCAGGCCGGTGGACTACCAGATGAAACGCAAGATCATTCGCCAGCACTGGGCAAGGCTTGAGTTCAGGGGCGGAGAGGGAGGGTTCAGCTCCAGGGGGGAGCTTGATTCCCAGGTTCTCGATATGCTGGCTCATGGTATTCGAGGCGGTATTCATGAGTTGCTTGGGGCGGTGCTCCAGCTGGATGTTCATGCGCGGGTTCTTGGCCGTCCACTGGATTCCGCTGAGGCGCGCCGGGTGCTGGCTGACCGGATGGGCGCCGGCGCACCAGGGCCGACTCTCGAGAGGATCAAGCAGGAGGTCGCTGATTATTTCAATCTGCCGACGGCCGAGTTCTCTTCCTCCAATCGTCTGCGCCCAGTCGCTTTTGCCCGCCAGGTGGCGATCTACCTCGCCCGCAAGTTTACCCGGATGTCCTTTTCGGAGATCGGCAGGAATTTCGGCAATCGCAACCATACGACAGTAAGATGTGCTGTAGGGAAGATCGCCGGTTTGCTCGAAGATGGTGATCCGATGGCCTGCACGCCTGTGTACACGATCATCGATCGGCTTGAAGGCTGAGTATCTTCGCCCGTCCGGCTAACGATTGGGCCCATACTCATGGCAGAGCGAAATAACGAACTGGATGCGGCGGCGCAGGAGTCTCTCCTCGCCTTGCCGGGTGTCAGCAGCGCGAGAGCTGACGCGCTGAATCGCCTGGGGATTTTTTCCCCCGGCGATCTGCTTCGTCATTATCCCCGGCGGTACCAGGATCGCAGGAACGCGAAGGCCATCGAGTCTTCCCTGGTAGGAGAGCAGGTTGTCCTGACCGGGCAGCTGGAGAGATGCCGAGGCCGCCGGCTGGGGCCCAGGAGACACATGCTTACGGCGACCCTTCGCGATGACAGCGGCGACCTGGACCTGGTCTGGTTCAACCAGCCCTATCTTGAAAAGAGTCTCCATCCGGGCGATTTTCTCTGTGTGTTCGGGAAGGTGGGTGAACATTCGAAACGCCTGCAGATCGTCTCTCCCGAATTCGAGGTGGTGGCCAGCGGGGTCGATGGAGAAAATATCGAGAACAGCATCGACCTGAACAGGGTTGTGCCGATTTATCCCCTCAAGAAGGGGCTCTCCCAGCGGCATCTTCGCCGCCTCGTGGCCGGCGCTCTTGAAGATCTCCACGCCGGCCGAACCGGGGATGGCTTTCCAGGAGTCGATGAGACGCCCTTTGATTTCTTCCTCGATGAAGGAAGCCTGAGAGAGAAAGGCATCCTGTCCGATAGCGATCTGGGGCCCGGATTGGTGGAGGCCTGCCAGTGGATCCATTTTCCGCCGGATTCCCCGGATAGCGAAGTGGATGAGGGGGGAGCGCTGGAGCTCGACGCACGTGAGCATTGGGAGATCTGCCGGGACAGCGCCCGCGCCCGGCTTGCCTTCGAGGAGAGATTCGCTTTCGCGACCAGGCTCTGGCTCAGAGGGCAGCAGTTTCGCGAATGCGAGACCGAGCCTCTTGCAACCAGCGACTCTCTCGATGAGAAGATCAGGTCCATCTTTCCGTTTAGATTTACCGGGGATCAGGACAAGGTCGTTTCAGAACTCCGTGAAGACCTCGAATCTGGGCGGCCGATGTACCGGCTGCTGCAGGGAGACGTAGGGACAGGCAAAACCGCAGTGGCGCTTTACGCTCTGCTGGTCGCTGTTCGAAATGGCCGCCAGGGCGCGATCATGGCTCCAACCGAGGTGCTGGCGCAGCAGCACTATTCGACGATTCGAAAATACCTGGCCGGCCATCCAGCGGTGAGGGTCGAACTGCTGACGGGAGCGATCAAGGCCGCTCAGCGGCGCGAGCTTCTCGAGGATCTTGCAGAAGGGAAAATACACATCGTGGTGGGGACCCATGCGCTGGTCCAGAAGCCGGTTGTCATGAAAGATCTCGGGCTGGCCGTCATCGATGAGCAGCATCGTTTTGGAGTCGCGGAGCGGTCGAAGCTGCGCAATAAGGGGCGGGAGCCTCACATCCTCGTCATGACGGCCACCCCGATCCCCAGGTCTCTCAGCATGACTGTTTACGGAGACCTGGAGCTGTCAACCATCAAGGAGCGCCCGCCGGGCCGCCAGCCGGTCCAGACCCACCTCGTCAGGCTGGAAAAAAAAGCGGACTCACTCGAATTCGTTCGCAAGGAATTGCAGGCGGGCCGGCAGGCTTTTTTTGTTTATCCGCTTGTTGAGGAGTCGGAGAAGCTTGATCTGCCCGCGGCGGTTGCGGGACGCGAGCGCCTGGCCTCGGAGGTCTTTCCCGAATACCGGGTCGGTCTTGTGCACGGAAGGTTGAGCAGCGAGGAAAAGGATGAGGCTCTTGAAACTTTCCGCAAAGGCCAGACGCAGATCCTGGTTGCAACCTCGGTTATCGAGGTTGGAATCGATGTTCCGAACGCGACCATCCTCTACATAGAAAATGCCGGACGTTTCGGGTTGGCCCAACTCCATCAATTGCGCGGCAGGGTCGGCCGCGGAAGCTGCCGCGGCTATTGCCTCGTGAGTCTTGAAGGTTGCGCTGAGGAGGCTCTGAAACGGCTCGAGATCTTCTCCAGTACAGATGATGGTTTTGAGTTGGCCGAGGAGGACCTTCGCCTGCGAGGTCCCGGCGATTACCTGGGAATTCGCCAGTCGGGAATTCCGCTGGGAGGCCTGGGTAACCCCCTTCGCGACATCGATGCCTTTATGAAGGTCCGGGCCCTGGCTGATGACTTCTGGGTACGTCCGGAAAGCGCTGCTTTTATGGGGCGCTGGGGAAAAATGATGGGACTCGAAGAATCGCCTGAAGAAGCGATTATGGGCCTGGATTAAGCAAAAAAGAGGCCTCAATGGGGTGGTTGGTTCGCTGTTAGGTGTTATTCTTCTATATGAGTATCCCGATAGTTAACTTTCGCTTGGTTGGTCAATAATCGGTGTGCTAAGATGAAATGTCAGGACTGAATAGCCCTTTTGAAGGGTTTATCGAGGTTTTCCCCCCGCTTTCTTCCGGTAACGACTCAGCATGCTCAAGTAAAGAGTGTGCCTCGCTTTCGGTATTGCCGAATAGAGTTTATAAGGAGTTGCCAATCGTCGAGGCGGGGTCCCGAGGCTGGTTTCGCTCGGGGGTTATGATTGGTAGGAATTGCCGGGATAAGCTTGGTAATTCCAATAGGAAAGGAAATTGGGGGTTTATCGATGCGTCAGAACATCACCGTGGCAATGTTGGCAATTTGCGCAACTCTTTTGGCTGTGAATGTCGTTCAGCAGATGAATCGTCCTGCCTTTATGCCGGCCTTTGGCCAGGCGGTAGGGAATACCCAGGGCAATTACGTCCTGGCGACCGGCATGTCGCAGAGCGGCAATGCCAACATGCTTTTTGTCCTGGAGGTTCCTACGAGAAGACTTGCGGCTTATACCGTTAAGACCAGGGGAATAGAGTTCATGGGTGTCCGTGAGATCACCTGGGACATGAAGCCTGAGGAACTGACTCCCAGAAGTGGGAAGTTGACCGTCAAGCAGGTCAAGGATGCGGTTATGAAGCAGCAGGGTGGTGGAAGAAAATAACGTACTTAAAGTAAGTGAAGTGTCTGAGTCTGAAATAAACGAGGAAATGAGCGAGGTTCTGTAAAGTGAGTGAAATGAGCTTTGAAGAGGCTGCCAGCGCTCTCGGTATCTCCGCAGAGGAGCTCGAGAAACTGGTCGCTTCCGGCGAGATCGCCAGCACGAAGGATGGAGACAGTCTCCTCTTTAAGAAAGAGGCGATTGACAATTACAAGAATCAGGGTGAGGCCGAGATCATTCTTTCCGATGATGATCTCAATCTCCTTGACGATGACGATGACGAGATCGATTTCGGTATAGATCTCTCCGGCGGTGACGATGCGGCTGCTGAGGACGCCGCTTCCGATCTTCCAGATATCGCGGCCGAGGATGGCGGCGATCTGGAGCTTTCGCTGGATGATGACGCGCCAGCCGGAGATGAGACCGTTCTCGATGTCGAGAGCCTTCTCAGCGACGATGACAGTGAAGGTACCACGCCGATCCCCGGTTCGGATGACTCGGGAGAGGAGAGTCTCGGAGACGAGACGCTTCTCGACACCGACATCCTGGACCTCGGCGACGATGATGCCGACACCTTCGAGCTGGATACGACGGAGGATACGCTTCTCGATCCGACCGAGGAAGGTTCCCTTCTTCGCGGCGGCGGAGCTCGCGTCATGCAGATGAAGCGACGCAAGAGTCACGCGCCCTGGACAGTTCTGCTGTCCTTTGCCGGTCTCGCTCTGCTGGTTCCCCTGGCTGTCCTTCTGGGCACCGTGCACAACGAAGGTCTGACGGTCGGACGTGGAGATTTCGTGGAAGCCCAGAATCGTCATTCGCAGGACTGGATTGACGAGTATGGCGGCTATTTCACGGAGATGGTTCACGGCATCGCAGAGATGTTCAGGAAGTAATTTCCGTATTCGAACGATATTGAGCGGCCTGTGGCGGCAAAAAACGCAGCCAGGGCCTCAAAAAGACTACCAAGAAGGGCTGCTGCGCATAAATGCGAGGCGGCCCTTCTTTTATGGATCACTTCAGCAGGCTGATAAGTACCGATAAAAGCTCTTTTCATGTTATCGGCAACCTGTTATATATCTCTCAACAAGAGTGAACCTTGGGACTCACCCGGCTTTCCAGCAGGGTGGAATCCACCGTATAGGACGGCGTTCAAGCGTTAAGAAGGTGAAGAGAACAGAAGGGAAGTGATGTCATGAGGAGACTCGTGGTACGCGGGTTGGTTGTGGTATGTGTGTTGCCGTTGTTGGTCGGTTGCGTTTCGTACGGCGAATACAACAGGCTCAAAGGGGAGCTCGAGCTTGCTGAGCAGGCGAATCGGCAGTTGATCGATCAGTACAACAGGTTGCTGGTCAAAACGAATCGACAGGCCGCAGATGGGACCATCTCAGAGGAAGAGCATAAGGCCGCCCTGGCCCAGCTTGCCGCTTTGCGTGAGCAGCTTAAAAACCAGGAAGGCACCAGCTTTGCCAAAGAGGATCTCCCCGATGGAGCGAAAATTGAGGAAGGCGGCATCAGCCTGGGTTCGGGCCTGCTGTTCAACTCAGGGATGGCCAGCCTGAAGAAGGCGACGCATTTTCCCGCCCTGGATCAGCTTGCTGGGAGCCTCAAGGGGAAGTACTCCGATTACAACATCATCATCGAGGGTCATACAGACAACGAGCCTCTCAAGCAGACCAAGAAGCTTTATGAGTACAACCTCAAGCTTGGTTTCGAGAGGGCGACGAATGTCTTCAAATACCTCAACCTGAAGCATGGTATTCCCGAGGGACGGGTCACCATTTTCAGCTATGGCATGAGCAAGCCGCTCAATCCTGATACGGCAAGCACGAAGGAGGGGCGACGGGATAACCGGCGTGTCGTCTTCCGTCTTGCTCAGAGGATTCAGTAGTTCTCTAAGCTGAGTTTTTGCAGAAGAGGGAATGGAGTCATGAGCAGTCCCGTGCTGCGTTTGATGGCTGCTGCCCTGTTTCTTCCCCTCTCGGCTGGCTGTGTCTCCTACGAGAAGCTCAAGGTGCAGTTGAACCAGGCCGAGAGGGCGAATGAGCAACTGATTGATCAGTACAACAGGTTGCAGCAGAACAGGAATGCCCAGCGATCGGTGGTCGCCATCTCGCAGGGTGATATAGCTGGAATCGATGGTGCCGAGGTTGAAGATGGCGGTCTCAGTCTCGGCGCCGAGTTCCTGTTCAATTCAGGCGACTCGAAGCTCAAGAGCGAGGAGCTGCCTGTTCTTGATGAGGTTGCCAGGATGTTGAAAACCAAGTATTCCGGGCAGAAAATCATCGTTGAAGGACATACCGACAACGAGCCTGGCGAAGAGACTAACCAGGATCGTCAGTACAATTTGAAGCTTGGTTTTGACAGGGCGAGGAACGTTTTTAAATACCTCAACCTGAAACACGGGATACCTCAGGATCGAGTAGCGATTTTCAGCTATGGAATGAGCAAGCCGCTCAGTCCTGAGACCGGTCATACGCCGGAAGGACGTAAAAAGAATCGTCGTGTAGTTTTTCGTCTCAGCGCGCATCACTATTGATGATTTTCAGTGACCTCGGCGTCTGGACGTTCGCTTTCCTGGAGACAGGGGAAAGCGAACGTCCTTTTTTTGTATAGAATGACGTGGTTGCGGTAATTTCAGTCAAGCCACGATCGAGGTTTCGAGGGGCGCGATGAACTCCAGCAAGGATCATGAAGGAACTTCCGGAGAACAAAAGGGAGTCCTGGCCCGCCTGAAATCGGCAGGATTCGCCCCCCGCAAATCTCTCGGGCAGCATTTTCTCCACGATCCCAGGATTCTTGCTTCGCTGGCGGAGTCTTCCGAAGTGGATGGTGACTCCAACGTTCTCGAGATTGGAACCGGTCCCGCTACCTTGACCAGGGAGCTGGCCGGTCGAAGCGCCAGCGTTCTTACTGTCGAGATCGATAAGAGGATGAGCTCTTTTGCGGCAGCGGAGCTGGCTGAATTCGATAATGTGGAGATACTCCAACTTGATGCTTTAGACGGCAAGAGGAGGCTTAACCCGCTCCTTTTCGACAGGCTCGTCAAGCTGGGCGAATTTACCTGGGTTTCCAATCTTCCTTACCAGATCGCAACAACGGTCATCATCGCTTTGCTGGAGGCAGGAGTTGGTTGGCAGAGGGCTGTTCTTACTGTACAGAATGAGGTAGCTGAGCGGATTTGTTCGCCTCCCGTCGTCCAGGGAAAAGGGAAGCGGGGCCGTGCAAAGGCGCAGAAAAGCATCGGATATGGGCCGGCTTCTCTGCTGGTCGGCTATTGGGCTCGGGCCCGGTACCTGAAAAAAATCAGTCCGGGATCATTCTGGCCGCCTCCAAAGGTGGATTCCGCAGTTATTTTGTTGGAACCGCGTTACAAAGTCGTAACAAGCCAAATAGAAAAGGATTACAGATCTTTTTCAAAATGGGTCCAGATTCTTTTCCAGCAGAGGCGAAAACAGCTGGGCGGGTCTTTGCGGGGTATTCTGGGGCAAGATGCAGCTAACAAAGCACTTACAGAAAGAGGCCTGGATGCGGCCCTGAGACCTGAAAACCTTCATCTGGAAGATTTTCAATTTTTTGCGAGGGCTTTTCCTTTCAATAATGGTTGAAGCTTTGCAAAAGCACCCCTAAAATCAAGTCATTGAAGAAGTAATCGCATTGGTCTCCCGGAAAAAAGAGGGGATGGCAGCCCGAATCACCCTAGTGTGATTTGGACTAGCGCCCTAGCCGGTGGCGCAAATACCCGGGAGTCGCCAAAGGCCTTTACAGGCCGGAGAATTGTACTCGCACGCGTTTCGTGGTTCGGGCGAGGCGTAGATAGCTGCAGGGATCTGACTTTTCAGGTTGAAGGTCCTGGTGCATGTCGACCGCTGTCCTTATGTGTTGATTCTCTGGAAAGCCTTGTATTCAGGGCCTTTTTGAGCAGTAGAGTCTGAACGGTAGATCTGCTGATTGTAATGAACGTGGAGGGCTGGAAATTCTGCCGGGCTTCGGGCCTTTGTGCAGAGACTCATCCAGCTTGTTTTAAAGGGGGAAGATTTGGTTACTGCTGAATCTACCAGAGGACTGATACCAGAGGCTGATCTTGCGCTGATTCGGAGCAAGGTCTCCATCGATGAGCTTCTCAGGGATTACGACCTGCAGCTCGTCGAGGCCGGGGGCGGAAGGCTCAAGGCGTTATGTCCTTTCCACAACGAGAAGACTCCCTCCTTCTCCGTAAATTTAGATAAGCAATTCTATTATTGTTTTGGTTGCCAGGCCGGCGGCAGCATCTTCACCTTCGTGCAGGAATACGAACGGGTAGGCTTCCCTGAGGCTGCGGAGATGCTTGCACGTAAAGCTGGGATCGTCCTGCAGCGTACAGCGAAGCGGGATGATCAGTATCACAAGACCCTCGAGGTCTACGATGCGCTTGACTACGCCGCCGGTTTTTATCACAGCTATCTCCTGGAAGATGCCGGCGCCCAAGGGGCGCGGGAATACCTCGCCGCGCGCGGGATGAACGAGGAGATGCAGCGGACATTTCGCCTTGGCTGCTCGCCCCCCGGCTGGGATGAGTTGCTTAAGAAGGCGTCCGCGGCGGGGCACTCGGTCGAAGTTCTCGACAGGGCAGGCCTCATCCGACAGAACAAGACAGGTAAGGGCAGCGGGTTCTTCGATGAATTCCGCGGCAAGCTGATCTTTCCGATCAGCGATGTCCAGGGGAGGGTGATCGGTTTCGGTGCCCGGCGGCTGGCTGGCGATGATGATCCGGCCAAGTACCGCAATACCCGGGAGACGAACCTGTTTAATAAATCCAAGGTTCTCTACGCCTTACCCCAGTCGAAGCAGGGGATCCGCAGGGAGAAGGCCATCGTGGTTGTTGAGGGTTATACCGATGCCCTCATGGCCCACCAGGCCGGCCTGGATTTCTTCGTTGCCAGCCTGGGTACGGCCTTCACGCAGGAAAACACCCAGGCGCTCAAGCGCTATGCCGACAGGGTCTATATGATCTTTGATGGAGATAGCGCCGGGCTCAAGGCTGCCGAGAGATCCATTGAATTGCTGGTCGGTGAAAATCTGGATGTGCTGATTTACCCGCTCTCAGACGGAAAAGACCCCTGCGATGCGATTGCCGAGTCGGGGGGCGATGCCTTCTGGGAAAGTGTGAAGACGGATTCGGTCGACATTTTCGACTTTAAATGGAATCGGACCATCGAGACCGCCGAGGCGGCTGCCAGTCCACAGGTGCTCTCCAGGGGGGTCAAGGATTTCCTCGCCCTGGTCGCCAAGATATCGGACAAGGTGGCTCGCCGGGTAGTTTTGAATAAGTATGTCGAGAGGTTTGAAATTCTCGGTATCGCCATGGAGGATCTCCCGCTGGAAGAGATGGGGCTTTTCTCGCCAGAGCGGGAGAGAGAAGAGGTGCAGCAGCAGGAGCCCGTCTTAAATGAAGGACGCATCAAGCTTCTCGAATCGATTCTATTTGTCATGATTTCAGCTCCAGGCGAGGCGGAGGCCATCTGGGAGGAGGTTCCCGAGGGGTTGTTGGCAGATGCAGCCGGACAGGCTGTCGAGTCCTATGTGAAGGACCAGTTTGCAAGGGGAGGATTTTCGAATGACGGAAGACTTTTACACGAGGGCCTGAGCGGGATGGTTGAGAAGCTCGTGTTTAAAATCCTCAACCAGATAGACGAGAATTCCGAATTGCCTGGAGTCGACCAGGCTGAACAGTTGGAAAAATGCAGACGGGATCTTCGCCGCTGGAGCATCCAGAACAAGATTACGACTCTGAAGGCAGATCGTGCCGTAGCCAGGAACTCGGGTGATACCGAACGGGCGATGGCTCTGCATATGGAGAGTATTGCTTTGCGGCGGGAGTTGACTCAATTACTCAAGGAAACGGAAGAATAGCCAGGGGCCGGGTAATCAATCTCCCGGCAGATAGACCACTTATATATTGATCACCACAACACATTAGTTTTCCGACCGGAGCCGGGCTCTCGTATTTACAGCCAGGTTGCCAGGCGGGATTTTCGGAGTATAGAAATGGAAGACAAGCTTAAGCTACTCATCGAGGAAGGCAAACGCGAAGGCGGTATCACCTACCAGCGTTTTAACGAGATCTTTCCGGAGGATTGCAATTCTCCCCAGAGGATTGACGAAATCTTTGCCATTCTCGATGCCCATGACATCGAGATGCGCGACAACAAGGTTCCCGATCCGTCTGCGAATTCGGATTCCGGCACCAGTGAGTTACCGGAAAAGATTGATGACCCGGTTCGGATGTATCTCACCCAGATGGGAGAGATTCCTCTTCTGAAGCGTGCCGAGGAGCTCCTCCTTGCCAAGAAGATTGAGATCTCACGGCAGCGCTACCAGAAGTATGTCTTCGGCAGCGGCCTCGCCCTCGGGGTCACGGTGAAGGTCATTGACGACGTCATGCGCGGCGAGATGGCCCTCGATAAGGTTGTCAAGGTGACGCCTTCCAACAATGAAGAAATCAGCAAGGAAGATGTGTTTCGTCTCGTCAGGACAAACCAGGCGACCTTGAGAATGATCCACATCGAGACGTCGAGGGACTTTTCAAAGTTACTTGGAGAAGATCTCTCGGAAAGGGTTAGCGATAAAAT
>CEVQ01012569.1_pt1 | contig 10751 bp, 9 predicted proteins | sample 356551 | NCBI WGS metagenome assembly CEVQ01 (sample SAMEA2623756, study PRJEB7988) | marine metagenome | biome: marine biome (ENVO:00000447); feature: mesopelagic zone (ENVO:00000213); material: "saline water (ENVO:00002010), including plankton (ENVO:xxxxxxxx)" | depth 250 m | reverse complement strand
GGACTGGATTGGTTACGTGCAGCCTCAGCTGCTGATGATGTCGGTGTTAAGCTTATTGAGATTGAAAGCGCCACTGAAGAGAATTCAACAATTGCCTTTTCAAGTATAATCAAGAATTTCGGTTCAGAAGACCAGGCGGCATTCAATGTTGAGGCCAGAGTTATTGATTCACACGGTGACGAATTATGGTCCGAGACCAGGACAGCCGGTCCATTGGCCTCCGGTGAGGAGGAGACTCTGGATTGGGAATGGGAAAGTGGAAATCCCAATGAGTTCACAGTCATAGTTGAAACATTGAAGGATGATGAAAACAGTCGTAACGACCAGAAGGAGGTTGACATTGAGGTCGTAATGGTTCACGTACCTGAGATATCGACCTTTAACCAGAACAAGCAGGGTAGTTCCGGTGATAAGGTCACTTTTGACATAGTTATCAGGAATGGAGCGACAGGAACTGATGAATTTGAGATTGAGACGACAGGTAGCGCATCAACTTGGGGTGGTATGATAGCTAACCAGATGGAACTCTACAGTGATGAAAGCCGTGATATAGAATTGCAGTTGGACATACCTGAAGATACTGAAGACGGAGACTACAATCTGGATATTCATGTTACTGCAGGAGATGTTACTGAAATTCTCGAGTTAATCGTAACCGTTACTGATACTCCGGTAAATTACGATGTTGAGATTGAACTGGACCCAACCACTGTGGACTCAATTGCGGGAGAAGAACTTGAATTCACAGTGACTATTCACAATACTGGTGATGATGATGATATATTCGATTTGGAATCAAGAGGTGACGAGAGCTCGTGGGTGACCTTCCATGATAATGGGATCTCCGTTGGGGCTGGAGGTCAGGTCACAACGTCTGGCATTATCAGTATACCAAGTGATGCGGATGATGGAAACGCATATGTCGAGATCTGGGCCACTTCCAGAGGCGACCAGGATGCGCAAGATGACAAGGTAATCAAAGTCGTAGTCGAAGAATTGGAAACAGGAGCTACACTTCGAAGAGACAGTGTCGGTCTGAAGACCATTGCGCCTGGAGCATCTGATACATTTGAATACACACTAGTGAGCGATGGTAATAGTGAGCAGACACTGGACATCATAATTGATGGTGCCGCAGCCGAATGGTCTACGTCATCTATTTCAGAGGCTGTGTTGGAAGCTGGAGGAGGAACCACATTCATTGTTACCGTAGATATCCCAGAAGGAACAGCTGAAGCTACTTACAGACTGGAAGTTCTAGTAATGAATGGAAATCAAGAATTGGCTTTATCTGTCTCAAATGTAGTAGTACAGGTTCCAATCGATGAAACTGTGGACATTGTGATGTGTCTTACGGACGTGAGTGGATTCTGTCTGGCCTCCGGTGAATTTGAGGTTACCATAGAGGCATCCAAGATCCAGACCGCATCTGTTGGTTTCCTGATTGAGAATAGAGGCGAGGTTGACGCGGAAATAGCATTCGAGTTGATGATGCCTGATGGTTCTACCGGAAGTGATCTTTACTTTGACGATAACAGCAAAGAATGGAGGGTTGCCGTATCTCCAGCAGATACAACCACCTATCCTCTAGACATCGACGCTGGTGAAACTATGGATTGGGGAGCTTTGGCAGTAATCGCTAGAGAGGTCCTGCCCGGAAGCTACACCTTCACCCTGAAATTGATGTTAGCCACTGAGACAGAGTCTGGAACTTATGTGTTCGAGATGCTTGAACAAGTGACTATAACTGTCATTGTGGAGGGTGATGAACCACAGGAAGAAACCGAGAGCGAAGATGACTCGCTATTACCTGGACCTTCTTTCCTGTCGGTTATTCTGATACTGGCGACAATTGTCTACCGAAGAAGAAGATAATTATTCTTCAAAGTAGCCAGCCCAGATCATAGCTGGAATCAAGGCAAAATAGGCCATATACAAACCAAAAGCAGGATACCACAGCATTTCCCACATGGAATTCTCAAAGTAGCGAAGGACAATCGTAAGAATCAAGACCAAGATGCCAAATAATATCGGATCCCTGAAACGACCTCTGGCCTTAGCATAGGATATTGTTGTGACAGTAAGAAGAGACACCATTCCAATGATAAAAGGAATAACCACAGAATCATAATCATTGACTATAGAATACTTGATTGATATGACCATTATGAACATGGTCAAGCCAGGTGCCGGTAAACCGGAGAAGTAGGTATTCTCCCCTTGTGTACCTCTAGTGAATCTGGCAAGCCTCAGAATAGTCAGCAGGGCAATCATTATGGCTGCCGTGATTGCGACCAGATTTTCTACATCGTAACGAAAGGCGAATTCCAGATCATCATTAATAAAATCCAGAGCGGGACCTCTCTCAATATCATAATACAATGAATAAACTAGAATCGAGGGAGCTAGACCAAAGCAAATGGAATCTGAGATTGAGTCAAGATATTTGCCATAGTCATGTTTAGTTCCAAACCGGCGAGCCAGGGCTCCATCCATACCATCAATAATAGCACAAAATGGAAGAAGGATCATAGCTACTATGAAACTGGCTTCAGACCCATCAATTATGTACGTGATAGCCAAGAAACCCAAGAATGCGCTTGTGAGAGTAGCCACATCTGCATAGGAAAGGAGGGTCAAAGGTCTGAAAAATTTCTTGAGGGACAATTCAATCTCCTTCAGCAGTAGCCTGTATCTTCGACAATAAACGTTTGGGTCCCTCTATTATCTTCTCGGCGACTGACAACGATGAGAGGGGTGTGAAGATAGCCAGTGTCTGGCCAGCCAGAACACGATCGCCTTCACTCACCGCGATATCTATTCCTGCAGCCTCAAATCTCAAATCAACGCGGGAACCAAAATGAATCAACCCAATTCTTTCTCCTTTGAATACGCTGGATTTGGGTTCCACATAACTAACTATACGGCGTACCAGAAAACCTGCAATCTGGGTAACCTTGAAGACACCTATATCTGTTTCTAATTTAGTGACCAATCTCTCATTCTGATCTGAATCTTTTGAAAAGGCTGGTAGATTGCCACCATCTCTGTGTTTCTGAGACAGGACCGTGCCATCGATTGGTGAGCGGTTGACATGGACATTCTGAGGGCCCATGAAAATTGAAATGTATATCATCCCGCTGTGTTTATCGACCTTCTGGACAAGGCCATCTGCAGGACTAACTATCCCCTCTTGGATTTCACGATACGGATCCCGGTAGAAGAAAAGCAGTAAAATTGACAATCCCATCAGAATCAAGGAGGCTAGGTACATCTCCTCAAGTGGCATCCCGGGATCAAAACCCTGCTCATGGATAGAACTGGCTGAGGCACCAAACGGGAACAGAATAAGGCCCAGAACGGTAATGTAAATCACCATCATCGGCATGCCTTTGGCAAATGGTAGGTTCTTTGCACCTTCTGGTGCTTCACGTAAGGGAAGATCTATAACACCCAGAATTGAATCTTGCATCTCTGGCAGGAAATGAAATACAACTATAGCTAGAAAGATGAGGGCAATCAGACTTCCTACTTTTCCTAGGACTGCATGGGCCCAGAAGAAAGTGTCATCCCCCCAGACATGCTCATACGTCAACCAGATAACACTTGCATTCCTGATTAAATTAAGGATATAGATGGGAGGGACTGTGGCCAAAAAAGCGTAGAAACGGCGGTCATAGGGTGCTTTGGTGCAGATGACTCCACCAACAAAGATTATCATGCTCTGGAGTGCAGTGCAGGCCAATACGATATTGACTGTAGGGGCATCTACATGCTGCCAACTCTCGCCTTCTACTGATACTCTGACCTCCTGATGTTCTGATGCAGGCCGATACCAACGTGAGCCCTCGCCATAGTCAAGTGCTCCTAATGTCGTTTCTAGTTCAAATACATTGAGAATCCAGATCGACTGTTCAGCTATAACATGAATCAACCAGCCTGAGAGTAACGGGACGCGTTCAACAAAGAAATAGATTCCGCCTGCGATCACCGTCATCGCCGCTAGCCATCGCAGAGGCTCATACTTCGCATTCCAGAGAATACTCTGGTATTCATGATAGGCTAAATAGCCAAAGAAAGGGACTGCGGCTGCACAAAACAAGGCATTAATCGGATCCTTGATAACGATGTAGTGTTCGACCTGAAGCCACCAGAAGAATCCAAGACAAAGCCAACCAATGATATTGAGATTGTGACCTATATTCGATGGAAAGCGCTTACCTAGGTAAATGTGGTCTCGACCAGACAGGAAATATCCTGCTGTAAGAAGAAGTAATGAACTGATGACAAATACCTCTGCCAGCAGTGATAAGTCAGTTGCCATTATAGTTGGGACAAAACAGTTCTAAAAAAAACCCTCAGTTAATCTGAAAGCCATTCCTGAGCATCATTGTAAGACTCTAGACCACCGACGTCATACCAGGTTCCACGGAAGACAACCGAACGGACGTCGTTTCTTCTTACGTTCCATGCCAAGAAATTGCCCATAGCATCCTTGTCTCCTCCCGAACCAATATAATCTTGGAAATGTGAAATACCGGACTTTGACAATAACCAGTACGCAGTCGCTGCCAATGTTGATGGAGGGGCAATCGGTTTTTCCACAAAATCAGAGATACGATCGCCATCCCGCTGAGCTATTCCATACAGTTTAGCGAGTTCAATATCTTCGACATCATACAGCCCAATTACGTCCCGTTCCGTATTTTGGGCCATGGCCACCATGCGATTTAGATCGAAATCAGATAGGTTATCTCCTCCGGCAATAAAAATCGGACCTTCTATTTTCAATTCCTTGAATAACAAATGAAGGGCCCCCAGTGCACCTAACTTCTCCTCTTCACTCAGACTGGGCTCGACGTATAACTGTAGGTTCATATTTCCCTTGTAATCATCTACAAAATTCTGGAATTGAGAAGCGAAAAAACCGTTTACGGATATGATTATTCTATCTGGAGCAATGTTCTCTAAAGACTCTATAACGTGCTGAAGCATGGGTTTGCCTCCAACATCCAGTAGCTGTTTGGGTATATTCTTGGTTAGAGGCAGCATTCGTTTGGCGAAACCGCCAGCTAGTATGATTGAATCCATTAAAGGTTTATTTTACCGCCAGACAACAACTCTTGAAGAGCAGTATCGGCTACTGATTCCAACTTGTCAGGATCATACAATTCCTTCTTGATATTCTTGCGATGATCCTTGACAACACGCCACCTTGCTTGGCGCTCTTCCTGTGCTGTCTTTCGATGTGTACGCAGAGTCTCAAGCATTTCCATGGCTTTTGCGTGCTGGCCGTCAGCCTTTTTCCTGATACCAATGAATTCCTCATGTTTCTTATTGGCTTCAATCGACAAATGCGTTGCTTCTTTCATCAATTCCTTGTTCTTCTTGTACAATCCCTTGTTCAATCGTGCCAGATTGACCACAGCGTCATGTTCTTCATTTGACTTGGTGATCTCAGAACCAATTTCTACATCTAATTCTTTTACCTCAGAATGCAGATGTTCATGAGTAGTAAGGGTCTTCTGCTGGTCTGTCAGACTCCTACGAAGTATCGACAATTTCTCCAGAACCTCACGCTCCTTGGCTATGGTCATCTCAGTCGTCTCCAACCGATTCTCAGCGGCCATTATCTCACTGATTATGGCCTGAACTGTGTCCTTAACCGATTTAGCGCCTTTTCTCCCTTTCCTTTTTTGTTGTTTCAACTCGTTGAATTCCCTTACCTTGGCCATAGCTGCATCACGAGATTTCATGTGCTTTTCCTTGGTTTTCTTGTTAACTTCCATCTTCTTACGATAAGTCAGTACTTCCTTCATGACCTTGTTACGTTGATTATGCAATGAATCCCTTTCATCCCTTATCGTTCGGGATTCCTCATTGAAGGCATTCCTTTTCTCGATACATTTCTGGAAACGTTCCTCAGCCAACCTAATCTCCGACTTGGGCTTTTTCTGACCTCTATTCTTTTTCTGGCTCATCTACTTTATTCTCGTGGGTCTCAACCATATTGAGACGATATCCACGTTTAAGGTTCAAATATAAAGCTGACGATTGACCCTAATATGCAAAAGGATTGAGAATCGAGTATATTGATTCATCAACTGGGCCTACTTCAAGCTGCATTGGCTCGCCAGTGAAATTCTCAACAACTTCCATATATCTTGCCGCTGCCTCGACCCTGAGTTCATCTGTAAGCTTGGGTGGCTTGCCATCCCCTGTGAATCCCTGATCAGCCAACCAGGTCCTAACATATTCCTTGTCCAATTTCCTAGGCTCTTCTTCTTTCTCGAATCGGGCCTCGTAATCATCTGCCATCCAGTATCTACTGGAATCTGGAGTATTGACCTCATCCATGAGCATTATCTTTCCATTGGAGATTCCGAATTCATATTTGGTATCGACAAAAATAAGGCCGTGATCTGCCGCACGGGAAACGCCTCTCTCGTACAAGCGCATAGCTATGCGTGCCAGCTCATTGTATAATCCCGGTTCCAGAATCTTTCTTTTGTACAATTCAGAAGGGGGTACTGATTCATCATGATCGCCCTGTGCAGCCTTCGTAGATGGTGTAAGGATAGGTTCTGGGAACTTTTCATTCTTTCGCATTCCATCTGGCATTTCATTGCCACAGAATTCTCGGTCACCTCGTTTGTATGCCGTCCAAGCCGAGGTCGACGTAACGCCAGTCAAATATCCTCTGACCACCATTTCGACTTGGATTGGTTGACAGCGTCTGACTTTCCATACATTTGGATGAGGGCGCCTAATCACATGATTAGCAACGATGTCTGCAGTTTCACCAAACCACCAATCTGCCAATTCAACTAGTGATTGACCCTTGAAAGGGACGGTGCCCAAAACTCTGTCAAAAGCAGATATACGGTCTGTTGTTACCATGGTGATGGTGTCTTCGTTGATGTAATTATCACGTACTTTACCTCGATACAATTCTCCCTGATCGTCAAAGTTGGTCTCGTCTAGCGTATATTCAAGTTGCTGTTTCAATAAGTCGCGGTCCATGGGCAATAGGCTCATTGCGCAAGGGACTAAAAGAACCACTCCCGTATACTTTCCAGTTTATGTTTAGTAAAACACTCAAGGAAAGAGCGGGGAGAGCGCTAGAACCACTGGGTAAAGGTATAGGGAAATTGGGTATTAGACCAAATCACATCACGATTACAGGCCTTGCCATTACCTTCTATGCAGCATGGTTTCTATACAACAAAGACATCTACTATGCTTTCTTGGTTGGTCTCATTGCCTCCCTGTTCGATGGTGCTGATGGACTGGTCGCTCGCTCAACAGGAACCTCTTCCATAAAGGGAGGATATCTTGACGCTGTAATTGACAGATATGCTGACTGTATAGCTTTTGGGACCTTGATTCTAGGAGGATGGATGAATCCTATTCAAGGGCTGGACTTCATTTCCGGAGAGATGTGGGCCGTAGCTGCCTTGGCTGGGGCTTTTCAGACGTCATACAGCAGGGCTGCTGCTGAAAGATTGGGAGTCTCACAGGAGAGTATAGGCATTATTGAAAGACCGGAAAGATGGTTCCTATTGGGGATGGGATTGTTAATCGGTGAAATGTTAGGAGATGTAGAGACCATAATTACATGGGTAGTGGCCTTTTTGGCGATATTCGGAAACATAACTGTTCTACAGAGAATGTATCATTTCTGGACAGAGGCAAAGGATGACTGAGTCCAAGGACCTTGTGCGTGAAGGAATCGTCTCCTTCTTCTTTCTGGGAAGGGCACCTGTAGCGCCTGGAACCTTTGGTTCATTAGGTGCTTTTGGTCTGGCATACTTAATTTCAATACATCTTAGTGATATTGCTGGGTTTCTGTTGCTGGGACTTGCAGGGGGCTTCTACTATGTGGGATTACAAGTCGCACCCTGGTGTGAAGAGAAATTCGGAAAGGATCCTAATATCTTTGTACTGGACGAAGTGATTGGAGCTTTCATTACACTTGGCTTTCTCATGATCCTGTCCATAAACCTTGATTCAAACCTGTGGATGCTGACTTTTATTGCATCTCGAGGATTTGATGTGATAAAAATATGGCCTGCCAAGGATCTGGAAGGAATGGCTGGTGGTCATGGTATTATGCTGGATGATGTTGCAGCTGGTTTCCATACCTTGATCTTGGTCTTGTTGCTTGAAGAATTCAATATTTTACTCTAATCATAAATACAGCATTTACATTGGTTAAACATGGGCAAGAAACTTGACCAAACTGAAAAGGAAATCGATCTGAGTGATTATGTAGATGGGGGAGATGGAATCTACAGTGTCCGTCAGGTTGACAAAATAAGGTCTTGGAACAACATAGAATACGGTGCAGGCCTATCCGGGAAAAACACACCGGCGACAAAATTGTCCATGAATAGGGCCTACATACCTCCAGGGGGTGTGGCCAAGGCTCATATCCATGTCGACTTTGATGTTATGATCTATCTACTGAAAGGATCTGTACGACATGAATACGGAGATGGTTGCAAAAAATCAGTCGTACATCAAGCAGGAGATATGTTTTACATTGAACCAGGATTGCCCCATGAGGTCTTCAATGTCAGTGACAAAGAGGAAGTGCATGCCCTTGTTGCCAGATCTGATGCTTCGGAATGGCAGAATATTGTCCCTTATGATAGAATCAATGAAAGACCGATTTACGAAGAGGAATAACCGTTCAATTTTTATTCCGCTCTTAATCTGTAAAGTTTGAGTTTTATGGCTACGGAAATAGAGATCAGAATCGGTCTAAAATCTGGAATGGCAGACCCAGAGGGAGCTAATGTCCAAAAGGCTCTGGGGCTTCTAGGATTCGAAAATATCGATGCCGTGAAATCTGCCAAATGCTACCGTGTGGTAGTTGATGGTAATTCAGAAGAGGCCTTGGCTCAGGCTGAGAAGATGTGTCAACGGTTATTGGCAAACCCTGTAGTGCATGAATACTCAATATCGGTGACAGACTGATGCTGGAACCAGTAACTGGAACTGAAAAAGTATACTATGTCGATTTAGAAGAAGATCTAACTAAGGTTGTAGAAGAGCTAGGCTTGGGATTGTTGCCTGACGAGATTGAAAAGGTAAGAAAACACTTTTTGGAGGAAAACCGGAAACCCACGGATGTTGAACTTCAGGCCATAGATCAGGCATGGTCAGAACACTGTTGTTACAAATCTTCGAAGTCCATATTGGAGGAGACTGTTTTCGGACTCAAATCCAGCAAGAAGGTAATCGCTCGAGAAGATGCAGGAATTATGGAATTCGATAATGAACATTACTATGCGGTAGGACTCGAATCCCACAATCATCCTTCAGCGCTGGATCCCTATGGCGGATCTGCGACTGGTATAGGGGGCATACTGAGAGATGTGGTTTGCATGGGAGCCCAACCTGTTGCTCTAGTGGATCCGCTATTTTTTGGAGATCTGGATTTGCCCAGAGAGAAATTAGCTAATGGCGTTAAGCATCCTAGATACTTGATGGGAGGTGTTGTCGCTGGAATTCGTGACTATGGTAACCGTGTAGGAATACCAACTATTGCCGGACAAGTTTCTTTTCATCCTCAATACACTGGCAATCCTCTCGTGACTGTAGGTTGTGTAGGGATGGTACGAAAGGACATGATGATTCACAGCCGTGCTGGTGCTGTGGGGGATGTCTATATTCTAGCCGGAGGTCGAACGGGCCGTGACGGGATCCATGGCGTAACATTTGCGTCCCGTGATCTGGATGCTGGATCCGCTGATGACATCGGAGCTGTGCAACTGGGAGATCCCATCACCAAGGAACCATTGATGCATCTGTGTTTAGAATTGAATGAAATGAAACTCTTGACTGGAATGAAGGACCTTGGTGGAGGAGGACTGTCTTGTGTAGTTGGTGAATTGGCATTGGATGGTGGATTTGGGGCGAGGGTAAACTTGGAGAAAGTTCCACTGAAGGTCGAGAATATGGCCCCTTGGGAGATCTGGGTATCTGAATCACAGGAAAGGATGATGTTCACCGTAAAGCCGGAAAACGTGGACCAAGTTCTAGCAAGATGTGAAGCTTGGGATGTAGAAGCTGTACCAATAGGTGAGGTCATAACTGAAAAAAGAAATATTGTCAGATTCAATGACGTGGAAATATTGAACTTGGATTTGGAATTCACGACAGGAGGACCTGTTTACAGTAGACCATACAACTTACCAGACTATGATACCGGACCTGCGGCACCATTACCAGAATATCCTACTGATTTAGGAAAGACCATTCTGAATCTGATTAGCCAACCAGAGGTAGCATCTAAGGATTGGGTAATCCGGCAATACGATCATGAAGTAAGAGGGAAAACCGTCTTGAAACCAATACAAGGGCCAATTGGAAAGGATGTACCGGGTGATTCATCGGTTTTGAAGCCCGTAGATGATTCTTGGAAAGGACTGGCTCTGACTGCAGATGTGAATCCATATCTGATGGAGGCGAATCCATACCATGGGACCATGAGTGCTGTAGAAGAGGTCTGTAGAAATCTGGCCGCAGTGGGGGCTAGAATCGATTCTCTGGCAGATTGTCTATGTTTTGGTAATCCGCGTAAGCCTGACATCATGGGTCAGTTCAAAGCGAGTTGTGAAGCACTAAGGGATGCGGCAGTGGCTGTTGATGTGCCTTACGTATCTGGGAACGTTAGCCTGTACAACGAAACCGCAGACGGGGCGATACCTCCAACACCAGTATTGATGGGAGTTGGACTGGTA
>CEVQ01140406.1_pt1 | contig 10773 bp, 6 predicted proteins | sample 356551 | NCBI WGS metagenome assembly CEVQ01 (sample SAMEA2623756, study PRJEB7988) | marine metagenome | biome: marine biome (ENVO:00000447); feature: mesopelagic zone (ENVO:00000213); material: "saline water (ENVO:00002010), including plankton (ENVO:xxxxxxxx)" | depth 250 m | reverse complement strand
AGGTAGAGCGCCGGGCTTTTAACCCGGTGGCCGGGGGTTCGAATCCCTCCAGGCCCGCCTGACAAAGCCTCAGGCACGCGGTTTTCTGGGTTTGGGGGCGGCGTAAATGGCAGTGAAGAGTTCAACCAAAAAACGTCTAATCGAGTTGGGCATCGATGCGGAACATGCTCACAAACTCGCTGACGACGCAAACATGGATGCAATCAAACGAATGACCGTTGAGGAGGTTTCGGAAAAGACTGGTGTGGCAATGAGCGACGCTACCCTCGAGAATATCATGTCCATCATTAGGGAGCACAACACCTCCCGTCGACGAAGTCGTTCAGGGCGAATCACTATTTCTCGCAAAGCCTTGGAACTCGACGACATTCCTCAAGGCGATTATCGCTTCAATGTCCTAAATCATCTTCTTGTTCCCCATCACGAATTGGTTGACCCAGAGGACGAATCAGCCGTTCTGTCTCATTGGGGTCTGGAGACTCCTGTCAATGATGGAGGCGTTCGAATCGCCAAGGAATTATTGCCAAAGATTTTGATTACAGATCCTGCAGTTCAGGCCCTCAAAGAACAGGTTGAGGCTGAAGCCGATGATCTTCCAGCCGGATGGCTAGCTAACAGGGTAGTTCGTGTGGTTCGATATAGCCGAGTTGCTGGTTCCAGTACCGCATTCAGACTAATCGTGGAGAGCGCTTGAGGAGTTGAAAGTATGAAGGAAATTGTAGAGAGTTATTTTCAACAAAGAAGCCTAGTTAACCACCAACTAGCCTCCTATAACGACTGTATACCATCAACAGATGGCAAACTAAGTCGAATGGAGAAAATCGTTCGCAACATCCGCATCGGAACCGACGAACCAATCGAGGACGATGATGGTGGAATAATCAAACTCGACGTTCTCGACCATGAGATTGTCATCAGGATGAAGAATATTCATCTTGGCCGCCCGACAATCCGTGAAGCCAACGGTGCTGAGCACCCTGGAACTCCGCTGGAATGCAGGCTTCGTAAGTTGACTTACTACTCACCAGTTCACCTAGATTTCCAGATCATCCGGGACGACAAGCCAACCCCAGATGTCGAGGAGAGAGTTCACATCGGAAATCTACCAATTATGGTTCGTTCAGCCCAGTGTAACCTTCACGCAAACCACATTTCACACCTATGCGGTGACGCAGACAGGAAACTATCACCTCAGACTTCCACAGAGGATGCAGACAGACTAACAGAGTTGCTTCGCAGAGCGGGAGAGGACCCACTCGACCCAGGTGGCTACTTCATCATCAACGGTACAGAGCGCGTGCTAATCTCAATGGAAGACTTGGCACCTAACCGTGTAACAGTTGAGAAGAACAAGAAGTACGCTCACGAGACCGAAGTCGCTAAGATTTTCTCTCAGAAGGATGGTGTACGAAAGCCATTGAACATCGAAAAGCGCCGAGACGGAATGCTGATGGTCAAGATTCCAAGTGCTGGAACAACTCCTATCCCAGTCGTACTGCTAATGCGTTCACTCGGCATGGAGAATGACAAGGAGATTTTCACAGCGATTGCTGGCCCTGCTGAAGCGATGAAGTATACCGTCGCTAACCTTAACGATGTCAAAGACAACGAGGAATACAACGTTGAAACATCCGAGGAAGCCCTACAGTGGCTGGAGAAGAAGTTCGCAGCAGGTCAGCAGAAAGAATACCGTGAGGCACGAATTCAGAACTTGCTTGATAAGGAGTTGTTACCTCACTTGGGTTCAATTCCTGAAAACCGAGAAAAGAAGGCTATCTTCCTCGGTCGAATCGTTCGTCAAGTCCTCGAGATGGCGATTACAGACATGGACCCTAACGACAAAGACCACTATGCAAACAAGAGGGTCAGACTAGCCGGAGACTTGGTTGAGGACTTGTTCCGAGTAAGTCTTCAGCAACTTGCTCGTGACCTAAAGTACCAACTCGAGCGCCACCACAACAGAAAGCGCGAACTTCGCATCAATGCCTGTCTGCGCCCAGATGTTCTGACTCAGAAGATCATGCACGCTCTTGCAACAGGAAATTGGGTTGGCGGGCGCAGTGGTGTTAGCCAACTGCTTGATCGAACTACATACTTGGCTGCTCTATCCCACATGCGCCGAGTAACCAGCCCTCTAGTTCGAAGTCAACCACACTTTGAGGCTCGTGACCTACACCCAACTCAGTGGGGTAGGCTTTGTCCAAACGAAACCCCTGAAGGCCAAAACTGTGGTTTGGTAAAGAATGCGGCACAGATGATTGACGTCTCGGAGGAAGTCAGTGAGCACGATGTCAAAGAACTTCTTGGCGAGGCTGGGGTAGATTCCTCTCCTTCTGGTTGGGCATCGGGGTTCAGAGTGCACGTTAATGGAGATATTTTCGGCTTGCATAAGAATGCGTCAAAGTTAGTCAACCAATTCAAACGTCGTCGTAGACAAGGTCGAATTCGATCAGAGGTAAGCATCCGTTTCGACGGTGCAAACAGAGACATTTTCATCAATACCGACAGAGGACGAATTCTACGACCACTATTGGTCCTAGAAGACGGAGATTTGGTACTATCGAAGGACCATCTTGAAGCGATTAAATCCGGCGAATGGACCTTCGCAGACCTAGTCACGAATGGCGTGGTAGAATGGGTCGATGCAGAAGAGGAGGAAGACCTCCTAATTGCACCACGTCCATTCGACCTTCCAGTGGTTTCCCCTAAGCACGGCCGACCAATCAACCCGGACGCTGTGGAATGGGTTAACCTTGGAAAATCACAGGTCAAGAAGGCCAAGTTGAGAGTTGAAGTCAAGATGCCAAATGGAGATATTGAGGTTGAGAATTTCAGTGTCCCTCTGAACTACTACCAAGAGGACCTAGACAGTATTAAACGAAAGCAGAAGAGACAAAACACAGTACTCGCATACACTCACGTCGAGATTGACCCACAATTAATCCTCGGCGTTTGTGCTTCTCTTGTTCCATACCCAGAGCATAACTCCACACCGAGAGTTACCGGTGGTACAGCCATGGTCAAGCAAAGTCTTGGTCTTCCTAGTGCAAACTATCGCCTGAGACCAGACACACGAATGCACGTAATGCATTACCCACAGCAATCGATTGTTGGGACTCGTTCGATGAAGACCACTAACTTTGCACAAAGACCCGGTGGCCAGAACTTCGTAGTGGCGATTCTAAGCCATCACGGATACAATATGCAAGACGCTGTTGTGATGAACCGTGCGGCTGTAGAGCGGTCACTTGCGCGTTCATCGTTCATCCGCACCTACAATGCTGAGAACAAACAGTTCCCAGGTGGGCAGAAGGAGCAGATCGAGATCCCTGGAACCGGACTTGATGAAGTAAAGGGTTTGAAGTCGTGGGAGAGTTATACCCACCTTGAAAGAGATGGGTTGCCAACTCCGGAAACTCATCTATCAAGTGTTGGTGCTGAGACCGGAGTTCTAGTCGGAAAGACAAGCCCACCTAGATTCCTTGAAGAGTCTCATGGACACTTCCTACAAGCTCAGGAGCGCCGAGAGTCTTCGATGATGGTTCGTAATGGCGAATCAGGATGGGTGGACAATGTCTACGTAACTGAGTCTCTAGATTCAGGTCTACTTTGTCGAATCACACTGAGAACCGAAAAGATTCCGGAACTAGGTGACAAGTTCGCAAGTCGACACGGCCAGAAGGGCGTAATCGGTCGACTAGTAGACGAGAAGGATATGCCGTTCACAGTTGACGGAATCGTACCGGACTTAATCATCAATCCACACGCGATCCCATCCAGAATGACTGTCGCTCACGTTCTGGAAATGATTGGTGGAAAGGTTGGATCAATGGAAGGACGCAAAATAGATGGTACTGCATTTAGCGGTGAGAAGGAAGACTCTCTCCGTTCAGGACTTCTTCGAAATGGATTCGCTCATACCGGCCGTGAACCGATGATTAGCGGTGAGACCGGAGAAGCATTCCATGCCGATATCTTCACTGGAGTTATCTTCTATCAGAGACTACATCACTTAGTCAGCAGCAAACTACACGCACGTAGTCGTGGTCGTGTGCAGATTTTGACTCGCCAACCAACCGAAGGCCGTGCTAGACAAGGTGGTCTTCGATTTGGAGAAATGGAGAGAGATTGTCTGATTGCTCACGGTGCTTCTATGGTCATCAAGGATAGACTACTAGACGAGTCCGATGGTTGGCCACTGATGGTTTGTAACAACAGTGGCTGCGGACACATCGCATATTACGATTGGAAGAGAAGAACACCGGTTTGTCCAGTCTGTGGGGATCGAGCAGACGTACACTCGGTACAAACCTCATACGCATTCAAGTTGCTTCTAGACGAAATGAAGAGTCTTGGAGTGGCCATGCGCCTTGAACTGGAGGACCGAAGATGAGTGCCCGTGGAGTAGCAAAAATCCCTAAGAGGATTGATTCGATTAAGTTCAGTCTAATGGATCCAAATGAGATCCGAAAAATGTCGGCTGTGGAAGTTAAGACTGCTGATACCTACAAAGATGATGGACACGCCTACAAGCAGGGACTTATGGACCCTAAAATGGGTGTTATCGACCCTGGTATTCGTTGTGAAACCTGTGGAAACAAACACGATGAGTGCCCAAGCCATTTCGGTCACATTGCACTTGAACTTCCAGTAATGCACATCGGATTTACTGCCTTGATTAAGACCTCTCTAAAGTCGACTTGTAACGACTGCAGCCACATCCTACTGCACAGTGCAACCGATACCCACCCTCTAGATCCTGAGAAGTCGGAGCAGGATTATTACCGAGACCGTGTAAACGATGTAATGCGAAAGCACGGAGTAGGTTCAACTGAATTCAAGAAGATCATCAAGGAAATCGAGAAGGAGTGTTCCAGCGCTAAGCGTGCAATCTGTATGCACTGCGGTTCAGAACAAGGAAAGATTTTGCTTGATAAACCAACCACATTCAAGGAGAAGAAAGCCGACAAGGGTGAGCATAAGATCAACGCTCGAGATATCCGAGAATGGCTGGAAAAGATACCTGATCAACATCTACTTTTCCTCGGTATGGACAGCGCTTCAAGCCGACCTGAATGGTCAATCATGAAGGTTCTTCCAGTACCTCCCATTACCGTCCGTCCGTCTATTACTCTAGATAGCGGTGACCGTTCAGAAGATGACTTAACTCACAAGCTTGTTGACGTTCTTAGGATTAACCAACGGCTGCGAGAAAATCGTGACGCTGGAGCTCCGCAACTGATTGTCGAAGACCTTTGGGAGTTGTTGCAATACCACGTAACGACATATTTCGATAACCAAACTAGTGGCATTCCACCTGCAAGACATCGCTCTGGAAGGCCTTTGAAGACTCTATCACAGCGTCTGAAGGGCAAGGAAGGAAGATTCCGAAGCAACCTATCCGGAAAGCGAGTTAACTTCTGTGCTCGAACTGTAATAAGCCCAGACCCAAATCTAGGAATCAATGAGGTTGGTGTACCTGTTCAAACAGCTAAAGAACTGACAGTACCAATCCGTTCTACTAGCAGGAACAGAGAACAGTTGCGCAGAATGATTCTGCGTGGACCGGATGTTCACCCTGGCGTAAATTACATCATTCGTGGTGATAGCTTCCGTGTACGAATTACTGATCGAACCAAGTACATCTGGGCTGGATTCCGCTGCCTAAATGTCGATTGTCACTCAGGTGGCGATGATGAGCCTTACGCGGGTTATCGCCCTGATCTCAACACAGTACTTCCTGCACCTAACTTCCTACCTGGCCTTGAGTTGAAGAAGCAGATGCGTAGAAGTGAGTTTGGAGACCTAGAAGATGTTTGGTCTGTTGACCTTGAGACTACCATATCCAACCTAAGAGGTGAAGACGAAAATGGTCGACCTCTCACTGAGGATGACCCTCGCGCTATTATCCATAACCGATGGGTATGGGAACAGAACAACCCTGACGAATACCTGCCTGAACATCTAGAAGTTAACTGTCCACATTGTGGCAGTCCTTCTGTAGAAGACGAATATGGAGAGATTTACCGAACTGAGGTCGAGGACCGTCTATCAGTCTATGATAGAGATGGCAACCCTCGGCCCGGCGTTATTGTAGAGAGACATCTAATTGATGGAGATGTTGCTATCTTCAACCGACAACCTTCACTTCACAGAATGTCAATGCTAGTGCACGAAGTTCGTGTAATGCCTGGTAAGACCTTCCGCTTCAACTTAGCAGATTGTACACCTTACAACGCTGACTTCGACGGTGATGAGATGAATCTTCACGTCATTCAATCAGAGGAAGCAAGGGCAGAAGCGAAGATTTTGATGAGAGTTCAGGAACATATCATTACACCGAGATACGGGGGTGCCGTAATCGGTGGAATTCACGACCACATTTCTGGTGCCTACCTCCTAACCCATGGAGAGCGAGTTATACCAAAGGAATTGGCCATGGAAGTTCTAGGGTCTGTAGGGTGGGATGGCGATATGCCCGAGGAAATAAACACCAAGGATGGGATTGTAGGATACAGAGGTTCAGATCTTCTCAGTCTAATCGTTCCTGCAGGATTCAAACTTAACTACACAAGTAGAAGTGGGGATGAAGTCAATGTTACTTCAAATGGACTTGTTAGTGGTACGATTGACAAACGTGGAATAGGTGCTGAAGACGGCAGATTACTAGATGCGGTAGTTCAGACCCATGGCACAGATCGTGGTGCAGAGTTCCTCAATCGCATGACAAAGATGACAATTGCAATTTGTACATCACTTGGTTTCACTACCGGAATCGATGACGAAGACCTACCTCTCTCTGCGATAAAAGAAATCTCTGAAATCAATGCTCGTGCTAGTGATGAGGTAGATGCTGAACTGGCCAAGTTCGGCAAAAATGGACGAGGCTACGAGACGCGGCCAGGAAGAACACCACTGGAGACTCTTGAGGAAAATATCCTACAGATTCTAGACTCGGCAAAAGCAGAATCGGGTAATGTAGCAAAGTCCTACCTAGGAGGGGATAACTCGGCCGTTATTATGGCAACCTCTGGAGCTCGTGGTTCTATGGACAACCTAGCCATGATGGCAGGTTCAATAGGTCAACCAAAGGTGCGTGGAAAGCGTCTAGAGCGTGGATACCAAGACCGAGTACTTTCTCACTTCCCTCGTGGAGTAAAGGGTGCCGAAGAAAAGGGATTCGTTTCTTCATCATTTAAGCAGGGACTTGAGCCGACTGAGTTCTTCATGCTGTCAGTATCGGGTCGAGAGTCTCTGGTTGATACAGCGGTTCGTACCTCTAAGTCCGGATACATGCAACGACGTCTAATTAACGCTATGGACGACCTCAAGGTATCAGAAGATGAAAACGGTTCAGTCCGTAATACTGCTAATAGGATAATCCAATTTGAGTATGGTGAGGATGGAATCGATCCTGCAAGAAGCCGCAAAGGTCTACCATTTGATATCACCAAGGTTCTCGACGATGCTCTTGGAGGTGATGAGTAATGGTAGTCAAGAGTGCAACCAAGAAGAAGCTCATGGATCTTGGAATTGCTGAGGAATTCGCTCACCGACTTGCGGACGATCGTAAGTGGGATGATGTGAAGGTACTCACTGCTGGAGAGATTGCCCAAATTTGTGCAACAGATTCAGGACAGGCGCAAAAAATATCTGAGGTCATACAGGGTTCTACTAAAGCCGCACAGAAACAGAAAGCCGCCGAAAAGACACTGATTCGCCGCCGAGTAGCTACTAGACGAAGGAAGAAGAGCGTTCTTCCATTGCAAGAGTACGATTCGGAAGACAAGATGCGTCAAATTCATCGTGACATGGACATTGAGAACCCAATGTTCTCTAGCCTTTCGGATGCAGCAGCAAAGGAGAATATGCGAATTACACCTAAGACAATCAACGACCTAGTTAATGGATTGCTTTCTAGAGGAAAGAAGAAATTGACAGCCGCAGAGGCGCGTAAGGTAGTAACCTGCGCCACTGCAGATATGGCAATGGCTCGTGTAGATCCACACGAGGCAGTAGGAATTACCACCGCACAATCGATAGGAGAACCAGGTACTCAGATGACTATGAGAACTTTCCACTATGCGGGTGTAGCTACCGTTAACGTGACACAGGGTCTGCCTCGTGTAATCGAAATCGTAGATGCCAGAAAGGTTCCAAAAACTCCTACAATGAAGATTTACCTAGATGAGAATGACGCAAAAGGGAAGCCATTACGAACCAATGAGAAGAAGGTTCAGGCAATCGCTGCGGCTATTGAAACAACTACGACTCGAGACATTGCTTCGATCGATGTTGACGTGGCACAAAGACACCTCAATCTGGACCTTAAAGCCTCAAACTTGCGTTTGAAGAAGATGACAGGAGCAGAGGTCCGAGATAAACTGCAAAGAGCCCTTCGTCTGTATATTCAGGCAGATGATGACAACCGACCCAAGGTCCTCAAAGTAATCCCAGGCGTTACCAAGGAGGTTGATTTGGCACAATTGGCTAACGATCCACCTACATACACCGCATTGCTGCAACTTGAGGACAAGGTCAAGAAACTAAGGTTGAAGGGGCTGCCTGATATAGTTAGAGCAAACGTTCAAGGTCCAAACAAGGAAACTGGCGAATATTACATTGCAACTATCGGTTCAAATCTCTCTAAGGTCAGTATGTTCGATGGAATTGACCGTGGTCGAACCTACACAAATAACATCAATGAAATCTACCAATACCTTGGTGTTGAAGCTGCTAGACAAGCAATTATCAATGAGATGAAAGATACTCTGGAAGGTGCAGGATTGGATGTAGACACCAGACATCTGCTAACAGTCGCAGATGTAATGACTAGCGAAGGTGAAGTTCGAGCTATTGGACGACATGGAGTCAGCGGAACCAAGCACAGTATTTTGGCGAGGTCCGCTTTCGAAGTATCTGTAAATCATCTATTGCGAGCAGGTATTATCGGAGAAAGAGATCACCTGCGAGGTGTTACTGAAAATATTATCGTCGGACAGCCTGTTGCTCTAGGAACAGGCAGTGTCGAATTGTTCTACATCCCAGAAGAGACCGGTGCTTGAGGGGGGATTTCAAATGGATATAGCAAGACAATTGAAACAAGGAATTAGCACTGGAACCGTACTTTTCGGTCAGCGCCAGACAATCAGCGCCTGCAATAAGGGAGATGCTAGGCTGGTTTTGGTGGCAGCAAATTGCCCAGAAGATTACATCTCAAATCTTACCACCAGCCATCCTGATATCCCGGTTCATCGAGTCATTATGGTCAACAGACAATTGGGTGCGGCATGTGCAAAGCCATTTCCAGTGAGTGCACTATGTGTTGTTGACCCTGGTCAATCCGACCTCTTGACATTAAGCACTAACCTCTGATGGCGAATTCAATTCTCCCTCAGTTTAGGTATTGATATGGTACATTGAAGGGATTCCTTTCAAGGTATATGCGACTACCAGAAGCCATGGATGATACCGTCGGGGATTTACTCAATCTTCGCGGTGTTAGGCTAACACCGGCTACAAAGATTGTCGAAACCGTAGGGTTTCGTTGTCTTGGAATCGCGGAAAAAATTCCAGGACTTGAAGAAGAAAGTGGCTCATCAGTTCATGTTTGGCATATCCCTAAAGCAATACTTTCAGTTAGTGTTGCAGAGGCCGAAAGGTGGCTTGTTGATGCACCTATTGGGGCCCATTGGATATTGAGTGAAAGGGAATTCGAGGACCAAGCTAGCAACCTCCTATCGTCCGAATTGAAAATCGAATTGTGGAGTCCTGAAACCTTGAGTCGCTGGATTGGTGAAGCGGTTTTACGTGGAGATCTTCATGCTCATATTCCTGAAACTACTGTGTCAGAAAATCCAATTGAAGAAGCAAATACAGTTGAAGAGCCGGATCAATTAGTCATTTTACCTGCTATAGTTGATCTTGATGAGTGGTGTATTCAGAGAGGTCTAGAATTTGTCGATTCCAATCCAATACTATTGCAGGCTCGGATTTGGAATATTTCGGGAGTCTTAGTGAGTCCAGAAGGAGATAGGGAGGAAGGAAATTGGAAGGTCTTGGAGGATCCTTGGGCAGACCGTTTGGAGTCTTATGACACGGGCGAGATTCTCAAAAATTCACCAAATCTTCGAATAATTAAGGCGGTAGAAAACAAATGGTTGAGCGATTCTGACTTGAGAGTGATGTTGGTTGGGATTCTGGAGACTAGAAGACAAAAACAGGAGGAGGCGGTAGATGGAAGTTCAGTTAGGAGCACAATGCTTGAGCGTTGGGCATTCGACTCAAATGGTGCAATTCTCGAAGAAATCCCATCTGCTATACCGGGTTGGTTACTTGACCACGGGGGTGGAATCGAATTACTCCATTCAAGGAATGGACGGACCTACGAAATCAATTCCTTTGGAGGGCCATGATTTCGTCAGTAGACAATGTATCTCCAGACATCAGCCTTGTCATTAGATCTGCAACTTCAACCTGCTCTTCTTCTTCAATAGAGCCAACTTCTCTTGCTTTCAATGCCTTTAGCAAATCCTGCATGGAATGTATACATCTTAGAGATACAATGTATCTACCATGCAGTGAATCTGCTTCCCTTTTCGCTCGGGTAACTCCAGACTGAGCCGAGTTTGCCTTTTCCCTTAGCCGGTCCACCTCTTCGGACAACTCGGCCATCAAATCATGCGCCTCTTGGGCGCCAACAACAGCGCGCTTTACCTTCTTGTGGGCATCTTCCTGTTTCTTTTCGGCATCTCTAAGTTGAATCTTTAAGTC
>CEVQ01021966.1_pt1 | contig 10792 bp, 8 predicted proteins | sample 356551 | NCBI WGS metagenome assembly CEVQ01 (sample SAMEA2623756, study PRJEB7988) | marine metagenome | biome: marine biome (ENVO:00000447); feature: mesopelagic zone (ENVO:00000213); material: "saline water (ENVO:00002010), including plankton (ENVO:xxxxxxxx)" | depth 250 m | reverse complement strand
AAAGTAGATTCTTTTTTATAAGTGATATATTATTCTAAAAGGCGTTACCAAATAGTACTGCATTTAATAATAACCCATCTGTTCCAAACCAAAAAGCTCTAAAGTGTGGATTATCTGCAAATAGTATTACGCTTCCGCTACCTACATTTCGAGCAATTATTGAAGCTGAATTTTTGATTTCTTCATTCATTTCATCTGATATATAGCCACTAATAAGAGGTGTTGTAGTGTAACGTCCAACATTTGCTGCATCAGCAGTGGATAGTTCATAAAATGTCTCATTATTTCTAAATACAGGAATAGTCGTTTTATAACCATACGCAATAGGATGCGTATTATCTAAATTAATTTGAAAAATTGCTCCTCCAATACGTTGTGCCCCTTTTTTTGCTTGAATGTATTCATAGGCTATATCTAGAGTGTCTTTTTTTATTTCCTTAATTTTTTCATTAATAATATTATTGTTTATAGTCCACTCTGATCCACTTGCTGTTGATATAAAACATCCACCTCTATTTATCCATGATTTGATAGATTTAACATTGCTGGAATCAATTTGGCTGTAGTTACCATCTGTCATAATCAACACATTATAGTTATCTAATAGAGTTCTATTTACGTTATTTGAATTTATTAATGAAACAGGGATATGCATTTTTTCATTAAGTAAATGCCAAACTTGTCCCACGCTATAGGCGCTTGAACCTTTTCCAGCTAAAATAGCTACTTTTGGTAAATTAATTACTGCATGTAATCCCCCTAGATCAGGTCCATCATTAGATAGTCCAGTATTCACAGCATAAATATCAATAAATTCCTCTACTGCAATTTTACGGATAATTTCATGCACATCATCTTTGGATACATTTGTCTTGTCATCTCTTTGAACTAGTGGAACAATAATTGAACCTCTTTTAAACTCTTCCTTTTTTCCATTAATAGTAATTGAGAATGGTTTCATTGCCATACTTGGTATTATTCCAGCATCCAAAATTCTATATAGTGCTCTGGGAGCATAATAATCCCCCCATTCCATAATATATGCATATGTTGCGCGACCGCCAATTTTTGCACCAGAAGTAAAAAAGTTATCTGGCAATTCATCACCTATAATAGCACTGGGATTTTGCTTTAATTCAATATATTCAACACCTGCAGATAAGGGAAGAGACCATGATGAAACATCATAAAATAATGAATCATTAAAATCAGTGACTTTTTCCATTATGGATTTAATTAATCGAGACTGTGGTTGATCTACTGGTATAAGAACAGCTTTTCCTGGGTCAAATTTTATATTATTTGCAGAGTAAGGTTTCTTTAATGAATAAAATTTGATCTGATGGTTTGATAGGTTATCTAGCAATAATCGCACGTTAGTTTTTTTGTATTCTGTATTGATTAGATAGGCTTTTGTAGAAAATTGAATTGAAGCTTTTGATGCATCCCGGTAAAAGTTTCGTTGATGTGTTAGAAATTTATCTTTCATTTTCCATAAACCTTCTAGTGTACCCATAGATGCATTAAAATGATTTTTAATTGTAAATGCATAGTTCAATTCACCACTTGATGTGGTTGTTTTTAATGCTCGCGAGGATGCTTGTTCAAATAATATACCTATTGCACCAGTGATATCAGGGAAGGTGGAGCCTTTCCCATAATAAAAATCATCAAAGCTTTGCTTTGAATAATATAATGATCCAATATTATTCAGAGCTTCTGCGTGATATTCTGCAAGTTGATTAGTTAAATAAAAAACATTTTTTGGTGTGTTTGGGTTGTTTCTGCTAGGGATACCTGGCTGAAAGAAATATGTTCTATTTCTTCCCATTTCATGAAAATCTACTACAATTTGGGGTCGCCATTTATAATATAAATCAAGACGTGCCTTTGACTCTGGCTGTGTGGCAGGTAACCAATCACGGTTTAAGTCAAATAAATAATGGTTTGTTCTTCCTCTTGGCCAAGGTTGATTGTGCTCTCTATCATTGATGTCGACAGTAGGTATATGTCCCCGATTACCATTTACCCAATTTACAAAACGATCTCTACCATCAGGATTTAGCATAGGATCTATAATTAATACAACATTATTTAAATAATTTCTAATACTAATGCTTGATCCCGCACTTAAATGATATAATAATAATATAGCTGCTTCGCTACCACTTGCCTCATCACCATGTATAGAATAACCAAAGTATGCAACGACAGGCATTTTCTTAATAGTATTTTTCGAAATTTTTTCAGGATTTAAAGAAATTTTTCTATTGTTTATTAATATCTCATCTAACTTATTTTGATTTTCATCACTAGTAATTATAGCGTGAATTAATTTGCGACCTTCATGTGTAGTACCGTGATTTTCTACAACAACTCTATTGCTTTTATTTGCAACTGCATAAAAGTATTCAATGATTTGATCAGTTCGAGTATGCTGTTCTCCTAAATAATGATTAAATACATCAATTGGCTTTGGTATAGATTTATTAAAGGTAGTTTCACTAATATCTATTGGTAATTCAATATGGCTTACCTGTGCGGATAGTAGAGAAGATAAAAATATGATGTAGGGTAATCTTTTATCTATAATATTCATTATTCTTAAGGAATTTTACGTATATTCAGCCCCGCAATGAACCAATTTAGTCCAAAAAATCGATTTATTTCGAATGAATAGAATGCTGAAAATTTATTTCATAATTGCAGGAACAAAAACAAATGTTATAAATGCACCTAATCAGGTGCTTTTTTTTATGGAGATATTAATTAAATGAACAAAATGTTACCTTTAATCGAACTTCAAGATGTAGATACTCAGTTAAGAGATATAAATGAGCTATTAGGTGATTTACCAAAAAAAGTCGATAAATTACGTTCGCAAGAAGAAGAATTATTAAATGATGTAGAAAAAGGGAAAGGTCGTCTTAAGGAAATAGAATTATCTTTAAATAAAGCAGAACATAAGATGGATGATCTCAAACAAAAGATTGATAAACTAAAAGATCAACTATCGCTAGTCACATCAAATAAACAATACGATGCTCTTACCCAAGAGATAGAATATATAAAAGAAGAATTAGATGGAGTTGAATTAAAAGATCTTGAATTTGAAGAAGAAAAAGAAACATTAAGTAATGATATTAATGAAAAAGAAGAAAATCTTGATTCGTTAAGCAAAGATCTATCAACGCGAAGAGTTAAGTTAGAAGAATTAATGTCTGAATCAGCAGATAATAAATCTGCATTAGAAAAGACACGTGAACAAAAATTAGTAAATATAGATGAATCTATTTTAAATAGATATTCAAGAATTAGCACTGCAAGAGAAGGTCTTGCGGTAGTTAAGCTTGACGGAAGCGCTTGTAGTGGTTGTGGATTTGTTGTTCCACCACAGGATGTCGCTGATATTCGTGATAAGGATAATTATTATACTTGCGATATATGTAGTCGATTTATTTATTTTATAAAATAAACGAAATTAATATTTCTTACTTGGATTTTTTGTATAACCCTTTTAATCTTACCCGTTTTTTGATAGTCTGAGATAATTGAGTGATTACTCTGAAATTCAGAGAGGAAAGTCCGAGCACCGCAGAACAGAGTGCCTCCTAACAGGAGGAATCTTTTTAGATATGGAAAGTGCAGCAGAAAATAAACCGCTGATGGATTTGCTTCGGCAGATTTCAAGCAAGGCTGAAAGGGTGGTGTAAGAGACCACCAGTCTCTTAGAAGACTAAGAGAGCTTGTAAACCCCACTTGGTGCAAGATCGAATAAGCTTCCAGATATTGTTCGTATCTCTATGAGAAGCGGGTAGGTCGCTTGAGGTAATTGGTAACGATTATCCCAGAGGAATGATCACTGACCTTTGATTCGTCAAAGGAGACAAAACTCGGCTTATAGATTTTCTCAGACTATCAATAATTTGTATTTTATCTAATTATATAAAACTCTTGTAGAAAAATAATAGACAACTGATATTAAACCTGGCTAAATAGATATGAAAAAAGCACAAATTACAGGAATAGGGTTTAATGTTCCAGAACGAATTGTAACCAATAAAGACTTAGAAGAGATCATGGATACAAGTGATCAATGGATTCAAGATAGGTCTGGTATTATTCAAAGACATTGGGTTGATAAAGAAAGTAAAACATCAATTCTAGCAATAGAGGCTGCAAAAAATGCGATGATGGATGCAGATATTGATGTTAATGAAATTGATTTAGTAATATGTGCTACACTTACATCTGACTATTTTTTCCCTGGAATAAGTAATCAAATACAACATGCTTTTGGGATGAGAACAGTAGGAGCTTTCGATATCAAAGCTGCGTGTTCAGCTTTTATTTATTCTCTTTCAATTGGAGATCAATTTATCCGAACTGAACAATATAAAACTATTTTAGTTGTTGGAGCTGAAGTTCAATCCACAGCTTTAGACATTTCGGATGAAGGGAGAAATATTTCTGTTCTTTTTGCTGATGGCGCTGGTGCTGCTATCTTGCAAGCTACAGATAGTAATAAAGGAATTTTATCCACACATTTACATTCAGATGGTAAGTATTTAAAGGAGTTATGGTGTGAGGCCCCAGGAACGTCAAACAATCCTCGACTTACAAAAGATATTTTGGATCAAGGAAAACATCTTCCCTATATGAATGGGAGACAAGTCTTCAAAAATGCAGTCCGAAGATTTCCTGAAGTTATAAATGAGGCATTGGATGCAAATCAACTAACAATAGATGATATTGCCCAAATTATACCACACCAAGCAAATCACCGTATCAGTGAAGCAGTTGCTAAACGTATGGGTGTTGGAATGGATAAGGTATTTAGTAATATAAGACACTATGGTAACACAACAGCCGCTTCCATTCCTATTGCAATGTGTGAAGCAAGAAATAAAGAATTATTTTGCGCTGATGATATAATTATTTTAGCTGCATTTGGAGCTGGATTTACTTGGGCATCTGCTGCCATTCGCTGGTAAGTAATTTTTTATGATATATTTATAAAATGTAACTTTTTATTTATGGATACACTTTTTTTTTCAGAAGAACATAGTTTATTATTAAAAATGATTTCAGATTTTGCAAAATCTGAAATCATACCCATAGCAAGAGAAATTGATCAAAACAGTAGATTCCCATCTGAAGTAATAAACAAATTAGGGGAGCTTGGTTTATTAAGTATACCAGTTCCAAAAGAATATGGTGGTTCTGGAATGGATAATGTTGCTTATGCAGCAGCAATTATGGAATTAGCAAAAGCTGATGCCTCTATAGCTATTACTGTAGCAGCACACACTTCTTTAGGAACAATGCCAATTGTGCTTTCTGGAACCGAGGAACAAAAGAAAAAATATGTACCTAAATTAGCTTCAGGAGAAGTTCTTGGTGCATTTGGATTAACAGAACCTGAAGCTGGAAGTGATGCTGGCGCGACCAAAACAACTGCAGAAAAAAAAGGTAAAGACTTTGTTGTTAATGGTGGAAAGATATTTATCACAAATGCCGGAGTAGCAGGATTTTTAAGTTTTACTGCACAGGTAATTGAAGATGGTAAAAACAAAGGTATTGGTGCATTCATAATACCCACTGATATTGAAGGATTAACTATATCGGAACCAGAGAAAAAAATGGGCTGGAGAGCAAGTGATACCAGACAATTATTTTTTCATAATATGATAATAAATAAATCAAATATGATTGCAAAGCCAGGAGAGGGATTTAAAATATTTTTAAAAATTTTAACGGGAGGAAGGATTTCAATTGCAGCTTTAGCAGTTGGGACGGCTCAAGGAGCTTATGAAAGAGCATTAAAATATTCAACTGAAAGAAAAGCCTTTGGAAAAAAGATTAACAAATTTCAGTCGATTGGATTTAAACTATCGGATATGGCAACACAAATAGAAGCTGCGAAACTACTGACTTATCACGCAGCCTGGAAAAAAGATAAAGGTCATGAAATTATAAAAGAAGCTGCAATGGCAAAATTATTTGCTAGTGAAGCTGCAATGAAGATAACTACTGATGCTATTCAGATTCATGGTGGGTATGGATATGTTAAAGATTATGATGTTGAACGATATTTTAGGGATGCAAAAATTCTTGAAATAGGTGAAGGGACAAGTGAGGTCCAACGATTAATTATTTTAAAACAGATTCTAAATACGGTTGACACATTAATTTGAATAATAAAAAAAATAGAAAATCCTTTATAGATAAAACTAGAATATTTATTGATAAATATTTTAAACAGATTACTATTCTTATATCTTTAACGATTATTCTTTCTTTATTTTTTCAAAGAGGAAGGTCTCTACAGTATAGTTATAATATTGATGATATAGCTCGAGAACCAATAATCGCCCCCTATAATTTTCCAATATTAAAATCAAAAAAGACCCTTGAAGAAGACTTAAATAATGCTTTAAAAGCAGAGCCATTTATTTTTAATCGGAAACAAGAATTTGTAGAAAATCAATCATCAAATATATATTCTTTCTTTGTACTTGCTAATGATATACGTTTAGCAAATAAAGATTTATTTAACTCGAGAAATTTAGTATATGATTATAGATATACAGATAAATTTCAAGAAGCTAAATCAATTGCATCCTCAGATAGCGCTGCTTTATCGCAAAAAGTCATTGAATTCTATAAACTATATTCTTTTGCAAAGGATAAAGATGACTGGAATAAATTTTTGATGCCGGTATCACAAGGAGGACCTCAATATTCTTTAAAACAATTCAAGGAAGATATATTGCAAATATGCCGAAATAGGTGGGCAATTGGAATCTTAGATATCAATGAGTCAATTATTATAAGCAACCAATTAGCCATTGATAATGGTGAAATACCTACCTTATATAATTTAAGTGAATTAAATGATCTTAATGAAGCTTGGACTGAAGCAAGAAAAGAGATAACCAGCATTTACAGTGATGAAAGTGATGTAAGACGGGAATTAGGTTACGACTTAATTGTTGAATTTATGATTCCAAATTTGATTTATGATAGAGTAACAACAGAAAGAAGACAAAACGCTAGTTTAGACCGTGTTCCCAGAAGTAAAGGTATTGTACTTAAGGATGAAATGATAGTAAATGCTAATCAAAGAATTACGGAAGAGGATTTACAAAAGCTAGAATCTTTGGCTGTAGAAATAAGTAAAGAGAATCGTACGCTTGGACTAAAAGATTCTATAATAACTTATTTGGGACGTCTATTAATTATAGGCATCTTAATATCATATTTTTTTACATTTTTATTGATCTATCGATCTCATATTTTTGATAAATGGCAACTGTTATTAGTTATTGCTCTTATTTATGTGTTTATTATTGTTATAGCAAATCTATTTGTATATCAACTTGATTTTTCTGAATTCTTAATTCCTGTTACTGTTGCTGCTATGTTATTAACAATTTTATTTGATGCACGTATAGGATTTATGGGAGCGACCTCAATTATTCTTTTAGTAGGAGTAATGATTGGGAATAATCTAGAGTTTATTGTAACTGGTTTATTTATATCATCTATAGCTATCTATACTGTAAGGAGAATAAGAACGAGAAGTAAATTTATTACGGCAATTTTTTCACTTTCAGCAGCAAGTTTAATTGCTGTATTAAGTCATGGCCTTTTTATTGGTCATAGTTTTAGCACGATGGGTGTAGATCTAATGTATCTAATTGTAACTAGTGTTTTTGCCCCTATTATTACTTATGGTTTAATAATTATACTTGAGGTTTCGTTTGGGATAACAACCAACCTATCTTTGATTGAACTTCTTGATTTTAATCATCCATTATTAAAACGATTACAGCAAGAAGCTAATGGAACTTTTAATCATAGTGTTGTGGTTGGGAATTTAGCTGAGGCTTGCGCTGATGCAATTAATGCAAGATCCTTACTATGTAGAGTTGGTGCCTATTACCATGATCTAGGAAAAATGGAGAGGCCAGAGTATTATATTGAAAATCAGTTTATGGGAGATAATAAGCATGATTCTCTAACTCCTGCCATGAGCGCAAAAATAATTAGAAAACATGTGGATGATGGATTGAAGCTGGCTAAGGATTATGGATTACCTAAAATTGTGAGTGACTTTATTCCAATGCATCATGGGACATCAAGAGTTGAATATTTTTATCGAATGGCTTTAGAGGCTGCTAAGGATTCGGATGAAAAAGTTGATGATAGTGCTTATCGCTATCCAGGACCAAAACCTAATACAAAAGAAACAGGTATTTTGATGATCTGTGAAGCTGTTGAAGCAGCTGTAAGATCTATAAAAAACCCTGATATTTTAAAAATTGACTCCATGGTAGATAAGGTTATAAAAGGACGTGTTGGTGATGGACAATTAGATGAATGCCCACTCACCCTTGATGATCTACGAAAAATTAAGGGTACAGTAGATGGAAATTCTGGTATGTTACCAGTGCTTAGAGGTATTTATCATATTAGAATAGAATATCCTGAGGATGAGACTACTTCTGATAATACATGATTAATGTTACTGTTGAAATAGAGCATGATCTCCCTGGTGTAGATAAAAGAAAATCAATTAAAATATTAAAATCCACTTTAAAAAAAGAGTTAATTAGTAAGGCAAAAATAAATTTAATATTTGCTAAAGATAAATTACTTAATGACTTAAAAATTAAATTTTTTAAAAAAAATCATTTCACTGATGTAATAGCTTTTAGAATTAATGATTATGGTAACAAAGTAATAGAAGGTGAAATTTATATTAGTATAGAAAGAGCTATGGATAATGCAAAAAAATATGATCAGAATAAATCAAAAGAATTGGCAAGGCTAATTATTCATGGAACATTACATTTATTAAATTATAAAGATAATACAAAAGATGAAAAATTGATCATGACAAAATTAGAAGATAAATATTTAAATGATTTCGATTGGAAAAATATTCTAATATTATGAATAAGTCTTCTATAGGAGAACAATTTGAGGAATTAATTAATATAGTTAAAAAGTTAAGAGGTCCAGATGGCTGCCCCTGGGATAAGGAACAAACATCTGACTCGTTAGTCTCATATATGCTTGAAGAAGCATATGAAGTTATAGAAGCTATTGATGACAAAAATTGGGATGGATTAAAAGAAGAGTTAGGAGATTTGATCTTTCACATTATTTTTCAAGCAACAATTGCAAAAGAGAATAAAATATTTGATATTTCTGAATCTTTAAAGAATATTAATGAAAAACTAGTAAGAAGACATCCACATGTTTTTGATAAGAAAAAGGTAAGTAAGGATAATATTAAACCAAATTGGGAATTACAAAAGCATAAAGAAAAAGAAAGAAACTCTCGATTAGATGGGGTGCCTAGTAGCTTGCCTGGCCTTATTCGTGCACAAAGAATACAAGAAAAGGCTTCCTATGTTGGCTTTGATTTTCAAAGAGAAGAAGACATTTGGGAAAAGATATCAGAGGAAATAGAAGAATTAAAGTATGCCCAAGAAAAAAATAATAAAGATGAAATATTGGAGGAGCTTGGAGATACAATATTTTCTTTAGTTAACCTTGCTAGATTTTTAGATATATCTGCAGATGATGCTCTTAGGAAATCCAATAATAAATTCATGAATAGATTCAAAATGATTGAAAATGAGCTAAATAAGAGAGGAAAAAATATTGAAGAATCTTCTTTAAATGAATTAGATGATATTTGGAATTCTATAAAAAAAGATAATCATTCTTAAACACTATCTCCATTTATAGTTGCAACTATTTTTCTACTTCCTCCCCGATTTCTATGTTCACATAAGTATATACCTTGCCATGTTCCAAGATTAAGATTCCCATTAGTTATTGGTATATCAATTGAAGACCCAAGTATTGATGATTTTAAATGTGCTGGCATATCATCAGGACCTTCCATTGTGTGTGAATAATATCCCTGTTTTTCTGGAACAAGATAATTAAAATGAGATTCAAAATCTGATCGAACTGTTGTATCTGCATTCTCGTTAATTGTTAATGAAGCAGAAGTATGTTTTATAAAAAGGTTTAATATCCCATTTTTTACTGTACTCATAACACTTATATTATTAAGAATATCATTTGTTATGATATGAAATCCTCTAGGTTTAGGTGAAATTGAAATTTCTTTTTGAAACCACATTTTCAATTAACTCAATTATGTTTTTCTTTCTTTTTTTCTAGCAGCAGGAAATAAGATATTATTTAGAATCAATCTATAGCCAGGAGAATTTCGATGTAAAGATAAATCAGTTGGAGGATCTCCAACAAAATGTTGATAATCTTCGGGATCATGTCCTCCAAGAAAAGTATATGTACCTTGACCATAATTTCCATGAAGATACTTTACTTGTGGAGAAGCTGGATCTTCACCCATTATTACTACATGTTTTTTTATTTTATCTCTGTTAAAACCTGTTGTTTGACCCATGAATCCTTTAATTACTGAAACATGATTTTGTGTTAGCATTGTTGGTACTGGATCATATTTTGCTGAAAATTCAAATAAAGTAAAATAATCTGCTTCAGCTCCACGAGTGATAGGGTTGTGGCTTGGAGGAAAATCAATATCCGAAAATTCGTAAACCATAGGATCTGTCATTAAGGAAAAATTGGTGAATGCAAAAGTATTCTTGTAATTGAGTTTTGAATTTATATTTGGTGTTATTGGTGTGCCATCAAAAACATGATGTGCCGCATCTACACCTTCTTCTGAAAGTGCTATATCATAGGTATCTGTTGCTGAACACATAGCGAAAAGAAAACC
>CEVQ01044584.1_pt1 | contig 10796 bp, 15 predicted proteins | sample 356551 | NCBI WGS metagenome assembly CEVQ01 (sample SAMEA2623756, study PRJEB7988) | marine metagenome | biome: marine biome (ENVO:00000447); feature: mesopelagic zone (ENVO:00000213); material: "saline water (ENVO:00002010), including plankton (ENVO:xxxxxxxx)" | depth 250 m | reverse complement strand
CCGGCGGGTGTGTGTCGGCATGCGTAGCCGACGGCTTCTGCCGAGCGCCGGAAGAGCATCGATTCCAACTGGAACGGGATCTTGCTCGAATGGGAGAAGACGTCGACACCGTCTTCGATCGGCCAGGTTGGTACCGGGAGGAAGACTCGCGGTTTCTCGGAGCACCGATGGACCTGGTTGGCGCGGCCGAGTACTGCCGGTGGCTTGGTGGGCGGCTACCGTCGGAGTCCGAGTGGGAGCGTGCTGCACGGGGCCCAGATGGCCGATGGCGACCCTGGACGTCAGAGCAGGAAACCCCGTGTCTCAGCTGCTGCGAACACGCCTCGGCCAACTACTGCGACCGAGTTCCGGAGTCCGAGGTGGCGCGGTTCGACGCCGAAATATACGGGACGTTCGACATGCTCGGCGGTCTCGCGGAATGGACGGCGACATCGTTTGCGAGCATCGAGCAGGCTGCATACTCGCTGGAATCGGTACTGGTCGACACGCCACCGTCGGCCGAAGCGCCATCGGCGGAGTACACCGTCGTCCGGAGTGTGGATGACGCCGCGTTCGTTCGCGCTTTCGTCAGCGACACGGAGTCGCTCAACTTGGTAGCGCCAGCCGTGGGCGTGCGCTGCGCGTTCGACGCGCCCCCGGAATCCCGTCGGTCCCATTGAGCTCTCGCTGGGCAGCGGTGTCTCAGTCGTCGAAGCGCGAGGTGTCGACGCGCACCAGCGCGAAGGGCTCGGTGTCCTGGTCGAACGCGAACTCGCGCGCCTGGCCGTTGAGCATGTAGTCGCCGTGGGGCGTGTGGACGATGTCGGTCTGCTGCGCCGGCACGTCGATGGTGACGGAAGCCGCCGTGCTCCAGTCGGCGGTGATCGGGCGGACCCTCGCGAGCTCGCCCGTGAACTGCACGAGCAGGTCGTCGCCGGACCAGGTCATGCCGTCGGCGCCGCTCAGGGGCGGGGTGGCGTTGAGGAAGTCGCCGTCGATGTCGACCTCGCTCACGGCGCCATCGGGAAGCGCGATGCGGACCATGCGCGAGGGCAGGTAGAGCACGGCGAGCAGAGCGCTCTCGTCGGGGAGCGACACGACGGCGTTGAGCCCGATGGCAGAGGCGGAGAGCTCGTCGTCGGTCACGAAGAGCTCCGGGTCGCCGTCCGGCGGGATCCGGTAGACGTTCGGGTGCTCCCGGTCGACGACGTAGATGGTGCCGTCGTCGAGGACCGCCACGTCGGTGCACGTCGCCGTGTCGAAGGCGTCGCCGAGCCGATGGCGCGCGACTCGCTCACCGGACTCGAGGTCGAGCTCCCACACCCAGCCCTCGTAGGGCGGGTCGACGTCGTCGGGCACGCGGCGGTCGTCCATCGCGCAGACCACGAGCGTTCCCTTCGTCTCGTCGATGTCCATGCCGAGCGACCACCAGGTGCCGGGCTCCGTCTCCTCGAAGAACACCGTCTCTTCACCCGTCGTCGCGTCGATGGCGTGCACGCTCCCGTCACCGAGGCTGCCCACGAAGAAGCGGTCGGCGGCGACGTCGAAGGTGCCGCCCTCGGGGTGCACCGCGTCGAGGTCGTAGCGGGCGAGGGCCGCACCGCCGAGGTCCGGGTCCTCGCCGGCGTCGGTGCCGATGCCGGCATCGCCCTCCGGGACCGTGGCGTCGAACGCGACGCCCGCATCGCCGAGATCGCCACCGTCGTCGCCGCCGGCGGTGGAGCCGCTGGAGCCACAGCCGAACGCGAGCGCGAAGAAGATCGAGAGAAGCCGGTAGTCCATCGGCCAAAGCTGAGATCCGGCTCCCCGGTCGGCCATGAGCATCTCTGCGAATGCCGGTCGCGTTCCTGCAACTGTCCCGAGGTCAGGAGGCGCCGAGGCAGTTCGCCAGCACGGACATGAGCGCGCGAACGTTCCCATCGTCCCGGTTGTCCGGGTGGGTCAGCAGCCAGGCGTCCCGAGTGAGCGCCGCCGTATCGGACGCATGCTCGTCGACCTCCACGAGCTCCGGGTAGAGCGCCGCGATCGCCCGCGGCAACAGCGCGATACCCGCCCCGCCGCGCACCAGCGCGAACATCGCGAGTCGGGAGCCCGTGGCCACGCTCACGCGCTCGGCCACCGACCGTTCGAAGCGAGCTTCGGGAATGTGCTCGAGCGGAGGTCCACAGACGATCCAGCGTCGCGCCGGACGCGCCACCTCCTCCGCCGTTCCGAATACTCCGAACTCGATCGGCGCGATCTTCCGCCCCCACAGCTCGGTTGGCGGATTCGGCACCACGGCGATCGCGACCTCCACCTCCCGGCGCCGAACACTCGGGCCGGCGTAGGCGATGTGCAGGTCGATCCGCAACTCCGGATGCTCGTCGGCGAGCTGCCGCAAGGGTCGCTCGAGCAAAGGCACGTAGCCTTCGACCGTCGTCAGTCCGACCACCCCGGCGACCCGCTCGCGATCGCCCGTCGCCATCTGCCGCGCCGCGCCGACCTCCACCGCCGTCCGTCGCGCCGCATCCACGAGCACGCGACCGGCATCGGTCAGCACCACGCCCTCGGCGCCCTTCACCACCACGGGCCCGCCGAGCGACTCCTCGAGCGCCCCGAGCCGCCGGTACACCGTGGACACCGCGACCCCGATCTCCCGCGCGGCGGCCGTCGCGCTCCCATGCCGCGTCAGCGCTTCGAGGTAGCGGAGGTCGTCCCAGTGCACCGCGGAACGCTAGCGCGCGATTCCACCCGATTGAAGGGCGGCGTGGGCGAAAGGAACGCTCGAACGGTGGGGAGCGGCGCGCGTCCACTTGCAGCTCGGTCATTCCGAACGCGCATCCGTGTCCGCACCAGGCTCCACATGAGACGCACTGACCTGCGCTTTGCGGCTCTAAGCGAAACGCTGGTCAGGGACGCGATGGCTCGGCGGTCGCCGCCGATTGGAACGGCACCACCGTGGAATGAGGTCGAGTAGCCACGCGGCTCCCAGGCTCGCGAGCTCGCCGAGCAGGCTCTCGGCGACCGGCGCGCGAGGCGCGGTGCCGACGCGGACCACGCGCGGGGCCGCGCGGTAGCGCTCGCGGGTGACCTGCTCGTGCCCTTTCGCGTCGGTGCGGACGATGCGCACGACCTGGCCCTCCCGGCGCTCTCGACGACGCGCTCACCGGCCGGGAGCGTCGGATCCTCCACGATCTGCTGGGGCGCGGTCAGGGTGCGGATGGTCTCCGAGTCCACCGAGCCCTCGAAGGCTTCGGCGCCTTCGATCGACACCGTGATGCGGCCGCAGCGCACCGCGGTCCGGACCCGCACCAGGAAGTGGTTCGGGTTCGCGACCTCGTAGTCGATCGTGCCCTACGCGACGGTCGCGTCGAGCCCCGCCGGCGCGTAAGGCGTCGCCAACGGCCCCTTCCGCTGGATTCGACGCCTCCATCGCTGGCTCTCCGTCGCGTTCACGCTGGCGGTCCTCGCCAACTTCGCGGTCATGCCCCTCGGCGACGCGCAGCTCTCGATGACCGTCGGCGGGTTGACGCTCATCCCGCTGATCCTCCTGCTGCTCACCGGCCTCTACCTCCTCGTCTTGCCGACGCTCGGCGGGCGAAGGGAGCATCACTGGAGTCGAAGAAGACCCAGGGGGAAGCCCTTCGAGGACGTCAGCGCACTCGAGAGCGTCGGTCCGCACCGATTCGCGCGGTCGGCGCCGTGGTCCGCTTCCGTCTCGATCCACTTAGATGGCCCCTTCGATCCGCTTCCGGCTCGGTCCGCCATGCCGAGGACGCGGTCGGCACTACTCGAACGGTCCCACTGCCTCGAAGAGTACCGACAAGGGGCGCACGTCGGTCAGGTCCCACGTGCGAGCGATGATCTCTCGGGTCTCGATGTCGAAGGGGTGGTCGGAGGCTTCCATCACCTGAGCCGCGTGGGCGAGGTCGCGTGCGCTCGTGTACAGGATCAGCCGATCACCCTTGGGGCTTCGGTCGAGGCACATGGTCTCGGCGATCATGCCTTCGAGCCGGAGAATCCGAAGCATGTCGTGCCGGTGCTCGGTCCGCGCCTTCTCGACCCAAGCGAGGAACGTGTCGGTCTCGCCAGGCTTCAGCGGGACACTCAGACATTGGGATTCAGGCATCGGCGTCTCCTCGAGGGCCTCGAGCCCTCACATGGGTTCGCTATGGTACCGCGCTCAGCGGATATGAACGCGCCGTCGCGCTCCGCCCCGGGCGCGATCCGCCGCCCCGCCGGGCGCACCGGAATGCGCGACCCGACCCGAGCGGTTGGGTGCCGCGTGCCCTTTCGTGTCATCGAAGGAGACCTGCTCGACCAGCCGGCCGACGCGATCGTCAACGCGTGGAACCGGAACGTGATCCCTTGGTGGCTGCTGATCCCGCAAGGCGTGAGCGGAGCGATCAAGCGGCGCGCCGGCTACGCGCCCTTCCGCGAGCTCGGCTACCGCCCCCTACCCCTCGGCGACGCACGGCACACCTCGGCCGGCCGACTCCCGCTCCGCGGCATCATCCACGTCGCCGCGATCGACATGCTCTGGCGTGCGTCGGAGGACTCGGTCGAGCGGAGCACCCGCTCCGCGCTCGCGATGGCGAGCGCCCATGGCTACCGGACCCTGGCGATGCCGCTCCTCGGCAGCGGGTCGGGTGGGCTCTCCCCGGCGCGCTCCGAACGCGTGATGACGGAGATGCTCGAGCGGGCCATCGAGATGGACGTCACCCTCGTGCGCTTCGCGAAGGGGTGATCACTCCGGGGCGTGCGCCGCCTCGCCCGGCCTGCCAGGTCACCGAAGGCTCGGAGCGTATCTCGACCGTGCCCCAAGCGATCTGCATCGGTCCAGCGGGAGCGGGAAACCGTGGCGCCGAAGGCGCTGGCTCCGCGGAGCCAACGCGGCCCACGTGGGCCACTTGGCGCTTCCGGGAGACCCGTCGTTCGGTACTCTCCCTCGAGCTACGGGGATCGAGCGCGAGGAAGTCTCCGGTGGCGGGTCGGGGCACGAGGTCGCGCTACCCTCGGAGAGTGACCTGGTACCGACTCGTCTCGGTCGTTGGCATGACCGCACTGCTCGTCGCGCCCTCCGACGTCGAAGCCTGTCAGTGTCGGGGCCTATCCGACGAGGAGCTGCGTAGCGTCGAGCAGCGGTGTGCGAGTGGCCGAGCAGTGGTCGTGAGCGGCACGGTCGAGCGGGTACGACGGTCTGCTGGAACCGAGACCGGCGCCTACACCGTGCAGCTCAGCTGGGATGGCGCCTCGGTCCGGCCGGCCCTTCCCGTCGGCTACCCGCACGACAGACTGCAGTTCGGCGTATGGGGTGACTGCGTCGTGCCCCCGACTCCCGGAACGGTGTTTCGAAATCGTCCTGTGGAGGTCCACGACACGGACCGAGGGCCGCAGCTCTTCGCCCAGGACTGCATCGCCAGAGTCGGCGACGACATCTGCAACACCATGCCGCCCGGTCATGGCTGCCGCTCTTGCAACGTGGGGGCCACCGATGCTCCCCCCGCCGGGACGGCGATGGCGAGCGTCGCTGTCGTCGTGACCCTCGGCGTTCGACGTCGCAGACCTAAGATGTATGCCGCGCTCGGCAGTCCCTGAGCCGCCTTCATCGCATGGATCGTCGAAGAGCTCTTCGGGCTGGAGACACCGTTCGCTGCCTTCGACATTCTTCGACTGACCTCCGCCGTCAGCCCGGCTTGAGCGCCGTGACCACCGCATCACCCTCGGTGACTCGGGAGTAGAGGCGGTGGACCTGGACGCCTTCGAAGCCAGCGGCCTGGAGCGGAGCCACCAGCTCGCCGGCTTCGTACTTGGTGAAGCCGTGCTCGGTGAAGGCGAACTGCTGCATCTTCTTCCGCTGGGTCAGGCCGATGGCGAGCCGGCCGCCGGGCGCGAGGGGCTCGAGGCAGCCGCGGAGACCGGCGTCGAGGTCCGGCCAGAAGTAGACGGTGTTGGTGGTGAGGAGCTTGTCGACGCTCTCTTCGGGCACCGGAATCGCAGCGACGTCGCCGAGCTGGAGCTGCAACCGGCCCGCACGGATCAGGGCTGCCAGTGCCGGGCTCGGTGAGTCGACCATGTCCTGACTCGGATCGACGCCGAGCATCTTGCCGGTCACGACCCGCGCGGCCTTCTCGAAGCTCACGCCGCCGCCGAAGCCGACGTCCAGATAGCGGTCGCCGGGCTCCAGCTCGAGCGCGGTCAGTGTCGCCGAGATGAGCTCGTCGTTCCCGCGATTGAGCAGCCGGGACATCACGAGTCGTCCGAAGGGGCCCCTCGGGTCACCCAATTGATTGGCGATGAAACGCGTGAGCATCACGCCGATGTAGCGGAGTCGAGGCGCCGTGGCCAAGGCGTCTGGGTGCAGCAGCCGCACATCGCCGAGCCCCTGTCATCCACCACGTCTCCCCCGACGGTCGGGTCGTCCATCCGAGCATCCCGGGGAGCGCTCGAGTCATCGGCTCGAAAGATGGTGATCCGTTAGGAATGAACGCCGACAACTTCGAGAGCATCTTCCACCTCCGCCGCTCCGCCGTCCTCTCGAAGAGTCCATGAGATGGGGTTCATTCGATGGGCATCGGGCAGTCGGCGCGGGGGTCCTCGAGGGCCTCGAGCTCGGCCGTGCAGAATGCGTTGGTGTTCACGTCGTCGGGGCAGCCAGGCCCGAGAGCGTCGAGATAGCAATCGAACAGGTTGACGTATCGCTGAAGGCAATCGTCGCTGAGCTCATCCAGGTAGCCCCCGTGTCTCCAGACGCATCCATAAGTGTCGTAGATATCGAAATCGCACCGATCCTCGGTGTCGAGCTCACGACAGAAACCTTTGAGGGTGGCGACGTACTCTTCCTGCGACCCAGCTCGGACAGCCGAGTCTCGGCCGCCGTCACCTTCGCGCGGCGCGCGCGTGTCACCGCATCCAGTCATGGCCATCGACGCGAGCGCAACGCCACGCGTGAGTTTCTTGAAAGTCATCTTGCCTCGTTCTTCGAGCTAGATCCCGATCCGGTGCTGCATTGCACGCGGGTCTCGTCGACGGTCGTCGAGGAAGGGACCCGCTCCCTGCGCGACTCTACGTGGTCTCCGAGGGCCTGCGCCAGCTCGTCTCCGATGTTTCCCCGTGTTGCCAGGGCGCTATGAAGTCGCTCACACAGTGCGTTCGGCGAGGAATTGGCGGCGGGTCGGGGCAATAGAGGCGGGGCCTTCGCCAGGGGCACGCCGCCGCGCGACGCCCATCGAGCGAAACCCGTCCAGACGGGCTGCGCCGCGCTCATGGTCCACAGCGGGAGTCCGCGCGTCGAGGCGTCCACCAGGAGGTCATGGACCACGAGCAGCCACTCGTCCGCATCCGTGCGACTCCAGTGGTCCACGATCAGCACGACCCGATCGAGGTACGCCGGATCGGTGCGCCGCAGTCCCTCCGTGCCCATCACGCAGACCGTCGCCTTCAAGTCGTCGGGCATCCGGTACTCACCGGCACCATTCGGGTTGGTCGCGAAATAGAGCCCGCTCACGAAGTCGTTCGTCTCGGCAACCCCCGTTTCGCCCAACGCCGAGGCCAGCGCCGCGGCTGCCTCCGGGGGCGCACCGACCAATACCATCACGGAAGGGCCCTCGAGAGCTGGAGGATCTCCTGGCGCCACCGCCGTTGGTCGTCGGTCTGGGCCCGGGCCGCGTTCTGGAAGCGTGGCAGGAGTTCCGCGTGGACGCGCCGGATGGCCCTCAAGAGGGCCGCGTCGGGGCTGCCCCCGTCGTCGAAGGCCTGATAGAGAGCGTCGAAGATATTCCGCATCGCAGGGGGGGGTACGTCGGACAACTCCCCCCACTCGCCCACCTGTGTCTGGCGCTCGCCGCGGATCTCGGCGATGGCCGCGTCCGAGTCGCCGCCTAGCCAGCGCACGATCTCGCCGACCGCCTGCGGCTCCCGCAGCGCGCGGTCGTAGGTCACGATCCGGTGTTCGAGCTTCCGCAGGCGCACGTCGCCGAGCAGGGTGATGTTCTCGAAGAACCACTCGAGGTACGCCGGCATGTAGGCGATCGGCTCCACCCGTTCTCGCACCGCCTCCGGCCGGCTCTCGTGCTCCATCGAGTACAGGCGGCTTCGCGACCGGATGTACGCCGCGCAGGGCCGCATGGTCAGGACCAGCCGGTCGAGAAAGGCGCGGTGCGTCTTACGGACCCCGAAGGGAAAAATCTTCACCACCGCGTTGCGGCTGGCGTCCGGATGAATGTAAGCGCCCGTCTCAGGCAGCGGGTTGGTCGCATGAAAAATCCCCGACCGGAACCGGGACTCGTAGAAGCCATCCGGGTTCGCGTCGGCGATGGTCTGTCCCCAGTCCCCGGGGAAAGCGCGGCCAAGCGGCTGAAAACCGGCCGCGCGGAGCACCTGCATCCACATGGATGTGCCCGAGCGTTTCGTTCCGCTGACGACGATCATGAGGTGGCTCGGAGTATAGTCGGTTCGAAGGGCGGAGAGGGGGTCTCCGTTCAGCAAGTTGCCATCGCGAGAAGCGCCGCTACTCGGCGCGAACGCGCCATGGCATCTTCGGCCCGTGGGACTCCTCTACCCGACGATGCGGCGAGAGCTCTTCGAGTACCTCGAGTGGCTGAGTCGCGCTCCCTCACCGTCGTCCGAGAAGGACCAAGAGATGGTGGACCATGTCGTTCACTTCTTCTTCGACGACACGGGCCTCGCAGACGACCCGCTCCGTGCCGTAGGCGCCTTCTTGTACGACCGGCAGGAGGCTGTCGCGGTGGCGAGAGTCGTCGCCGAGATCGACCAGATTCTGCTGCGCTACGGGACGGAGCGGCCCAATCGCTTCTACCTCCAGGCGCCCGAATGGGCCGAGCTGACCCGTCTGGCCGGAGACACTTACAGGCGCCTCGTCACCAGCGATACGGCCTTGGAAGAGAGCTGAGTCGGCGAGCGTCGATGCACCCGCGCTCTCCATGCGGAGTCGACCCGGGCCGCGCTGGGAGCCCGTCGCCCCCTCACAGAGGTTTGGCGTGCCAGATGCGCTCGGTGACGGCCCCACTGGGGAAGCCGGCGCTGCCTCCGTGGTCGAAGGTCACGCGAGCCTCGTAGTGAATCGTCGTGTTCCCGTCGCGGACGACGTCGCCGACGAATCGAGCCTCTTGGAGTCCCGAACCCACCGCCTCGAAGGAGACCGCGACGTCTTCTCCTGGCCGGACCTCGAGCTCCCGTCGCCCAGGCGCGCACCAGGCGCGAGAGCGGGGCGGGTGGGTGATGGCGCCCGGGGCGAGATGCACGACCCACGCCCGAGGCCCCGCGGTTTCGGATAGGAGAAGAGGCTCCGCGCGGCGGTTCCGGAGTTCGAGGGTCGGCCCGCCTTCGGCAGCGGTCGCCACCAGCTCCACTCCGGCCATGGGGCGATGGACCGTCGTCGAAGTTCTCCGCACCTCGCCCACCTCCGAGATCACCAGCTCCACGTCCACCTCCCACTCATTCCCGTCGAGTTCGAACTCCACACCGACCTGAGCTCCGAACCCGACGACCTCGAGCCGGTGGATCCCAGGCGCGCCGCCCCAGCCGCGCCAAGGTGCGCACTGCCAGTGGTCGTAGCCTCTCAGGTCCACGGCAACGCACCGGAGCGCGAAACGTCTTCCGTCCGGTGCCCGCAATCGCAGGCGGCGAGGCAGCGCGGCCCCCAGGCCCCGGCTTCCGGTGAGGCGAAGTCGGAGCAGCGGCCCCACCAGCCGAGCCTGATCCGGAAGCTGGCGCGAGTTCTCGCTCGCCGGCGGCTGCCCGAGGGGGGCGGCGCTCCCCACCCCGGCGCATCCCAACGAAGCGATGAGCAAGATGCTCGCGAGACCGACCCTCATGTCCTTACCGACCCATCGCAGACGAACGAATTGGCAAGAGCGCCCCGGAGATCGATGCGCTCCCGCCACCGGCGAGAAATCGACGCTAGGGAGGCGAGGTGAGGAGCGCGTGGGCTAGGACCTGCTGGGCCGCCAGCAGGTCGTCGGTGCGGAGCTGGAAGCCCTTCACCGGCGAGCCCTCCGGTGTCCACGCAAAGGCCCGCCAGAGATCGAGCGTGGCTCCTCCCTGAGCGACTCCGTCGACCCGCCGGAGCAGGTCCTTCGCGTAGGCGAGGCGAGAGGTGGCGGGTCGCATCTCCGGTCGTGCAACCAATCGGGCGACCGCGGTCTCGTCCCGGTCGTTGAGCTTCGCGAGCGCCCGCACGCTCTCGCGTCGCATGTCGTCCGCGCCCTCGCGCTCGGCGCGTCCGAGCTTCCGCGGCCTGAAATGCTGCCGCGTCGGCTCCTTCTCGAAGTTCATTCGGTTGTAGAGCATCCACCCGTAGAAGCCGCCGTCCCCGGGGTCATCGTCGAGGTCGAAGGTGCTCCGTAGGTAGGTGGTGAAGAAGCGCGCGAACGCGGGCAGGTCTTCGCGCTCCGGGCGCGCGCGCAGGGGTAGGTTCAGGTAGTGCTCGTCCAGCCACGCGAGCGCCGAAGCGCCCTGGTCCGCATAGCGCTCCACGGCCTCGGGCGTGATGAATCCGTCGGTGAGCGCGGTCTCCAGCCACCGCAGGAGCTGGTAGCTCTGACGCTGTAGGCCAACGGCGCGATGCAGCGGCGCTCTCTCGATCAGCGGTACGAAGTCCATGGCCGCCGCATCCTAACGACGCATTCACCGACGTCACCCTTTGGCCAGCGGCCCCATTCGGGTCCCGCCGTCCGTTCCAACACCTCGAGGCGCTCGGTCATCGCGCCGAGGGCTGCGCGGGTGTCGTCGCCGAGGGGGATGTCGCCGAGGCAGTTGCGCAGGCGGAGGCGCCGCACGGAGGCGAGGGCCTCGAGGTGGGTCGCGTCGAGCCAGTA
>CEVQ01023738.1_pt1 | contig 10805 bp, 7 predicted proteins | sample 356551 | NCBI WGS metagenome assembly CEVQ01 (sample SAMEA2623756, study PRJEB7988) | marine metagenome | biome: marine biome (ENVO:00000447); feature: mesopelagic zone (ENVO:00000213); material: "saline water (ENVO:00002010), including plankton (ENVO:xxxxxxxx)" | depth 250 m | reverse complement strand
GACCCGGCCGACGACCCTGGGCGTCCTGCGCACCTACCTGACCCGCCACGGCGCCGGCCCGCTGCCCAGCGAGACCGACGCCTTGGCCGGTCTACCCGAGCCCACCAACGACGGCCGCGGATGGCAGGGCACGTTCCGCCGCGGCTGGTTCGACCCGATCCTGCTCCGGTACGCGCTCGACCGCATCGGCGGCGTCGCCGGACTCGCGCTCACCCACCTGGACGCGGCGGCGCGCGCGCCCGAGTGGCGCCAGGTGGTTCGCCATCACGGAGCCGACGCCGACTCGCGCCTCGACGCCGCCACCCTCGCGCGAGTCCACTGTGAGCTGGAGGCCTTTCCGCGCGCGGAGGATCGCTTGGTGGCGGTGACCGAGGAGCTCCTGGAGACGCCGGTTCGCATCGTCTCCCGGGGTCGCCCGGCCGCAGCCAAGGCGTGGCGTCAGGTGTGAACCGACCAGGCCAGGCGGGTGAGCCGCTCGGCCAGCGCGGTCCCCTGATCGGGTTCGAGGTAGTGGCTCCCCTCGAGGTAGGCGAAGACCCGACCGGTCTGGGCCAGGAGCTCGGCGGTCGCCCCCTTGACCATGGCGAGCTCGTCGGGGCCCAGCTCGTCGACGGGGCGGAGCGAACTCCAGACGTCGAGCACGTAGCCCTCGGGATCGAAGGCGTGGAGCCGACCGGGGCGCCCTTGGACCTCGGCGAGGAACGCGAGCACCGCGCGAAGCGCGAGCCCGGCCTGCGCCCGGACGGCGGGGTCGGGGTCGAAGCCGTGGAAGCGGAAGTCGACTCCCCGCGCGGGGAAGGGCCGGGGCCGCGTGGCTCGGCGGGGTTCGAAGCCCGACGAGATGCGCTGGTGGTCGATGTCGCCCAGGAGGTCGGCGAGCTGAGCGCGATCGAGGCGCCCCTCGCGGTGGCACCAACGCGCCCAGCGCTCCAGGAGCTGGAGGACCCGGCGGTCTCCGTAGCCGCCTCCGTCGAACTCCAGGTAGACCTCCTTGCAGGTGCTCAGGAGCCAGGTGTCGTCGTCGAAGGGCGGCCAGGGCCCGGGCATCTGACGCCGGGCCAGGAGCCAGACGCAGGCGGCCTGTTCGCGGCCCCGGGGGACCACGCCGGCGATGAACTCGGCGGCGAGCGCGATGTCTTCCGGGAGCGGGAGGGGGCGGCAGGGGACCATTCGACGCCAGGCGTCGCGGATCCACTGCGGGTCGGTGGTTCGAAGGGCGGAGCTCTGCATGGCGCGGTCTTCGCGCCACGCAGGGCTCGGTTGCCCCGAAAGGCCCCTGCGAGCCGGGAAACTCAGACGCCGGTGGCGGCGGCCGCGACGGCGCTGGCGGGCACCGGCTGCAGGTCGACCGGATCCTCGAGGCCGAGGGCCTCCAGGGGGTCGCCGGTCCAGAGCTTGCCGCGCACCATGTGGCTCCACATGACGAAGTCGGCGGTCAGGGACCAGAGCGGGTACTCGAAGGTCGCCGGCCGGTTGTGCTCGACCAGGAAGTGGCCGACCCACGCGCAGCTGTAGGCGAAGGCGACGCCGGGCAGGAAGGTGAGCGGAGCGCCGGCGGTGCCGAGGCCGATCATCGCGGCGACGTGGCCCAGGGGACGGCCCTCGGCCTCGGCCTCGATGCCGTGCTTCATGATGGCGGCGAAGCCGGCCATCGCGAGCGGGAACTTGAGCGGGTTGGTGACGGCGCTCGCGGCGACGGAGGCCAGGAAGCCCGAGGTCCCCATGAAGTGGAGGCGCCGGGAGCGCGCGTCGCGGTGCTCGGACAGGTAGTAGGGCCAGAACTCTTCGAAAGACTTGATGCGGTCAGCCATGGGTCTCTCCTCTTTGCCTCGGGGGCAGCGGTCAGTCGTCGTCGTTGAAGGCTAGGACGAACTCCCCCTCATCGGGGATGTCCGGGTGACGCCGAGCGCGCGTCTGGGTCTGAGGCGGCTCCGAGAACGGAGGGGGAGTCGAACCGCCGAAGTCGTCCACGAACGCCTCGTCGAGCTCCGGGAAGCCCGAACCGGCGCCGGGGGCGACGGAGAACATGTCGAGGTCGGCGAGCAGCTCGTCGTGCTCGGCCTGGGTCACGACGCTCTCGTCGATGGGCTCTGGCTCGAGCACCTCGTCCACCTCCACCACGAAGGGCGGCGGGACGGTGCGGGGCGAGAGCGGCTCTTCCGAAGCGGGCGCGAGGGCGTCGATGTACCCGCGCAGGACCTCCGGTCCGGTGCGCAGGCGGAGGGTCTTGGCCAGGTTGGAGAGGGCCAGCTCGAGCTTGCGGAGGTCGCCGAAGCGCTTGCCGGGGTCCCGCTGGAGGCAGCGGAGGACAACGGCCTCGAGGGCCGCCGGGTAGTCCTGGTCGGTGCGACCCGAGGGCGCCGGCGGCGGCCCGGCGAGGACGGCGTTGACGTAGGTCATGCCGTCCCCGGGGTGCATGCGGACCCCGGTGGTCAGCTCGTAGAGGAGCACGCCCACGACGTAGAGGTCGGCCCGCCGGTCGCTCTCGTGGATGGCGGCGATGGTCTCCGGGGCGATGTAGCCCACGGTGCCCCGAATCCCGGCGTCGGCGGCCTTGAGCTCCCGGCGCTGGGTCGCGTCGGAGCAGATGCCGAAGTCGATGAGGCGCACCCGGCCGTCGCGGCCGAGGAAGATGTTCTCGGGCCCGAGGTCCCCGTGGATGAGCCCGACGTTGGAGCCCGCCTCGTCGGTGACGTCGTGGACCGCCTGGAGGATCTCGCAGAGCTGCAGGGCGATGGAGAAGACCACCTCCCAGCGCATCTGGCGGCCCATCTCGCGCTCCATGCGCCGAGCGGAGCCCAGGGTGATGCCCCGGAGTCGCTCCATGACGCAGAACCACTGGCCGTCGTCGTGACGCAGGTCGTGGATCGCCGGGAGCCCCGGATGATCCACTCGCGCCATCCAGCGCCCCTCGGCGCAGAACTCCTTCAGGAGGCGACGCTTCTCGGCCAGGTGCGGGTGCATCCGCTTGATGACCACCTCGCGCTGGAAGCCGCCGTCGCCCCACTGTCGGGCGAGGAAGATCTCGGCCATCCCACCGGTGGCGATCTTCTCGAGGAGCTCGTACCGACCCAACCGTTCCACAGGCCGCGAATGATACAGCCACCTCTGGGTCGGCGAAAGTCGCTCACGTTGGATTTCCCACGGGTCCCGACACCGAGCCCCCGTCCCGCGGCCGAGCCTGGTATGGTCCCCGCCCATGAAGGTCTGCCCCACCTGCGGCCTGAAGTACCAGGACGATCAGGACCGCTGTTTCGTCGACAACGCGGCGCTGGAGAAGCAGGCCGACCCCTTCATCGGCCGGACCCTGGCGGGCCGCTACCTGGTGGAGACGCCCATCGGCGAGGGCGGGATGGCCACGGTCTATCGGGCCCGGCACACCCTGGTGGACCGCCCGGTCGCGGTGAAGATCATGGCGCCGAGCCTGGCGCGGAACGAATCGCTGAAGGAGCGCTTCCGCCGCGAGGCCAAGAACGCCGCCCAGCTCGCCCATCCGAACATCATCGAGATCTACGACCACGGCGAGACCGACGAGGGCGCCGTCTTCCTGGTCATGGAGCTCCTCGACGGAGCCCCGCTCTCGGCGATGGTCGCCGAGGGGCCGATGGATCCCGGGAAGGTGGCCAGCCTGGGTCTGCAGATCGCCCAGGGGCTCGCCCGCGCCCACGACTTCGACGTGATCCATCGGGACCTGAAGCCCGAGAACATCTACGTGGCCAACGCCGGGCCCGGCCGGGTCCTGGTGAAGCTCCTCGACTTCGGCATCGCGCGCTCGATGCACGACACCCGGCTGACCAACGCCGGCGAGATCTTCGGCACGCCCCGGTACATGGCGCCCGAGCGGATCACCAGCATCGACGCCGGGCCGGCGGCGGACCTCTACGCCCTGGGCTGCATCCTCTACGAGATGCTCACCGGGAAGGTCCCCTTCGATTCCGAGGAGATCACCGGCTTCTTCATCAAGCACATGCAGGAGCCGCCTCCGCGGCCCTCGGACACCGTGCCCCAGTGTCCGCGGCGGCTCGAGGAGCTGATCCTCGCGCTGATGGCCAAGAAGCCGGAGGAGCGCCCGGTCGATGCCCACCAGGTCATCAAGGAGCTCCAGGCCCTGGCGCCCAAATCGGGCCCGACGGCCGTGGCGCCACCGGCCCACACGCCGAGCCGACCGATCGCCGCGCCGACGCTGCCGCCGACCACCCTGGAGCGCTGGGCGCGCCGGACGGCGATCTTCGAAGAGATGCTGACCAAGGCCTTCCCCAGCGGGGCCGCGCCGCCGGCGGTCCAGAGTCTGCTCGGCGAGATCCGCGACACCCTGCGGCGGGTCCACGAGGTCCGGCACCAGGGTCTCAAGGAGCAGCGGACCCTGGAGGCGCTGGAGCGCGACGCCCGGGACAACCGCGCCCGGCTCGGCTACGCGGTGCAGACCCTGGCCGAAGATCTCTCCCAGGCCCGCGAGGCCGCGCGCGCCGCGCAGGGCGAGGTGCAGCCCTACTTCGACGCCGACGATCAGGGCGAGAAAGCCTACGTCGCCGCCCACCAGAAGCTGCAGCAGATCGGCGGCTTCACCGCGCAGAGCGCCCCGGTCGAAGCCATCGCCAAGGCCTTCCGGGACGTGGCCGACGCCCTGGACCGCTGGTCGCTGTCCCAGGGGGCCGCGGAGAAGGCCCGCAAGTGGGTGGAGACCAAGAAGAAAGAGGTCGAGGACCTCGAGTTCCAGGTGAAAGCCCTGCGCACCAACCTCGAGCGCACGGAGACGGAGCACGAGAAGCGCAAGGCCGAGTCGGAGAAGATCCTGGTGGAGGGCGGCGCCGCGGCGCAGAAGGGCGAAACCGAGCTCATCGAGCTCGCGGGCCGCTTCTGCGATCAGCTCCGCTCCCGCCGTGAGCTCGGGCCGCTCTTCCAGCGGCTGGAGCAGGAGAGCGGCTGAGGCCAATGTCGAACGATCCCACCCGTACGCGCCTCGAGGTCCTCGAGGCGCGCGACCGTCTGAACCAGGCCGCCGACGAGGCCCTGGAGCTCGCCCTCCGGGACCGGCTCTCGCTCGGGCCGACCCTCCGGTCGTTGCTCCCGCTCCTGGCCTCCCACGCGAACGCGCATCAGGTCTGGGTCCGCACCTTCGACGAGGACCTCCAGCTCCGGGACTTCCGCTATGGCGGGGAGCTGCCCTTCGACTGCGACGCGATCCACCAGGCCACCGAGCGCGGGGACCGGCTCCAGCGACACCTCGGCGACGCCACCCTGGTAGCCCAACCCCTCGACGTGGCCGGCGAGCTCTTCGGCGCCGCCGGCGTGATCATCGAAGCCCACGCGAGCCCGGAGCGGGTCGCGGTGGTCGCCGGTCTCCTCGACGTGTGGTGCGAGGAGCTGGACAACTACCTCGCCTCCATCGCCCGGGCGCGCCACAAGGAGCGGATCGGGCGGGCCCTCGGCGAAGCCCTGGAAGAGCCGGTGCTCGAGGAAGGCGTGAACCGCGCGCTGGAGGTCCTGGGCGCCGAGGTGCCCTACGACGACCTCTTCTTGGTCTTCCGCCATCAGGACGACGCGCGCGGGTCGAGCCTGCACTACCGCGTGGTCCAGGACGGGAAGCTCCTGCACGACTCGCGCTCGCCGGACATGGAGATCGACGACTTCGTACGCCTCCATGGGCCGAAGCTGATCTCGGGTGAGTCTCGCGAGCTCCTCGACCGCTTCGGCATCGCCGGGGGTCGCGAAGAGGTGCTCCTCGCCGGGGTGCGCGACCATCGACTGCTCGGTCGGCTGGTGGTCACCAGCAAGCACGGCGACTTCAACACCTACGACCGGGATCTGCTCGAGCGTTTCTCGAGCACCCTCCGCCGCCGGGTGGTGGACTTCAATCGGCAGTGGAAGCGGCTCACCCAGTTCTTCGCGCCCCCGGTCGCGCGACGGCTGCTGCAGCACGAGGACCACGTGGAGCGCTTCCTCTCGCCGCGGCTCCAGGACGTGGCCATCCTCTTCTGCGACATCTCCGGCTTCACGCGGATCAGCGAGCAGGTGATCAGCGAGCCCCAGCGGATCGGCGCCTTGGTCGACGAATGGAGTCGCCAGGCGGTCGACGCGCTCTGGGCCACCGGCGGCGTCTTCGACAAGATGGTCGGCGACTGCATCATCGGCCTCTGGGGCCCGCCCTTCTTCGAGGAGGACCCGGCCACCCTCTGCCGCCGCGCGCTCGAGGCGGCCTGGACCATCCGCGACCTGACCCGCGCCATGGCGGACCACCCGGACTTCCCCGAGCTGCGGGGCCTGGACCCGGCCATCACCGTGTCGACGGGCGTCAGCTTCGCGCCGCTCTACGTGGGGCTCTTCGGACCCAACGAGGACTACACCGGGTTCAGCTCGGGGATGAACAACACCGCCCGGCTCCAGGGCATCGCGCCGGGCGACGTGATCCTGTGCATGGAGTCCCTGGTGGACCATGTGGATCCGAAGCTCTTCGGCGAGCCCGGCGAGGCCGTCGTGAAGAACGTCGCCGAGCCCCTGCGCTTTCGCCCGCTGATTCAGGCGCCTGGCTGAGTTCCCCGGAGTCACCGGCGTGGGAGACCGCGTCTTCGGGTCGCCTAGAAGGGATGACGAGTCAGCTCGCCACGGGTGGTGGCGACATGAGTCGCCAGCAACGTAGCGTTCCGGTTTCACTGGACCCCCAACGGGCCGATTTTAGAGACTTTTTCAGGCTCACCGCACTTGGCGCAGACCTTGCTCTCTGGTGGGGTCCCCCCCGCCCCCCGGAGTCCGCCCATGATGCTCTCGTCTCGCGCCAGTCACGCCCGCCCCACCCCCAGCCAGGAAGTCTCCCTCCGCGAGACCGTCGCCGTCTTCCAGCGCGAGGTCGAGGCCCATGGGGTCGGTCCGTGCACCGTTCGCATCACCCGGCGCCGGGGTTGGCCCGATCCGCAGCCGGTCACCGAGGTCGTCGTTCAGGCCGGTGAGGTTGCGCTGATGACCCGGCATCGGGACGCACAACAAGCGGTTTTTCGCGCGTTTCAGGCGGTCTTGGACCGGATCGAGTGATCCCATTTGCCCGGGGCAAAGGGCCCACCCCCCGATCTGGTGACGCGGGACAATTTGCCTGAGGAAGACTTGCGCGGTCCATGATCGATCCCTCAGGCTGTAGGTCCGGGGGGCGCTTCTCGCTTGCGCGCCACGGGGGGAGCCATGGGCGAGAAGAGCAAATACCAGGGGGTCTGGGACATCCTCGTAGTCGACCACAACCTCGTCGACCGAGAGGTGGTCCGTCGCTCGCTCGCGCTCTCGAAGATGGAGACCCGCTTCCGCGAGGCGTCCGACCTGGACCAAGCGCGTCGCGCGCTGCACGCCGATCCGGCGTCGTGCGTGTTGGTGGACCTGTCGTTGCCCGACGGCGAAGGCCTGGAGCTCATCTCCGAGTTCCCGACCCTGCCCTTCATCGTCTACTCCGGCCGAGACGACGAGCCGACGACGCGCCGCGCCCGGGACGCGGGCGCCTACGACTATCTGATCAAGGGCGGGCTGGCGCAGGACTCGATCGAGCGCGCCATCCGCTACGCGATGGAGCGCAAGGCGCATCAGTCGGTGCTCCACCGGCTGGCCAACGAAGACCGGCTGGCGAGCCTGGGTCGCCTGGCGGCCAGCGCCGCCCACGAGATCAGCACGCCCATCGCCTACGTCTCCGCGAACCTCTCGGTGCTCAGCGACTCGAACCGGCAAGTGGAGACGCTGCTCCGCGAGCTCGGGGAGCTGAAGGACCCGCGAGTCGACGCGCTGATCGCCAGCCACCCGGTGACCCGGCGGCTCGGGGAGACTCATCGGCTCATCGACGACAGCAATGACGGCCTCGCGCACATCACGTCCCTGGTCGGCCAGATGCGCTCCTTCGCGCGTCAGCCCGACGCCAAGGAGCCTCCGACGACCATCGACCTGAACGCCGTGGTCAACGGCGCCTGTCGCCTCACCGGTCACGCCGTCTCCGTCCGGGCGCGGGTGGAGCGCACCCTGGCCCCGCGGCTCCCGCGGGTGGTGGGGCGCTCGGGCGAGCTGACCCAGGTGGTGGCCAACCTGCTCATGAACGCCGCCCAGGCGGTCGAACTCACGGTGCCCCGGAAGCGAATCTGGGTGCAGACCCGGGTCCGGGAGGGCGCGGTGGAGCTCGTGGTGGACGACGAGGGGCCGGGCTTCTCCGAGAAGGCGAAGCTCCGCGCGTTCGACCCCTTCTTCACCACCAAGCCCTCCGGCGAAGGCACCGGCCTGGGCCTGGCGATCGCTGGCGACATCGTCGAGGGTCACGGCGGGTCCATCCACGTCGAGGACCGGCCCGGCGGCGGAGCCCGGATTCAGGTGGTGCTCCCCGCGGCCGCCCAGCGGGTGAGCGGCGTGATGCGCAAGCTCCCGACGCCCGAGGAGGACGGGCACCTGAAGCTCCTGCTCATCGAAGACGACGAGCTCCTCCGGGAGGCCCTCTCGCGGGTGCTGCGACCCCACGAGGTCCTGGCCACCACCGCCGAGGAAGCCCTGGAGGCCATCGATCGCGGGCGGGAGTTCGACGCGATCTTCTGCGACCTCATGATGCCCCACGTCGACGGCCAGGCGGTCTATCGGTACCTCGAAGAGCACCACCCGCACCTCCTCGGGCGGATGGTCCTGATGTCCGGCGGCGCCGTGGACGACCGCATGCGCTCCTTCGTTCGCACCATCGACAACCCCATGGTCCGCAAGCCGGCGAACCGCGCCACGCTCCTCGAGGCCGCGCGTCGCGCCTCGCGACGCCCCCAGCGGCTCGCTTGACCACCGGCGCGGCGCCGGTCATCGTCCCCGCGATTCGAGTCGGCAGTTCGCTGCCGGTAGTGCGACGCGGGGAGACATCCGCCGAGCCAAGAGGGAAGCCGGTGCGAATCCGGCGCGGACCCGCCACGGTGAGTGGGCCCATGCTCTCGTCACGAAGCCACTGGGCCCCGGCCTGGGAAGGCGACGAGAGACACGGCCCCGAGCCCGGAGACCTGCTCGAGTCCTCGCTCCTCAACCGCCTCGGGGATGGTGGTCGGAAACGTGGACCCGTGCGGGTCCGTGTGCTCCGGGACCTCTCCGTCGCTCCGCGACCCCGCCGTGCGCACCGCCCTACCGCTCGTCCTCTGCCTCTGTTGGGCCACCTCCGTGGCCGGGGCCCAGATGCGCGCGGAGGACGCCACCGAGGAGCCGACCTTCGGAGCGGAGGCGGAGATCGAGGAGCCCACCGCGGCCACCAACGACCTGGACTCCACCGCCGCCGGCACGGCCATCCCGGTGCGGGAGGAGGCCCCGCTCACCACCCTCGCCGACACCGTGGCCGAGGCGCCCGGGACCCACGTGAGCCGTCTGGGAGCCTTCGGTGCACCCGCCGCGGTCGCGCTCCGTGGGTCCGACCTGGGGCACACCACGGTCCTCCTCGGCGACCTGGAGCTCAGCGGGCCCGAGGCCTCGCGCTTCGACCTCGGGCTCTGGAACCCCCTGCTCCTCGACCGCGTGGAGGTCTACCGCGGGGGAGCGCCGGTGTGGCTCGATGCCGGCGCCATCGGCGGCGTGCTCCGGCTGGTCCCTCGCCAGGCCCAGGGCAACAGCATCGGCGCGCGAGTCGGCGCGGGCAGCTTCGGCACCGGGCGGCTCCAGCTCGCGTCCTCGATGGCCACGGACCGGGTCCGCGCGCTGATCAGCGCCGGCGGCGAGGGGGCCCGGAACGACTACCCCTTTCGCTACGACAACGGCACCCGCTTCGACCCCAGCGACGACGAGGACCGGCGCCGCGCCAACGCCGACCTGCTCGGCGCCAACGCCTTGGCCAACGTGCAGATCGACGTGGGCGCCCGCGGTCGCCTGCAGGTGCTCCTCCTGGGAACCTCCCGCCTCGGCGGCGACCCCGGCCCCGGACAGAACGTGGCCGAGGGCGTCCGCCGCAACGACGTGCGGACGATGGGATCGGTCGGGTACCTCCATCGCTTCGAGGGGGGCCACCGGCTCCAGCTCGCGACCCGACTGGCGCATCGGCGTCATCGCTTCAGCGACCCCGACGGCCGCCTCGGGCCGAGCGCGGAGCTCACCGACGATCGCTTCCTGACCTCGTGGACCCGCCTGGGCGGCACGCTGCGAGCGGCCGAGTACCTCGACCTGAGCGCGGTGGGGACCATCGGCTTCGAGCGCTACGCGCCCGACGACGCCGTGGGCCGGACCCCGGGCGCGTCGACCCGGCAGCGACTCAGCGGCGCCGTGGAGGCCGACCTGCACGGCGAGCGGGGCGGGTGGCGCTTCGCGCTCCGGCCGTCGGTCCGGGTCGAGCACGCGCGCACCCACATCGAGAGCCTCGATCCCCACCTCCGCGAACAGACCGACGAGCGCACCCTCACCCGGCCGACCGCGCGGGTCGGCGCCCTGGTCGCGCCGGTGCCGTGGCTGGCCTTCGTGGGTTCGGTGGCCCGGGGCGTTCGCTTCCCCACCACGCTGGAGCTCTTCGGGGATCGCGGCGCGCTCCTCGCGAATCCCGACCTGACCCCGGAGACCGGCCGCCACGCCGACGGCGGCGTGGTCGCGCGGCTGCTCCAGGGCCCGCTCCGAGGCCTCCTCGAGGCGCGCTACTTCGATCTGAAGACCGAGGACCTCATCCGCTACCGCACGGTGAGTCAGCAGACCGCCCGTGCCGAGAACATCGACGGCGCGCGGGTCCGCGGCGTCGAGCTCGGCGCTCGCGGCGCCGCCACGCGGCACCTGGACGTGGTCGGCTCGCTCACGTACCTGCGGGCCCGCGACGACCGCGACCTCGACCTGCCCTGGCGGCCGCGGTGGCGCGG
>CEVQ01000529.1_pt1 | contig 10806 bp, 9 predicted proteins | sample 356551 | NCBI WGS metagenome assembly CEVQ01 (sample SAMEA2623756, study PRJEB7988) | marine metagenome | biome: marine biome (ENVO:00000447); feature: mesopelagic zone (ENVO:00000213); material: "saline water (ENVO:00002010), including plankton (ENVO:xxxxxxxx)" | depth 250 m | reverse complement strand
GAAGGAGAACAACGCGTCCGAGAACTATGGGGGACCTCAGTCGTCGTCGTGCCCTATGTAATGCCTGGTTTCGACCTAGCAAAGGCATGTGCGCTCGAGTTCGAAAAACAAGCGAATGCTGACACAGTGGCAATGGTGCTGATGAACCACGGTGTGTTCACCTTCGGTGACACAACCGAGCAGGCCTACAACAACATGATTGAAACAATTACCGAGGCCGAGGACTACCTGAGAGCAAAGGCAGAAGTCGATATAACCATTTCAGCCACTCTGGCGACGCCAGTACATGCAACGGGCTCTGCGTTGGATCAGGCAACGCTCAGAGAGCATTTGTCGAACGCTGCAGGTCGGCCCATGCTGCTGGTTCGGACTCCAAATGAGCGAGCAAACGCTTTCGCTGCACGTTCTGACGTCGCCGATGTCGCCTGTCGCGGACCCGCGACACCTGATCACGTCATTAGAACAAAACAATTTCCACTAATCGGCCGAAACATTGACGAGTTTGTTTCCAACTATCACAGCTACTTCGAACGGAACCAAGATCGTTTTCCAGGCGTCCAAGAGCTTGATCCCGCTCCCCGAGTAGTGCTTGATCCAGAATTAGGTCTCTTAACCGCTGGGGCAAGGATTAGTGACTGCGATATAGCTTCGGACATTTACTTACATACGATTGACGTGATTGAAGCCTCCGAAGGGCTCGGGGGGTTTGTAGCTCTCCCCGAAACAGATCTGTTCGAAGTCGAGTATTGGGAACTCGAACAAGCGAAGTTGGCGAAATCAGGGGAACCCCCTGCTATGTCGGGCGAAGTGGCAGTAGTGACAGGTTCTGCGTCTGGAATTGGACGGGCATGCGTCGAAGCGCTGATTAGTAAAGGTGCGACCGTTGTCGGAATAGATCTGAACACATCGGGAACTCCTTCAAGTCCTTCGCTTCTCGAGCTAACTGCTGACGTCACAGATCCCGAATCTTTAGCTACTGCCGTCAAGCTAGGGGTCGAACGTTTCGGGGGTATCGACATGGTGATCGCCGCTGCAGGAATTTTCGGCGCTTCTAATGAGATAGCCGACATTGTTCAAAGTGACTGGGAGACAACGCTGTCTGTGAACTTAAACGGGGTTACTAACTTGCTTCAGGTGACACATCCGTTTCTTGCCTTAGCGCCAGGTGGTGGCCGGGTGCTACTGGTTGGGTCAAAGAACGTTCCTGCACCGGGCAAAGGTGCCGCCGCCTATAGCGCCTCGAAAGCAGCGGTTACACAATTAGGTCGCGTAGCTGCACTGGAATGGGCTGATGATGGAATCGTTGTTAACACAATTCATCCTGATGGCATATTTGACACTGGCTTATGGTCGCAAGAACTTGTTAACCAAAGAGCAGCAAATTATGGGCTCACCGCAGACGAATACAAACGCAGAAATCTTCTTGGCCAGGAAATAACAAGCGCTGACGTCGGCGAACTCGTGGCGGCTATGTGCGGTCATTCATTCCGTCAAATAACAGGAGCTCAAATCCCCATCGATGGTGGCAGCGACCGAGTGATCTAAATGGTCGGCCTAATCGGTGATGCCTGCCATAAGGAGGCCGATTTTCTCTCGGTCGGCATCTCGCGCATCTATGACATCCATTATTTTCCCGTCATACAAAACAGCGATCCGGTCTGAAAGTCCAAGAATTTCGTCGAGTTCTGCCGACACAAGCAGCACTGCGGTCCCTTTATCTCGCTGTTCCAAGATGCGCCGATGAATGAACTCGATCGCGCCGATATCGATGCCACGGGTGGGTTGGGCTGCGATCAACAATTTGATCTCATCGCTAAATTCTCTACCGACTATAAGTTTCTGTTTGTTTCCGCCACTAAGACTCGAGGCTGGGACTGAGACAGTGGGTGTCCGCACGTCGAACTCATCGACCACGTCACGGGCATGACCCCGAATGACGTCCCTCCGCAAAATCCCTCGGATCGAAAAAGGCTTCCGGTGGTAACGGTTGAGCACTGAATTCTCAGCGACTGAGTACACAGCTATGACGCCATGCTTTTCACGGTCCTCTGGGATGTGTGCCACTCCTTTTTTGGTGATTTGTCTCGGCGAGCCGCTACTTAATTCTTCGCCATCAATTTCCATGATGCCGACTGAGGGGTTGCGCAGCCCTGTAATTGCTTCGACCAACTCTCGTTGTCCATTGCCTTCCACACCGGCGACACCCAATATCTCTCCGGCCCGAACTTCGAAGTTCAACCCATTAAGCGCGATCTGACCTCGGTCATCGTTTACTTCTAGTTCGTTGACCTTGAGGATCACGTCACCTGGGTCGGCAACAGACTTTTCTACCTGAAGCACGACGCTGCGCCCAACCATCATCTCTGCCAAACCGCTCTCGCTGGTTTGTGATGGGGTTGTTTCGCCAACTACTTGCCCGTTACGCAAGACAACGATGTCGTCCGCGATTGCTAGAACCTCGCGCAATTTGTGGGTAATGAAGACGATGCCAAGACCGGTTTCGGTTAGCTCCCTCAGCACACCCAACAGATGGTCTGCTTCTTGTGGAGTCAGAACACCAGTTGGTTCATCCAAAATCAACACATCCGCGTTGCGATACAGCGCTTTGAGTATTTCGACGCGTTGTTGCATGCCGACCGGCAAATCTTCGACCAGAGCATCTGGGTCAATTTCCAGTCCGTATCGTTCCGACAGTTCGACGACTCTGTTTCGTGCTTCATCGAGGTCGACCAAACCCCGCTTTGTCGGTTCGTCACCTAACACAATGTTCTCCACGACACGCATGGGTGGCACTAACTGGAAATGTTGGTGCACCATTCCTATGCCCCGAGAGATGGCGTCATCCGGACCGTGAAGATCGACTGTTTCATCTTTGATCACCACCTGACCGCTGTCAGGCCGGTACATCCCGAAGAGAACATTCACGAGCGTACTTTTGCCGGCACCGTTTTCACCTAGCAGGGCGAGAATTCGTCCGGGTCGGAGACGTATAGAAACATCATCGTTTGCCAAAACACCTGGAAACCGTTTCGTAACGTTCTGCGCGGCGAGAAGGATTTCCGACATGCTCAACCTTTTTCGTAGTTCTGTCCGAGCGCTGCTGGGTCACGCATAGACCCGACGAGTCCGCTGAGGGCTACGACGATGATCGTCACGACAAACGGAAGCATGCCAACAAATTGCGGTGGGATGTCGAAGGTGTTGTTTAACTGAAATTGATTTTGAAGAGCGGTTGTGAACCCGAAAAACAGCGCAGCAGCGTAGGCACCGAACGGGGTGCGCCTTCCAAAGATCATTACTGCTAAAGCCAAGAAACCTCGGCCTCCGGACATTGCTCGGCTGAATGTGCCGACGGCCTCAAGAGCTAAGTAGGCGCCTCCAAGACCGGCCAACCCTCCCGCAAGAGTGACGTTGAGATATCGCAATTTCAAAACGTCGATTCCTACAGTGTCCGCAGCACCGGGGTGCTCTCCTATAGCTCGAGTTCGCATCCCCCAGACCGACCGAAATAGAGCGATATGGACTACGACGAGTAGCGCCATAGTCAAGTAGGTGAGAGGTGGTCGACTGAACAACACTGTCCCTAAAAGTGGGATATCAGCGAGGGGGCCGAGATCAATATTGGTGTATTTGCCCATCCCTAAGGAGCGACTTCGGTCATAGAAAAATGAAGTCAGACCCAATGCAGCAATGTTCAAGACCGTGCCAGCAATGATTTGGTCGACCTTGAGGCCTACAGCCATCGCAGCAAGCATCCAACCCATGAGGAGGCCCATCCCGATACCGGCAATGGTGCCCATAAACAAAGAGCCCGTCATTGATGCAATAGTGAACGCTGCGAACGCAGACAGAAGAAACTGGCCTTCGATCCCGATATTTACGACTCCTGAGCGCTCACCAATCATTCCGCACATAGCGCCAAGGGCGAGAAGCGTCGCAGCGCGCACCGTCCCAGCAAGCACGGCTGTAGTTTGCGGGCCATCTGCTGAGTAAAAGACCCAAATGATGACGAGCATGACAGCGAGACCCGCGTAGAGAAGTTGTTTTTGTTGAGGTTTCATGACCTCCCCCACCCGGCCCCAAGTTGGAGCTGTTCTGAGGTGTCGTGACGCATCCGTAACAACCACCTAATGATGATGGGTGCTGCGACGAAAAAGAGGATCAGGGCTTGAATGACGTCAATGAGCTCTGGGGCGACACCGGCTTTGAATTGCATACGAGATGCGCCTGCTTCCATTAACCCAACCAGCAGAGCTGCAGGTATGACGCCGAGCGGATTAGCGCGAGCTAAAAGAGCAATGGTGATTCCTTCGAACCCGAGACCCACATTTACGCCGGCTTCGAAACGTCCATCAACTCCGAGGCTTTCAACTGCGCCACCGAGTGCTGCGAGCATCCCCGCTACCGCCATCGTGGAACCCATTATCCAGCCAACTTTGATACCTGAATATTGAGCTGCGTTTCTGTTATGTCCGACGCTACGAACCTCGAAACCGTAGGTGGTTCTTTCAAGTACCAACCAGCATGTTGCCGCAGCCGCCACTGCTAATAGGAAACCGACTGGCACAGCACCCAGCGTTGGGATGGTTGCTGAATCCTCAACAAGAGGCGTTCGAGCCACAATGTTGTTTCCAGAGTTGTCTTTCCACGGGTTCGCAGATAGCCAGTCAGTGAGATTTCCCGCCACGAAGTTGAGCATGATAGTGACGATCACTTCGTGGGCACCGGTTGTCGCTTTTAGTGTGCCAGCCAGACCTCCCCATATTGCGCCAGCGATTGCGCCCGCCAGAAGTGCTAAGGGCAGATGAATGACCATCGGGAGACCGTCAATACCAAAGCCCACTCCCGCAGCGAAAACCGCACCTATAAGCAGCTGGCCTTGCCCACCAATATTGAACATTCCGGCCTTGAACGCGAATGCTACGGCCAAGCCCCCAAAGATAAGGGGTGTGGCCTTTTGTAGAGTTCGCAAAACAGCGTCAGCGTCACCTAGTCCTCCTACCACCAAGGCCGTATACGCGGTTGAAGGGGAAGCGTTTTGGGAAAGGATCAAAACTGCCCCAATCAATAGCCCAAGGACCACCGCTACAAGCGGAATGGCGACGGATCGGAATATGGAACGGCTCATGACGCGACTCGGGGGCACCACTCAATTTGAGCGATGCCCCCATTCAAGCCGATATTTCTCTTAAGGCATGGGATTTATGGACCCGTCATCCAATCCTGCCATGACCGCAGCAAGCGTGTCTCGCATCTCGTCAGTCACCATGCTGTCAAAATCATGATGTGGAGCAAGACCTACTTCACCGAAGTAGTTGCCGCCTTCCATGGTTCCTGCGTGGGCCTGAGCAATCAGTTCAGCCACTCCAACATCGATGAGCTTCATCGCACTCGTCACCAGGCATGGATGCGCCTCGGGCACTGTGAACCATTGATCTGAGTCCACACCAACACAGAGGGCGCCAGCTTCACCGGCCACCTCAATCAAGGCTCCATTACCAGTTGCACCACCTGCACCGAAGATAATGTCGGCACCCTGGTCCAGGGCCTGACGAGCGGTTGTAGCTCCCCATTCCGGGTCACCGAAGGCAACGTCCAGACCACCTGGGTGATAGGTGGAGATGGTTTCTACATTCGGGTTGGTGTAGCGAGCGCCGTTCTCCCAGCCTTCCTTAAAGAAGACAACGGGTGGGACTAGGTCAGTACCAAGAACCGCGCCAACAATGTTGGTTTCAGTCAACATACCGGCCAACGCTCCAGCCATAAAGCCAGCCTTGGCCTCGGGGAACATCAGGCCTGCAAGGTTTGGAAGCGCTTCGTTCTGCCATTGGTCAACACCAATAAACATCACATCTGGATTAGCTTGAGCAGCCTCAATAGTTGCTTCACCCAAACCGAAACCGACGGTCACAATGATTTTCGCTCCATCATCCACAAAAAGCTGGATGTTGTTTGCGTAATCTTTGGATTCTTCAGTTTCGATATAGCTAGCAGTCGCACCAAGAACATTTCCAGCCCCCGCTTGGGCGCCTTCCCATGCTGACTGGTTGAAGCTTTTGTCGTCAACCTTGCCTGTATCGGTAACTAAACCAATCTTGTATCCACCAGAAACTTCTCCCCCATCACCGTCACTGCCGCACGCAGCAGCAACAAGTCCAAAGACCATCAGTAGGGCGAGGAGACGTCGCCACATCGGAGCCATATTCACATCCTTCATTGTTGAGGTCTCATCTCCTCCCGAGACGATGACCGGTTCTGACCCTAGTGCTGTTTTGGAGGCTCCTGAGGACGAATCTGAACTTTCGTTAGATGGATGCGTGTTGACGAATCCAGGTATGCATCGCTATTCCTGATGCGACTCCTGCGTTGATGGACCGCGTCGAGCCGAACTGACTAATCGACAGCACCAATTCAGCCATTTCGCGTACAAGAGGAGACAGACCTGGACCTTCTTGTCCGAACACCAACACGCATCTGTGAGGCAACGGAGTTGTTTCGATTGGTTGAGCTCCGGGAAGGTTGTCGATGCCGACCACGGTGAGTTCATTAGCGACCATCGCCTCAACAAACTCTTCGACGGTGGAGTGGTGCTCCAGGTGCTGATAACGGTCAGTAACCATTGCACCTCGTCTGTTCCACTTTCGCTCTCCAACGATGTGAACCGCCTCAGCTAAAAATGCGTTCGCGTTTCGTACAACCGTTCCGATGTTTAGATCGTGCTGCCAGTTTTCGATCGCCACATGGAACGGATGACGGCGCAAATCAAGGTCAGCGACGATCGCTTCTCGGCGCCAGTAGCGGTATTTGTCCAACACATTGCGTCGATCGCCGTCGCGCAACAGTTCTGGGTCGTACTGATCCCCTTCGGGCCATGGTTTCCGGTGTGGACCGACCCCAACTTCTTCGCCGAGATGATCAGTCATTTAGCGCGAACCCGAAAGCAGTTCTATTCCTGGACCAGTTCAATCAATGTTCCAAAGCTCCCTTTGGGGTGCATAAACGCAACTGTCGTTCCACGCGATCCGGGTCGCGGAGCTTGATCGATTGGGGTCGCACCTGCCTCCACCATGGCGTCAAGCGCTGCTTGGCAATCGTCGACGCGGTAACCAACGTGATGAAGCCCTTCACCTTTCTTGTCAAGATATTTCGCTATTGGTGAGTCTGGACGCGTCGCTGCAGTGAGTTGTATGTAGCTATCAGCAACCTTTACTAGCGCCTCTTCAACACCATCGCTCTCGACTATTTCGCGATGATGAACTTCCGCGCCGAAGGCTTCTTGGTAGTAGGCAATAGCTGCTTCTAGGTCGTGAACCGCAATAGCGATGTGGTCAATTTCTGTAAGAATCATCATCAGCTCCCTGGTGTCTGTTCAAGAGATTGAGCATGTCGTTGGAATAACGTTATTTTGTCTTCTCCGATCACTTCACGCTTCTCGGGGTCAGTGATTCCCATTCCGGCTTCTGGAGCTAGACACAAAACCCCTAACTTTCCTTCGTGCTGGTTGTGGTGAACTTGGAATGCAGCTTCTCCAGTGTCAGTCAACGCGAACGTCTTTGAAAGAATTGGTTGGATTCGTCCCTGATCGAGCAGTCGGTTCATTTCCCAAGCCTCGGAATAGTTCGCGAAGTGACTCGAGACGATCTGCTTGAGACGCATCCAGAGGTGACGGTTGTCGTATTCGATCATGTAGCCAGTGGTTGCCGCGCATGTAACTATCTTGCCGCCACGCTTAGTAACAAATACCGAAGCACCCATCGTCGAACGGCCGGGATGCTCAAACACGATGTCAGGATCATCGCCGATGAAGCCTCGTACCCGCTTTCCTAAGCGACGCCACTCCCCTTCGTCTTGTGTATGGCCATCTGACCAGAACTGGTAATCCTCTTCGTTTCGGTCGATTACATACTCAACACCTAGTTCATGCAGCAATTCCACTTTGTCTGACGAACTCACCACGCCAACAGGAGTACCCCCGCCATTGATGACAAGCTGGCATGCGTAGCCACCAAGTCCACCTGAGGCACCCCAGATCAACACGTTGTCACCTTGCTTCATTCTGGCTGCGTTGTCTCCAACGAGCATCCGATATGAAGTGGATGCGCATAGGGCGTTGACAGCAGATTCTTCCCATGAAAGGTGCGCCGGCTTCGGCATAAGCTGGTTGGCTTTAACGATGGACATGTCGGCTAGTCCGCCGAAATTACTCTCAAAGCCCCATATTCGTTGATTAGAGGCAAGCATGGAATCTTCGTGCGCTGCCGGGTCTTGGTCGTCGACATAGTTGCAATGAACTGCGACGCGATCTCCTGGTCTCCAGTTGCGCACGGCTGAACCGACCCTTAGGACGACACCGGATGCGTCTGATCCAATTACATGATGGTCAAGGGCATGTCGAGCTCCCCAAGTGCTCTCACGACCGAGTCGATCCAGAAACCCAAAGGTTGGTAGGGGCTCAAAAATTGAGGTCCAAACGGTGTTGAAGTTGATCGAGCTGGCCATAACAGCTAGATACACCTCGTCGGGTGCAAGCTCGGGGGTTGCTACTTCATCGATATGGATAGATTCCCTCGGATCTTTTTCCGAAGATTCTCGGCCTTCGAACATGTTTTGTTCGTCGCGAGTTACGTAGGCGGCTCTGTAGCTTTCGGGAATTTCGAGTGCCGCTATTTCGTCGCTTGATGCGTCGGCCTGAATGGCTTCGAGGATGTGCTGCATGGAGGACAAGTTACTCTCCGGTAATATCGGGGGCGTTTCAACGATACCCGGAACATTGCAACAACTAGGCACCGACGATTCACGAAATCTACACTTAGAGAGCTGGAAGTAGAAACTCCGGAGGAGAAGAGGTAACTCATGCCCGGCTCAGTAATCGTTTCAGGAGCACGCACACCTATTGGTCGTTTCAATGGAGGGTTAGCTAGCTTCACGGGCGCCGAATTGGGGTCCCATGCAATTTCCGCTGCTCTAGAGCGTTCAGGAATTACAGGTGATCAAGTCGACCATGTAGTGATGGGCCAGGTTCTTCAAGCCGGCCAAGGTCAAATAACTGCCAGACAGGCTGCGGTAGGCGCGGGAATACCGATGGATGTTCCCGCTATCACAATCAACAAGGTTTGCCTGTCTGGGCTGAACGCTGTCTATCTAGCCGATCAAATGATTGCTTCGGGCGATGCAGAGGTGGTTGTAGCCGGAGGAATGGAGTCAATGACCAATGCTCCTTATCTGCTTGCTGACGGTCGGAACGGTTTACAAATGGGTCACGGTGAGGTGCGCGACGCGATGATCCATGACGGCTTGTGGTGTGCTTTCGATGACGGCCATATGGGAGATGGCACCGAAAGAGACGCTGCTGCGATAAGTCGGACTGCTATGGACGAATTCTCTGCTCAATCACACGAACGAGCTGCTGCCGCTCAGAAGGATGGTCGCTTCGAGACAGAGATCTCACCAGTTTCTGTAGCTCAACGAGGTGGCGAACCATTGATCGTCGACACCGATGAAGGTGTGCGGCCAGGAACGACTGCAGAAAGTCTCGCTAGGTTGCGGGCCGCTTTCGCAACCGATGGATCTGTAACTGCAGGTAATGCTTCACAGATCTCTGATGGCGGGTGTGCGCTGGTCATGATGTCGCCAAGGAAAGCTGAAGAACTTGGTATTGAGATTTCGGCCCGGGTTGTCAGCTATGGGATGGTCTCAGGACCAGGCACCTCACTTCTCACCCAGCCGTCTAGCGCAATTCGTCAAGCCCTCTCTAAGACCGAGTTAGATGTCTCAGATATCTCTCTTTTCGAACTTAACGAGGCGTTCGCCGCGGTAGGTCTAGCTGCTACTGAAGACCTCGGGGTAAGTGATGACATAGTCAACGTCAACGGTGGTGCCGTCGCTCTCGGTCATCCAATCGGTATGTCAGGAAGTCGCCTTGCGCTCACGTTGATGTCCGAGTTAGGCCGACGGGGTGGAGGATATGGCGCTGCAGCTCTGTGTGGAGGTGGCGGCCAAGGCGACGCCTTGGTGATCGAGGTCGCATAAACCTGCCGGTTCAGACGCTAGTTGTAATACTCCTGAAATGTTTGTAACATAATTGCAACGAGTCCTGCTCTTACGGATGTCGGAGTTGGAAGCTATGGGGTTCGATAATCACGTGCCCGCAACACGTGGATCGGATTTAATTCCCGCTCCGGCATCCGCCCTCCCACCTTCGACCAACACTTAGGTTTGTAGTTCCCGACGGCCTTCTAAGGCGCGACCTAAGGTCAACTCGTCGGCATATTCCAAATCACCGCCAACAGGCAAACCACTAGCAATTCTCGTCACCTTGATACCCAAAGGTTGCAGCTGGCGAGCCAGGTACATGGCGGTTGCCTCGCCCTCAATATTGGGGTTGGTGCACAAAATCAATTCGGTCACACTTTCGTCGCTGATCCGAGACATCAATTCACGGATACGGAGCTGCTCAGGACCGACTCCCTCCATCGGGTTCAAGGCGCCCTGCAAAACGTGATAGCGGCCGCGAAACCCTGCCCGTTCAAGAGCCACAACATCCTTAGGTTCTTCTACGACGCAAAGAGAACCTGTTTGACGTTGAGGGTCTTCACATGTTGAGCAAAGCGCGCCTTCAGAAATATTCCAACATTTTTCACAGAAACCGATTCTTTCCTTGACTTCGACGATTGCCGTCGCCAACTGCTGGGCGTCACCTTTAGGCAACTTAAGTAAATGAAACGCAATTCTCTGAGCAGATTTCGGACCGATCCCCGGTAGTCGACCGAGTTCATCGATTAGATCTTGCACTGGGCCGTCATACAC
>CEVQ01044837.1_pt1 | contig 10841 bp, 9 predicted proteins | sample 356551 | NCBI WGS metagenome assembly CEVQ01 (sample SAMEA2623756, study PRJEB7988) | marine metagenome | biome: marine biome (ENVO:00000447); feature: mesopelagic zone (ENVO:00000213); material: "saline water (ENVO:00002010), including plankton (ENVO:xxxxxxxx)" | depth 250 m | reverse complement strand
TCTGAATCTCTAATATAAGTTGGAGCATCCCAGATCAGTTCCATAGCGCCTTCAAGCAAAATACCATTGGGTAACCCTGATTGATCCAGAAGTATTTGACCTCCCAAAGGTACTTCTGAATCTGCTTTTATCTTAGCTTTTTCAATAGCTAGAGAATTGACCCACATTGAATGTCCATCAATATCTGAGAGTGCAACAGGATTATTAGGAGCAACATTATCCAATTCCCACCGAGTAGGAAGCCCTTTATTCTCAAAAGTATGATCCCAACGACCACCTAATAACCATTCACCAGGTTCCATGGTCTTAACTCTTTCTGCAATCATCTCTAACCAAAGAGATTTTTCTTGGATACTGGTCAAATTAATGCCGGTAACTATTTTAGAACCAGAAGATAAATGTGTGTGACTGTCTATAAAGCCAGGCAATATTGTTTTGCCTTCAGCATCAACAACTATAGTGTTCTCATCCCTAAGTTCTATAATCACTGAAGAATCCCCAATAGCATAAAATTTACCGTCTTTTATTGCTATAGACTCAGCCGTCATTTGACTGCGATTTGAAGTTCTTATGTCAGCATTTATAACAATTAAGTCTGGAGAGGTTGAAGGAATATCAGCGTTGGTATTAAAGGTGAGAATTGCTAGACAGATTATAGATTTAGCTAATATATTTCTTATGTTCATGAATAGTGTTTTGATATTTTCCATTTTTATTAGTTTTGATATTGACTATTTAAACTAATATAGTAATTAATTTCTACATAATGAAAAACCTTTTGGGGGGCTAGCTATGGGCAAAAGAGAGAAAACTCTATTTTTCTCAATGCTATTTTTTAGTTTTGCTTGGCATCTTTTTGGACATTTCTTTCTCTACGATATATATACCGACGAAGGCGAATATTTAATTAATGCAAAAAATTGGTCGAGTTTTGGTGTTTTGTCACTAGAGGGTTCTTACAATACTTCAATTGCACCTCTACAAACTTTTCTTCATAAAATTATTTTTGATATTTTTTCGCCTAGTATCCAGATTGCTAGAATTATCAACCTTTTCTTTATTATTTCGACATTGATATTGGCCTATTTATTTTTTAGAAAGTTTTTTGATTCAAAAATTGTTATTCCAGCTTTTATTATTTTGACTGTAAATGGTGTTTTTAATCAACTTACAACCTTCGCAGCAATGGAATCAAAAGCTTTCTTCTTTATTTTCTTAAGTTTTTTTTGCTGTTTTTCCTCAAATAAAAATTATAGAAGGATTGCTTTCTTACCATTTGCTTTAGCTTTAGGATTTAAGTACTCATATTTATATCTATCAATACCGATTTTAGCAGTCCTAATATTAAATAATAAAAAGGAAGGCAATGGTTTTCTGAGTAAGGTGAATGCTCTAGATGTCTCTCTTTTCTATATTGGAGTTTTTATAACTTCCTTTCCAATTTTCTTTATCGCTTATCAATTGGACCCTATAAAGTTTTTTGAATGGGGATTTAGAGAAGCTATTTTAAATAGAGTTGACCTAATGACTGTAATTAATGATCCTTTCGGCAGTGGCATTCTGCCAACATTATTCTATTATTTTCAAAGAGCACCAATCTCATGTGTTTTATTTTTATGGGGATTTACTAAAGCTTTAACTAATAAAAATAAATCTACAATTGAAAAATTTTTGATACTTTGGGTAGCAACAGAAATTCTATTCTTTACACTCATGCCTTCTGTGAGAGCCCCTTATCTTATAGATTTAATATTTCCGCTATCAATATTATCAGTCAATAATCTCATGAATAAAGTAAGATTAGAGAGGCCTTCTAATATTAGTTTCAACAAATTTATAATCATTTCAATAGTCTCTTTCCAGATTATTACTTCTTGCTTGTATTACTTATGGATTAACCCACTCAGGCCTTCATATGAAACCGTTCAATGGCTTGAAGAGAATGCAACAAACTATGAAACAATAATGATACCAAGCCAATTAGCTATTAATATAAAGGAAAGAACTTATACCACTTCAAGTGATAGCATTACCATCAATGAAATACTAAATACTCAAGATATAAGCTATCCTGTATTATGTATTGTCCAGAAAAAAGCCTCTAGGATTCATCAAGAAGATAATGAATTATTAGAGTCTAAAGCTAAACTTATAAAGAAAATAGACTACTTTTGGATTTACGAAATACAATAATTAAAGAGAAAGTATGGCATTTCCTAATGATCTAAAACCTAAAGGGAGTTTTGACCTTATAAGAATAGGCAATGACAATGACGGAGGTTATTTAGTTGATAAAAACTCTGTTCTTAAATCTAAATCATTAATAGCGATGGGAATTTCGACTGACTGGTCCTTCGAAAAAGCATTCTTTGATCTAAAAAAAGTGCCTATTCACTGTTATGACCACACTCTTACAAATGGCTTCTTGATAATGTTCATTATTAAATCCTTCTTAAAAATATTTTTAGGAAAGTTCAAAGGTTTTATTATCGATCTGAGTATCTTGTTTGATTATCAATTATTCTTTCGTGATCCGATTGTCCACTTTAAGGATAAGATTGGTTGCCAACAAGAGCATGCCGTTAATATTAGTGAAGCTCTATCTAGGCTGCCCAAGGGGCAAAATGAATATGTTTTTATAAAGATGGATATTGAAAGATCAGAATATAGAGTACTAGATGAATTAATAGATAATTGTCATAAACTTACTGGTCTCGTTATTGAATTTCATGACGCAGATCTACATGTTAAAAGAATTACAGAGTTTGTAAAAGCATTCCCTATGGAATTAATTCATTCGCATGCTAATAATAATTGGAGCATTGGCGTAGAAAAAAATACACAATTACTTGAATTAACCTTTTCAAATCATGCAAAAAAAATATCTGAAGAATCAGAGATCCCTAATAAACTTGATCAAATAAATAACCTAGAACTTCCTGGTGTTGATTTAGAATTCAAATAATATGACTCTAATGAGATAACAATGAATGAAAATTTAAAAATATATCTAACTGCTCTTAGGCCTCACCATTGGTCTAAAAATATACTAATTTTCCTCCCATCATTAACCTCTGGAATAATAACTATAGAAAACTTAAAAATTCTGGTTCTTGCTTTTTTTGCTTTTTCATTATTAGCCTCTGCAGGCTATTTATTTAATGACTTAAAAGATATAGAAACGGACAAGAAAAACCCTTATAAAAAAGACAGGCCTATAGCTTCAGGTAAGTTATCAACGATAGCTGCTATTTCCATTTTCTCTATATTGTTGCTCAGCTCACTAAGTATTATTATTAGTCTTGGATCTTTAAAATTTGCTGCAGCAGGAATAATCTATTTATTATTAACCCTCTCTTATAGCATCAAATTAAAGCACATTATAATAGCCGATATCATAAGCCTCTCTATGCTATACACACTTAGGGTCATTGCAGGAACTGTGATAATTGCATCAATAGATATGTCTGTTTGGTTACTTTCTTTTTCTGCTTTAATTTTTCTATCTTTAGCCACGATAAAAAGAATTTCAGAATTAAAAGCATTAACTAATAATGATAATGAAATAAAAATTCGAGGCTATGAGTCTAATGACATTATTATTTTAGAGACCTTATCAATAGTTTCAGGGTATATATCTGTTGTAGTTTTAGTTTTTCATTTCTCAATCGAGGAAACAAAAATCCTTTATTCACAATTTGAAATGTTATGGCTAATTTGCCCAATCATTCTTTATTGGTTGACACGAATTATATTGATAACTCATAGGGGTAAGATGCACCACGATCCAGTCATCTTTGCATTAAAAGATAGAATTAGTATATCTTCGGGGGTAGCTATCTTAATTATTATAATGCTTGCAAAATTCTTATAATGAATCGAAAGCAGTTATTTCTTTATGCTACTTTCGCAGTCATAGTAACTCTTATTAACCTAGCATCCCAACGAGTCGTTTTATCATTTATAACAGGAAATATTGGCTTCTTTACTGCGCTTTTCGTAGGAACTCTTGTTGGAGTAATTATTGGTTATCTTCTTGATAAAAATTGGATCTTCCTTGATGAAACTAAAATTTCTAAAAATTACGGAAAACAATTTTTTTTATATGCGATTACTGGTGCAATTCACACACCAATCTTCTGGGTTATAGAGACTTTATTTTGGTTTATTTGGATGACTGAACAAATGAGAGAGTTGGGAGCTATAATAGGCTTAACTCTTGCTTACACGGTCAAATATTTCATCCTTAAAAACTACATCTTCAGAACAGAAGACTATCAACCCTGAAGATAGGCCTTATAAGCTTCAATTAACATTTCTTTATCATTGTGTTTAGGAATAAAATCCAATTGTTCCTCTAAGCCAGAAATATCAAGAACAAACTCACTGTCTGCTAATAAAAATTGCTCAGGGTACATTAAAGTCAAATTCATCATATCTAAAATATTTAGTGCTTTTTTTACACCATAACCCCAAGTCTTTATTAATAAAGAACGTGATCCAGCAAACTTAATAAGTGAACTAAGAAGATCCTTTACTATAGGAGGATTTTTTGAGCCTAAATTGAAAGTCCCATTAGGAAAGTCTAGATTAATAAATTGAATTAAAGCCTCAACACAATCATAGATAGATATAAATTGATATCGGTTAAGACCTGAACCAATCATTGGGACTGGTAAATTGTTTTTTACAAGAAATGATAATTTACCAAGAAGACCAAATCGACCAGGTCCAGCTATTAATCCTGGTCTAAATATTAAGGCACGGTTGTTTTTTTGTTGTCCAAACTTATTTATCAGCTCTTCAGCTAAAACTTTCGATGAGCCATATGGGCCATTAGGGATCAAAGGATGGCTTGTCTTAATAAGTTTTTCTCTGGGAATACCATAGACCATGCATGTAGAAAGAAATGCAATTCTTTTTACACCATTTATCCTCATGCATTCCAAAAGATTTCTAGTCCCTCCAACATTTAATTTTTCAAAGTATTTTTTTCTTTTTCTGCGAATTGGTATTTCGGGATGAAATATATGGGCAGCCAAATGGAAAACAACATCATCTTCTTCAAATTTAAATTTTGAAAGTGAGTTTTTTTCGCTTAAATCAATATCGTGATAAATTATAGTATCTTCTAGTTCATCTGATTGATTAATATCAATATTATGGATTTCTATAGAAGGATATTGTATATGAAGCTGCTTTATTAGATGCCTACCAACAAAACCACTTCCGCCAGTAATTATAAATCTCATAAAAATAGAATGAATGAAGTACTATGGGGATTAATAATAACAGAATAAAGAGTGTTTGCTATTTCATATAAAAGAATTAAACCATACAAACGAGTAAAATTATTTTTTTTCTTAATGATAAATTAAATAGAGCATTTCTGCCCTCCTACCCTAATCTCAATGAAAAACAAACATCGAGAATAAATGATGATGTTAAAAAATTTGTAGCCAAGCAGCTCTCTTCAACACCTATTCATGTAAGGATTGCTTTGACTCTAATAGGCGGTATTTTTTTATCACTTTTTTGGTTTTTTGATTTTCTAAATATTTTTAAAAAGAATATTTCATCAAATTCCATAATTATTAAAAATATTTCATCGCTTAATAAGTATTTATCTTCTTTTGCAAGAGTCTATAGGTCTTTAACCGTTCTAGCATTTTATGATCACCCCTTTATTAAAAAGATTATTAGAGCGAATGATAATATTTAATTAAAGCGACTCTTATGAAAAATAATTATGATTGTGAAGTTTTAATAATCGGCTCTGGTGCTGGTGGCTCAACAATAGCTGAAACCCTATCAAAGCATGGCATGGATGTTCTAATGGTTGAAGAAGGTCCTAATACGAATATAGAAAATAAAATAGAAACTGCAGCGGATTCATTTTCATACCAATGGCGTTCTGGAGGTTTAAATGCAGCTCTAGGAGACCCAATAATTTCTTACGCTGAAGGCAGGTGCGTAGGCGGGGGTACTGAAATAAATTCAGCAATTATGCAGAGTCCTCCAGAAGAGCTAATTGAAAGCTGGGAAAATAAATATTCGATTGAGAATTTTAGCTCTAAAGAAATAAATAACTATGTTGATAAAGCATTAAAAAGAGTTAATGCTTGTTATACCAAACCACCATATGGAAAACCTTCAGATGTATTAAAAATAGCTGCGAAAAATTTAAATTGGAGAATAAAAGAGCTTAAAAGAGCTCAGAAAGGAGTAATTGACATAAACCCATTCCTTTCAGGAACCAAAGAAAGAGGAAAGCAATCAATGAGCGTTTCTCTCATCGATGAATCAATAAAAAACGGTATGAAACTTTTATCAAATTGTAGAGTTTCAAAAATTATAACCAAAAAGAATAAAGCTATTTATATTGAAGCTATTCTTAGTTCGGATCAAAAGAGAAAGCCAATTACTATTAAAGCAAAATATATTTTTATAAGCTGTGGAGCGATTTATACACCAGCATTGCTAAGGAAAAGCAAACTCGCTAATCATGCAGGAAACAGCCTTCAAATGCATCCGACAATCAAAGTAATTGCAAAATTCAAAGAACCACTGTTTGCTGAAAAATCTCATGTACCTTTATATGCAATAACTGAATTTATGCCTGAAATAAGAATTGGCGGTTCAAATTTTACTCCGGGTATTTTCGCTATGTCGCTTGCAGAAGACTGGTCAAACAGAAAAAACTTTATGAAAGAATACGATCATTTTGGTATTTATTATGCAATGGTTAGAGGAACAGGCAAGGGTAAAATAAGACTATCACCTATATTTAATGATCCTATAGTGAGTTATCAGCTAAGTGATGAAAATTGGAAAAATCTTTCAAAAGGCACAGAATATTTAACAGAAGCGATGTTTGCTGCTGGGGCAACTAAAGTTATACCTTCAATACAATCTCATCAAGGTTGGAATAAACTCGAAAAAATGAGAGATGAATTTCAGTTAAATGGTCTACCTAAAAGAAAAAGTTACCTTAGCAGTGTTCACTTATTTGGAAGTTGCCCTATTGGAGAAAATAAAAAACTAAATAAAGAAATATGTGTTGCAAACTCTTATGGGAAACTAAATAACTATGAGAATATTTATTTAGCTGACGCTAGCATTATCCCAGAGGCATTGGGTGTTAACCCACAAGCAACAGTAATGGGTTTATCCTATCGTGTAGCTGATTACTTCTTAAACTCAATTTAAAAGATCTTAGATACTTTTTTAGCTAAATTTAATAACCCTTTCTTTAATGGCTTCCTATGCAAAGAACCTTTGTTAGAGGCCATCTCATTAATGTATTCATCAATATTTTCGATATACCATTCATAGGATTCGGTTAATATATCTATGTTGGAATATTTTGGCTTCCAATCGAGTGTCTTTTTTGTTTCACCTATATCAAAATAGAAAGGCTTATGATAAGTCAGATAATGCCATGGACCTAAAGGAGATAGCCTAAGTAAATCGAGAGTCTTTAATATAAAAATAGTAATTGAAACAGGTAATCCAATCACTCTACTAGATGATTTTGCATAGGTTATCAATGAATTTAAATCCTCTCTTAACGTCCCAAAATTCTCAGCACCAACATTAAAAATACCTGGCTTCTCCATTAAACATGATTTAACACTCACTTCTACTAAATCATCAATATGAACAAACTGAAATAGGCCATCTCCTTTTCCAATAATAAAAATGTTTGCCTGGTCATGAATCCATTCGAATAAGATCTCAAAAATACCTAATCTTTCCTTCCCCACTATTGTTCTAGGTCTTATTGTAGAAATTGGCTTTCCATCTGAAATTAGACCGGTTATATAATCATCAGCTTTCTTTTTTGATCTCCCGTAAATCTCTAAAGGTTTGAGTTTAGTTTTCGAGTTAATTGGTACAGATTCAGGTATCCCATATATTGCACTTGAAGACATATGGGCGACGTGTTTAATATTGTTTTGAAGTGCAGTCTTTATTACATTCTTAGTTCCAATGTAATTTACTTTATCAAATTCACTGCCGGCCTTAGTTAATGGCACTAATGCGGCATTATGATGGACATAGTCAACGCCTTGTATGGCTTTGTTTACATCTTCTATATTGGTCACGTCTCCTTGGTAAAAATCAATCCTTTGGTCAATTTGAGGATCAATCCAAAGATCCATTACTCTTACATCCTCTCCTAACTCGAGTAATCTTCTAGCTATATGACAACCAACATAACCAGAACCTCCTGTGATTAAATGCAGTGCCATGTAATTAATCCTTTAGAGAGGCTCCAATATAATGAAATTAATTTATGGAAGTATCTTTATTTAAAATTAACAGTTGTGCTTTATTTAAAGTTAACTCTATTAATTATTTGGTGATCAATCATCTTTCTAATTTCCTCATAACTTTTTGAGATTGAATCATATTCCTCTTCCGACTCACTAAAGCGTTCTGCTATAGCTTCATTGACTGCATTGTATTTTGCTTCACTAGGTTGCATAGCGGCCATATTCTCATAAGTCACAGATATCCAAACATTTGGGCTATTAGCATTATTTGAAGTGTAAATACCGTAGTCTACGATATGTCCTAGTTCCTTCTGAATTTCAGCGCTTCTGACCCAAGTCTTTTTAAGATTAACCAGATAGTTATCTAGATAATTTGGCTCAACTGCAATAACAGTAAGCTCTATAACTTGCTCACTTGGTGCGTAATCCTTGTATATCTCTGCATGAAGATTGCTGAAAAACAAAACTGGAATTAAAAGTAAATATCTCATAATTTCTCCTTATTATTTAAACTGGAGCGGGAAACGAGATTCGAACTCGCGACCTCAACCTTGGCAAGGTTGCGCTCTACCAACTGAGCTATTCCCGCTTAGAGTAAGAGATTTATTCTAACTCTATCTAAAGATTAGATAAAGATTAAGTTCAAATAGGCTGATAATTTGTTTATTTAAATTTCAGTTGTTAGGATTTAAATATGAAAAAAATAATTTTTTTTGCCTTTATATCCTTTAGTGGATGGCTAATAGCTAGCGATAAAGTCCATGAAATCTGTAAAGACGCGACTGATTATGCTGGGTGTGTAAAAATACAGCAGACCTCAACAACTACTCCAAAAAATAAATCTGTTGCTGCTTATATTAATAGAACTCCTGGAGAATTTTTAGAAGAAAGCATAATTGAGGGAAGTAATTTATTTCCAATATGTAGTCTAAATAAGATCATTGAAGCTAAACAATTAATTACTTTTGAGCCACCAGAAATAATTTTCAGAACAAAAACGATTATGCCGACCCGTGCAATTAGACAAAATTTAGATGGTATTGTTATTGGGAAAATTGCTATTGATGAAAAGGGCGATGTAACTGATATAGAAGTTTTACATTCTTTCCCAGACGTTAATTATTTCGAAGAAAATTTTATAGGCTCTAGAAAAAAATATAAATATAAACCTGCTAAAGATTTAGAATCTGGTAAAAATATAAAAAGTTTTCTCTACGATATTCAGGCCTACACTTCCCCAGAATGGTTATTTGAAACAAGAAGATTGCAAACTTTAAGAATGGGTGGATTGGGCATTTCATATCTAAATACTTTGTCTAATGTTTGGGATAAGGCTACGAGAGGTTACATTCAAGGCGCCAAAGAATCAGTTGCAAAAAGATATCAAGAAGAAAATGAACCGCTCAAAAAAGCTTCTTATTTTTATTTAAATGCATATATAGATCTTCTGGATATTTATCAAGAGAGCTGGGATGAAAAAGGAAATAAGGCATGGAGTCTAGAAGGTGACTTCGATCAACAGAGATTTAGATATAAGTTTCAATCTTTAGAAACTACTACTATAGATAATCTTTTGAAAACAAGAGAGATGTATTCAGAAGAAATAGATAAGTCTATATACAATTACTTTAATCCATTAGTCTTAAAATTAAGATATGCAACGGCTTATGACCTTTATACTTTGTATCTAGGTGGCTACCAAGATGATCTAGCATATGAAGAAGCATCTAAAATTCTACAGATCCAAAGAAATTATGGCCTCGAGTTGACTGATAACGATTATGCTATGTTTACCTTTATCGGTATAACAGCCTCAAAAAGAAAAGATTGGTGTAATGCTTACTATGCATTTGATTCAGCTAATAAAATAAAAGATTATTTAGATAAAGAATTTGATAGGAATAATAATAAAAGAGGCTGGTTACATCAGGATATAACAGCAGAATTAAATGCTAAATTTGAAGATAGAAAGAATAACGTCAGTATATTTAGAGATTATATTGATGACAAAGAAAGAGAAAAATATTTTAAGAAAGCTGAGTATGAGTTTGCATTAGAATTAAGCAAAAGTAGATAAAAGACAAAAAAAGATAGTGGAAATAGGTAAAATCTAAATCATATAATTAATATATAAAATCAGGGAACTATTATGAATAAGACACTGCTAGGTATCACCATACTATTACTGGCTCAATTCTCTTTTGCAGGTCACCATGAAAAGAGTGAAAAACACTCGAAAACCATCCTCGGTTATGAAATATCCGAAGAAGGCGAGAAGCTTGACATTGTTGCTGGAGATGCATCCAACGTCGACATCTGGGTTAAATACGTTGAAGCTCACAATAAACGTGACCTTGAGGCTATAGACAGCACAAATGCTGCTGACTTTGAAGGCAGAGCAGCCAACGGTGCTATCGTGAAAGGGCCAGAAGCTCATGCTACATTTTTAAAGGAATGGTTCGCAACATCTAATCCGTCTTGGGAATTAAATTATGCTATGGCAAGCGATGTTCTCCAAACAGATGGGACACACGATCATTGGGTGACCTCATCCTACACATT
>CEVQ01358546.1_pt1 | contig 10843 bp, 12 predicted proteins | sample 356551 | NCBI WGS metagenome assembly CEVQ01 (sample SAMEA2623756, study PRJEB7988) | marine metagenome | biome: marine biome (ENVO:00000447); feature: mesopelagic zone (ENVO:00000213); material: "saline water (ENVO:00002010), including plankton (ENVO:xxxxxxxx)" | depth 250 m | reverse complement strand
GGGTCATTCAAAGTAATCATGTGGCCCAATCTCATTAACTGCTTAATCAATTCGACAGGGTCTACACCTAACATGTTTGCCAAATCACTTACCCTTGTAGTTGAGGCTAATGTTACAAACTTATTTTGGCCTGAAATGACTTCTTTTTCATTTTCACTTACCAAAATGAAACTCCTTTTTAATTCAAGCGCTTGTTATTTTTTGACTCAGTGGGAAAATCCTTCAATTGAAAATCTAACTTACTCCATTGATCGTCAGTCAATCCTGTTCTTAATCCATTTTCAACAATTTGTTTTTTCAATTTCTTCATACATTTTCCCATATTACACACATAACATCCTCGCCCATGACAACTAAGATTTAGTGATATGCTTATATCTCCGTTATTAAACGAAATCCTCAGCAAATTATCCTGTATATATTTATCTCTACATACGATACACATTCTAAATGGAACATGGTTTTTGATTTTGCCAGACAAAACTCAGACCCTAATCACTATTTATTTTTTTCGTGTATTTCTAACTTTCCGCTTGGTCCTTTTTTGATTGGAACTACCACTACCTCTTCGTAACTCATCAATATCTTCAGCAAACCTCAATCCTCCATCATTAGAAGATTTATTTTTACTTATATCCCAAATATCTTCCGGCAATTCGGCTACTAAATCAGGTTTTGCACTAGATTCAGTTTCTTCAGTTTGAGCATCATCAGTAGCGGTCATTCCTGCAAGCTCTTCATCAGACAATCCTGCTAACTCTTCCACCGGTTGTTCTGCCAATTCAGTACTGCCATTAGAAGCAACAACTTCTTCCTGTTTTGCATCTTTAGTTTCAGGTTCAAACACAGATTTATCAAATACTGGTTTATCTTGAACAGCTTCTTTATTGATTTGATCAACTGATTCCTGTTTTAGAGAATCAACACTTTCACCAGAAGATCCTTCAGCAACTTGAGGTGCATCTTGAAGTACTTCAGGCAATTCGCCTCCAGCTTCTTCAATAGCTTCTTCATGGCTCTTGATATCAATTTTCCAACCAGTAAGCCTCGCTGCTAATCTAGCATTTTGACCATCTTTGCCAATTGCAAGAGATAGTTGTTTTTGAGGAACAATTGCCGTCGCCGACATATCATCTTGATACATTTCAACTCTAGCAACATCAGAAGGACTGAGAGCGTTGGAAATATATCTTGCAGGATCACTATCCCAACCTATCACATCTATCTTCTCTCCTTGCAATTCATTTACTATGTTTTGTATACGTATACCTCTTAAACCCACGCACGAACCAACAGCATCAATGCCTTCCTGCCTTGCCCAAACTGCCACCTTACTTCTAGAACCAGCCTCTCGCGAAATTGAAAGTATTTCTACTGATCCCGCTTGTACTTCAGGCACTTCTGTTTCAAATAAACGCTGTACTAACAATTTATCGATTCTAGAGAGAATTACTTCAGGGCCTTTAAGGGAAGTTCTAACTGACTGCAATATTACTTTTATTCTCTGTCCTACCCGAAATCTCTCGGTTTGACTTTGCTCAGTTAAAGGTATAATTCCTTCAGTCCTACCAAGCTCAACAACAATTTGCCTCGGCTCTATGCGATGAATAGTTACAGAAAACATTTGACCTTCTTTATCTGCATATTCTTTAAGGACTAATTCTAATTCGGCCTCCCTCAACCTTTGCAACACAACTTGTTTCGCAGTTTGTGCCGCAATCCGACCTGCACTTTGAACCAAACTATCAGTTGGCACCAATTCTCCTACTTGAGCATCCGGCTTGATTTCTTTGGCTTGTTCCAAACTTATTTGTTGATTATTTTCAGGGTTTTCGGCAACAGTTTTGAGTATAAAGACAGTAATTTGACCTGAACCAGGATCCAACTTAACAGAAATGTCTTGGTTGGCTGCTACGCTGTCACGTTTATATGCTGATAAAAGAGCATCCTCTATCGCAGAAACAACAATATCTCTAGGTAGATTTCTTTCAGAAGCCAATTGAGTTAACGCGACAATAAAATCGCTTTTCATATTATAACCCCTATATTTATTACCTATTCAAATAAAAAAACAAAAAAGTGGGGATCACCCACTTTACTTTAAATCAAACCCAAGTGCTTTATATAAACACTTTAATCAATTACAAAAATTATAGCATTTTGGTCTGTATTACACAACTGAATTTATCCTAAGAACCGTGCTTTTAAAAAAATTGGTTTGTTTATTAATTCGATTGCATTAAATTTGTTACTATAAGATATTAACTGCAATTATAAATCATATTATTTTGGAATATAAAAAGAGGTTGGTCCAATAAATTCGGCGAAAATTGTTTCTATAAAAAAACTCCTCAATCTATGGTTAATACTGTTAATCATCTTTTTACTATTTTCTCAATGTAAAACCAATCCCAATGAAGTAAAGATAAACATATTCGCTGCTGCAAGTCTTGCAGATATACTCAATGAATTTGAAACACAATTTGAATCACAAAACAAGTTGATTGACTTGCAAATAAGTTACGGGGCATCTAATCTTCTAACGCAGCAAATTATCAAAGGAGCCCCTGCAAATATTTTTATCCCAGCAGGTACAGGTCCGATAAAAGTCCTACATCAAAAACAACATCCAGACATAAAAGTTTACCCTTTTATTTCGAACGAATTAGTTTTGGTTTCTCACCCAGATAAACAACTCAACCTAAAAAACTTATATGAATTAACAAATATTGATATCAAAAGATTTGCAATAGCTGATCCTAAATTAGCTCCAGCTGGTGAATATTCCATGCTAGCATTACAAAACAACAATATATGGGATTTTTTGCAACCTAAATTAGTTTTAGCCCCAGATGTTAGAGCAACCTTGACTTATATTTCATCAAAGAATGCTGATATTGGAATAGTATATTCTACAGATGCAATGTCAAAACCAGATTTGAAAATAACTAAAATACCTAAAGACACCTATCCTGAAATAACCTATCCAATCATTCTCATTGATGATGCCAAAAAAAAGAACGCCATAAATGAATTTTTAAATTATTTATTATCTGAGAAAACCAAACCAGCGATCAAAAAATATGGATTTAAAAAAATAGAATAAATTGCAACTGTAATCAAATAAAAAACAGAAAAATGATATTCCCAATAGTTCTTTCAATACAAATAGCAACCCTAGCAACACTAATTAATTTACCAATAGCTCTGATATTTAGCTGGCTAATTGTAAAAAAGCAAATTCGTGGCAGCGCTGCGCTGGAGGTATTAATGACTATCCCATTAGCTATACCTCCAACAATAATTGGTTTTTTTGTATTAGTAATATTTGGTATAAATGGACCTATCGGAACAATAACCAATAATTTGTTCGGATTTAACATCATATTCACATGGTTAGCAGCCACGCTTGTAACGGCTATAATATCATTCCCATTGATGGCAAGAGCGATAATCGTGTCCATGTCAGAAGTTGAACCTAGCCTTGAAAAAACAGCTCTTGGTTTAGGTGCTGGACCGATAAAAGTTTTTTTTTCAATTACAATGCCACTAAGCTATAGAGGTATTGTAGCAGGATCTTTGATTTGCTTTGTTCGTGCTCTAAGTGAATTTGGAGCAACGATAATTGTAGCTGGTAATATGCCAGGGAAAACTCAAACTATATCGTTAGCGATATATTCTGCAATTCAATCAGGGGATGAATCAACTGCTTTTAGTCTAAGCGCCGTTGCATTAGGTATCGCTGTAGCTTCACTCGTTGTTTATAATATTTTACTAAAAAAAGACAAACGAACTCTAAACCAAAATGAATAAACAAAATCAACCATTTATAGTCTCAGAAGTGAATTTCACTAAAACTTATCCTGGATTTACTCTGTCTTGTAATTTCAAAACCGACTCGACTAGAACTGCCATTTTTGGCCCATCTGGAAGTGGCAAAAGCACACTACTCAATTGCTTATCTGGTTTCTCAAATCCAGACGTGGGATTTATCAAAATAAATGGGAAAGAAGTTTTTTCTTCAACCAATAAAATAAATGTTCCAGCAAATAAAAGGAGACTTGGGCATATTTTGCAAACTCCATCTCTGTTCCCACATATGAATGTCAAACAAAATATATATTACGGATTAAATCTAACTCCGTTGCATTTAAGGAGGTTTGATTTAGATCAAATAATAAACCTATTAGAAATCAAAAACATACTTAACAAGAATGTTAACAACATCTCCGGAGGACAATCCCAACGAGTAGCATTAGCTAGAACCCTTGCAACATCACCTGACCTACTATTGCTAGACGAACCATGGACAGGCTTAGAAAAAAGATTGGTTTCAACTATTATCGATTATATTAAAATTGTATCTAACGAATTGAATTTGCCACTATTTTTCGTTTCACACGACATTAAAGATGTATATGAAATAGCGAATCAAGTTATTATACTTAACGAGGGGGAAATTTCATCAATAATTGACCCTATATCTCTATTGAAGCAAAATCCGATAACAGCTCAATTTGAACATCCAAACATAATAAACAAAATCAAAACTAAAGTGAAAACACCTGTTACCATCTCAAATTTAACCTTAGTATCATTAAATGGAATCGAGATAGTTTGTTCACAACTAAAATTAAATCAAGGCGATGATGCAACTTTAATATTAAATTCCAAAGATATAATAATATCGAAAGACAAAGTTACTAACCTGGCAGTTGAAAATATGATACCAGTTAGGATTTATAATATTTTCAAAACTAATAATAAAACAGTAATTAAAACCAATTTAAATGACCAAAGTTTGTCTATCGATATCCCTGAACATACATCAAACACTCTTAATTTGAATACTGGAATGCAAATTTATTTAGCGATAAAAGCTTCAAACATAAATCTTTATCCTCAAAATACTGCTACATAGAGTTGATACAATCGTTTATTATCAAAACTTAGAAAAGTGATTTAATGACATTTAAAACAAAATTGTCTAAAACAATAACAATTAACAATAGTTTATTGTGCGTTGGTCTTGATGTGGATAATACCCGAATTCCTACTGAAAAAATCTTCCAATTCAACAAGGCCATCATAAATTCCACACAACCATATTGTTCAGCATATAAAATTAATTTGTCTTTTTATGAATCGTATGGATCTAATGGTTATAAAGCTATGGAGAAAACCATCGAACACATAAGAACGAATGCACCAGACAAATTGTTAATAGCCGACGGTAAAAGAGGTGATATACCTTCAACTATGACGAAAGTAGGAATTGCCCACTTCGAAACTTGGGGGTTTGATTGTACTACAGCAAATATCTGGGGAGGGTTTGAATCAATAGAACCTCTTCTTCAATACCCAGATAAGGGAGTATTCATATGGGCAAAATCATCAAACGAAGGTTCTAAAGATATACAAGATGTAGCAACTAATTACAAATTTCAAAAAAATTACGAGTTAATCATAGAAACCGCAGCCAAACACAATTTGTCCGCCAATATGGGCTTGGTTATTGGAGCAACATCTCCAGATGATCTATTGTTAGTCAGGTCAATGTCTGATGATATCCCAATATTGTGTCCCGGAATCGGGGCTCAATCTGGAAATTTACAAGAATGTTTAAAAAACGGAATCGGAAATAAATCAAACAACATATTGATAAATGCTTCGCGCAGCATCATTTACCCAAAAGACGGAATGGAAAACATCAATAACGTCAAGCTAGCCGCTGAGAACCTAAATTCACGAATAAATTCTATTTTGAACAAACATAAATCTGATTAGCAATTCAAAAATTCAATATCCTCATAGGTATTCCGTTAACATAAAGATTTTTAGATTGACACCTGATTGTTTTCAATTCTAGAATAACAATTATTTAGCACGGATATAGATTAATTCATGCAAGAAATGGTAATTGACAGCATAAGGTTCAGTGTACAAAACTACGGTCAAAGAGTAGTTATACTACGCCAAAAAGATTCGACGCCTGGAATTTACTTGCCCATATGGATAGGTGCATCCGAAGCTGAATCGATCGCTATGAGGCTTCAAGAAGTGGATGCCCCACGGCCACTCACTCATGACCTTTTGACGACTGCAATAGATTCATTGGGGGCCAAAGTTCTAAGTATTATCGTATCAGACTTAAAAAACGATACTTTTTTCGCGAAAATTTTGCTTGAATACAAAGATAACACGATTGAACTAGATTCTCGGCCAAGTGATGCAATTGCCTTAGCAGTACGGAGTAAAGCAAAAATTTTCGCAGAAAATCTGGTGGTTGAAAAAGCAGGAGTAACCATAAATCAAGAGACAAATACTTCTGACCCATCCGAGAACCAAAATCTCTCGATTTTTAAGGAATTTGTCGATACGCTAGACATAGATGATTTAGGTAATTCTCCGAAATAATCCTTATTAAATTTTTGGTTGCCAAATAATTTGCGATTTGAATATTGATTAACTACTCAATTAGTCATAAGATATCTGCTGAAAGTTTGGTAATACTGGAGCATTTTAAATGCACAAAGTTTTCCGACTCCTATCTCTGGGATTTGTGGTGGCGATTCCATTGATTGGTGGGATAGGTTTAGGAATATTTGTAGATTCAAAGCTTAAAATAGAAGGTCCTATATTTACGCTCGGGGGTATTTTGTTGGGAATAATAGTTGCAGGTTGGGCAGTTTATTTATTGATAAAACCCCTTATTTCTGAAAAACACAAATAATGTACTCGGAAACGATTAGTTGAATATAAAAATACTTTTAATATCTATATTACTTTTGACCTTACTTGGAGTATTCGGCGGAAAGTTAGGTCTAAGCGTGATACCTGAATCATGGGGAGGTGGCTTTTTCTCATCTCCTATTGCTCATATAGCTATCAAAGCTGAACCTGTTCACCCTGAACCTATAACCCAATTGTCTGTAGCTACCGATTCGTCTAACAAGCTTTTAAAAAGCGTAACAGACGTATTCATAACTAACACGATGATTGCTACATGGCTTGCTATAATTGTTTTGATTATTTTTGCTTGGGCCGTAAACAAAAACAAAAACCCCATACCGAATAGGCTTCAAGGGTTGGCTGAAATAGTAATGGAATTTTTCATAACTTTAATCGGTGGAATAGTAGGAGTAAATAAGGTAAAACAGTTTTTCCCATTAGTAATGACCATATTTTTGTTCATTGTAATAGCTAATTGGATGGGTATTTTGCCTGGTTACGGAACTATTGGATGGATTGAAACCCCGGAAATAATAAAACACCATATGGGCCACGACGATCATGGATCAGAAAACCACGCTGATGACCACCATGAAGATTATTCGAAATATGAACATGTCAAACTTGCAAAATTCACGAAATCTGGACCAATTTACACTCAACCTTTTGGCTCAGAAAAAGAAGATGAAAAAATCACCCTAAGCTGTGGCCTTGACTCAAAATGTCCAAAAGGTGATGGGGTTCAAGCAGGACGACTATCCCCTTATCTTAGAAGTGCAAATACAGATGTAAACACAACACTGGCAATAGCTATCGTAGCAATGATTATGATTCACTGGTGGGGATTGAGATCGCTTGGTGCTTTTGGACACATAGGTAAATTCATTAATTTCAAAGAGGGTCCAGCTGGATTTGTTGTAGGACTGATAGAAGCAATAAGTGAATTAGCAAGACTTATTAGCTTTACATTCAGGTTGTTCGGAAACATTTTCGCAGGAGAAGTTTTGTTGATAGTGGTTGCATTTTTATTACCCTTAACTGGAATATTAGTATTCCTATTTCTAGAAGTTTTTGTAGGGGTAGTGCAAGCGTTCATATTCTCTATATTAACATTAGTGTTTGCAGCTACTGCTACCACTGCACATGGAGCCGATGAACATTAAAATAGTAATTAAAATTAAATATCACATAAGGAGTTTATTAAAATGGAAGGGATAACAGGAGACGTAAAAACATTGGCAGCTGCAATTGCAATAGCAGTTGGAGGTTTAGGACCTGGGCTAGCTATCGGAATGCTCGCTGCTAAAGCAATGGAAGCAATTGGGCGCAATCCTGAAGCAAGAGGTCCAATACAGCAAAATATGATTCTGGGCTTAGCTTTCGCTGAAGCGATAGCTATTTACGCTTTTCTAATGGCTTTGATCATAATATTCGTTGCATAAATAACTGATTAAACAGTAACCTGCTAGAATTTATTAGTGGGTACTTAGGGGCTAAAAATGGAAGGAATAACGCAACTTGGAATCAATCTGCCAGCATTAATAACGCAGGTTATTAGCTTTGTAATACTCTTACTGGTTTTAACAAAGCTATTATACAAACCTATGCTTAAAATTCTTGATGAGCGCTCAGAAAAGGTTAAAAGCAGTTTAGAGATGGCCGAAGAAGCGCGTAAAGAAGCTGAAAATGCCCGGGCTGAGATGCAAGAAGAAATTAAGGCAGCAAAGATAGCGGGAAATGAAACAGTATTAAAGGCAAAAAGTGTAGCTGAAAAACAGGGAGAAGAAGCTTTAGCCAAAGCTAAAAACCAGATAGAGAATGAAAAAATAAAGGCTAAAGAAGACATCCAACAAGAACGTGATGCTGCAATAGCAGATTTAAAAAATCACTTCAGTGATTTGGTTTTGAATGCAACTGAAAATCTTATGCGGCAAAATATGGATTCCGAAAAAGATAAAAAGGTAATAGATAATATTTTGAATGAAGAACTTTCAAAATTAAACAATAATTAAAGTAAAGAAGGGTCATGCCAAATTTTTCTTCATCTAAAAGATTCGCTCAAGCAATATATGCGATAGCTAAAGAAACCGATACCGTAAGTGATTGGGTAAAAAATCTTGAATCAATCAATGATATTTTATCTGAAAAAGATCTCGTTGCTACTCTTAATTCACCAAACAAGCCAATTGCATTAAAATGCTCAATACTAGACAAAATATATGGTGAATCTCTGGATAGACTGGCACTAAATCTTTTGTGTTTGCTATCAACTCGTAATTCAATAGATTTGATAAGCAACATAAAGTCTGATTTCGAAAATATGGTTGATTTTGATCATGGCATTCAAAAAGTCACAGTGACAACTGCAACATCAATAGACTCTGACCAGCTAACAGAAATTAAAAATATTTTAGAAAATATTTCGGGTAAAAAAGCAAATATTTCTATTGAAATTGACGAGGAGATTATCGGAGGATTCAAGGCAATAATGGGAGACAAATTAATTGATGCATCATTGTCCAATGGTATAAATCAAATGAGGAAAACCCTTAAATTTTAAAAAACATCATGATATCCAATAATCAATTTGGATAAAAACGGAGGAATAAATGGCTATAAGAGGAAATGAAATAGCTTCTGTGTTAAAAAGCCAAATAGAGGATTTTGGTTCTGAAATAAAGACAGTTAATATTGGTACAGTAATAGAAGTAGGTGATGGCGTAGCCAGAGTCCACGGTTTGTCAGAGGTTTCATATAATGAACTTGTAGAGTTCGACGGCAATATTGCAGGTATGGCATTGAATCTAGAAGAAGACAGTGTTGGAATCGTTATTTTAGGAGATCCTTCCACTATCAAAGAAGGTACTGAAGTGCGAGGAACTGGAAAAGTGATGGAAGTACCTGTTGGTGAACAGTTGCTAGGTCGAGTTGTAGATGGCATAGGCTTGCCTATAGACGGGAAAGGTCCGGTTAACACCAATGAATCCAGAGCAGTCGAAATAGTAGCACCAAACGTTGCTATAAGAAAATCAGTTGATACTCCATTACAAACAGGCATCAAATCTATCGATGCAGCCATCCCTATTGGCAGAGGTCAAAGAGAATTAATTATAGGAGATCGTACCACAGGTAAAACAGCTATATGTATAGACACAATTATCAACCAAAAAGGTGGAGATGTGGTATGCATATACGTGGCTATCGGACAAAAAGTGGGTAAAGTAGCAACTACTGTAGCTACCTTAGAACAATTTGAAGGATTGGGACACACTATAATTGTTGCAGCGAACGCGTCTGATGCTGCTGCAATGCAATACCTGGCACCATATACAGGCATATCTATGGCTGAATATTTCATGGCTCAGGGTAAAGATGTTTTGATAGCCTATGATGACCTTTCTAAGCATGCTTGGGCATATAGACAGATGTCATTATTATTAAAACGTCCTCCTGGAAGAGAGGCTTATCCTGGCGATGTATTTTATTTGCATAGCCGATTACTTGAAAGAGCAGCAAAACTCGATGACGAACATGGAGGAGGTTCGATTACTGCATTACCTGTAATTGAAACTCAAGCAGGGGATGTTTCAGCATATGTACCTACAAATGTTATTTCTATTACGGATGGACAAATATATCTGGAACCAGAATTATTTAATGCAGGAACAAGACCTGCAGTAAATGTAGGGTTATCAGTTTCACGTGTAGGAAGTGCCGCCCAAAGTAAATCAATGAAATCCGTAGCAGGACAAATGCGACTGGACTTAGCCCAATATAGAGAGTTAGTAACCTTCGCCCAATTTGGCACAGATGATTTAGACGCTGCAACAAAAAGGCAATTAGCTAGAGGACAAAGAAGCGTTGAAGTACTGAAACAAGCACAAAATGTTCCTCTACCAGTTGGACAGCAAGTAGCTATAATATACGCGCTCAATGAAGGATATTTGGATGAAGTTGAAGTAGAAAATATCAAAGCATGGGAAGAAGAATTTCATAAATATTTTATTTCCAACCACACTAATTTATTAGGTGATATTTCTGATGCGTTAACTGACGAATCGAAATCAGCATTGAATTCCGCGATAGAAGATTTTCGTGATAGTGGATTAGT
>CEVQ01007910.1_pt1 | contig 10851 bp, 10 predicted proteins | sample 356551 | NCBI WGS metagenome assembly CEVQ01 (sample SAMEA2623756, study PRJEB7988) | marine metagenome | biome: marine biome (ENVO:00000447); feature: mesopelagic zone (ENVO:00000213); material: "saline water (ENVO:00002010), including plankton (ENVO:xxxxxxxx)" | depth 250 m | reverse complement strand
AATTTTATGTCTAAAACTATAACACCTTTATATTTTAAGGGGTATCTGTATTTATGGATAGGTATGGTAGCTGTTGGTATAGCAACAATGATGCAAATGACTGCAAGAGGTTATTTAGCTTATGAATTGACTAACTCTGCTTCTAAACTAACCTATGTTAACGTTGCATTCGCTTTTCCAATGTTATCTTTATCTTTATTTGGCGGAGCTTTATCAGACAGATTAGATAAACAGAAAATTATACAGACAGGTCAATTCGCTGCAGCTTTTCTTGCTTTTGTAATATCTGCTTTAATTTTTTCAGATCATATAAATTGGTTACATCTCTTAACTGTATCTTTTATACAAGGAGGCATATGGGCATTTATGGTTCCTTCAAGGCATTCATTTATTGCAGATTTGGTTCCTGATAAGAATTTGAATTCAGCTATAGCTTTAAATTCTGCAGGATTTAATGTTTCAAATTTAATAGCACCAGCTGTAGCAGGATTAATATACGGGTTATCGGGACCTGCCGTTGTATATAGTATTATTGGTGGACTTGCCCTGATGGGTGTGTTTTTTACTTTTATAATTAAACCTGAAATGAGAATTATTGATGAAATTCCAAATACTAATAAATCAGAAAAGAAAGAAATTTTCGCAGAAATAAAGATTGGACTTACATATATATATAATGAAAAATTATTGTTTTCTTTATTAATAGCATCATTAATATTTAGCTTACTTGCTGAGCCTTTTAGATTTTTATTACCAATATTTGTAAAAGATATTTATTTGAAAGGGCCTGAGGCCATGGGACTTCTTACAACCTTGATGGGACTTGGATCTGTTATAGCTTCTGTCATAATTGCAGGAATTGATGCAAATAAAAGAGGATTGATTTGGATAATAGGAGGATTTATTACAGCAGGATCTTTATTAACTTTAGCTATTTCAGATTCTTATGTAATTTCTATGGTAGTAATGATATTCATGGGTGCTTCAGATTCAATTAGGCGTACTTTATCAATGAGTATTATGATGGAAAAAACCAGGCCAGACCTCAGAGGAAGGATTATGAGTATTTATATGCTAAATTGGGGACTGATTCCTTTGGGAGCGTTACCTGCTGGTATTGTTGCTGATATTATTGGCGCCCAAAGTACTATAGGAATTTTATCTATTTTACTTGTGATTTCTAGCGTAGTAGTGCTCATAACACAAAAAGAATTAAGAAATGTAAATTAAGGATATGAAATGGAAATTAAAAAATTAATAATAGAATCTCATAAAATTGCTAAGTCTAAAGGATGGTGGGATGAAGATAGAGGTATTCCTGAGTTGATAGCCCTAATGCATAGCGAACTTAGTGAAGCTTTAGAAGAATATAGAGATGGAAAAAGTTTAAATATAAGATTTGATGGTGATAAACCCTTGGGTTTTACGGTAGAACTAGCAGATGTATTAATTAGGATTTTTGATATGGCTGGCAAATATGACCTGGATTTAGATTATGCATTGAACGAAAAGATTAAATATAATTCAACACGCAAGTATAGACACGGGAATAAAAAGGCATAATTGGCCTGAAGATGTAAATTAATTGCCTGTTCGAAATGCAAAATTAATCTATAATGACCTATAAAGTATTTCGTATTTAATTTTAGATAACTAAAGCACTCCCCTTATAAACCTTTTAGGTAAATACCCGCCTTGACTTATATTCTTTTTTGTGATTAAATAGGCCATAATATAAATATAAATAGGCCATATGTACGACGTAGATATAATTTCTGAAGCCTTGAATTTACATGAGCAGGGATATACGCAAAAAGAAATTGCCATAAAACTTGGTTGCGGTGAGCGAACTGTAAGACGATGGTTATCGAATGTAAATCCAATAACAACTAAATCTCAAAACTTAGTCCCTGAGCATCAATTAAATTTATCTCATTTAAAAAATTTCTTTCAAGATGCTTATATTTCACAAATATTATTTTTCATATCATTGGCTGTTAAAAACAATAAATTTAAAAGTATTTCTTTCGTGAATAATATGAACAAATCTATATCTGAATATGACCAAATATCGGAACCATGGTTAGCTGCTATTAGTGGCTTTAATCATTTGGCTGAAATTACTGGTGTAGCTCAATTTGAAAAAATTAATTCTCTGATAAAAAATGAAAAACCTTTTTTAAATAAAGATAGAAAAAAATTCAGAAGACGTCTTAATCCATTAATGACTCAACTTAGATTCGAATTAATAACATTATTTGATATTTCTAAAATTAAATTGACTGAATTTGAATCTGATATTCCAACTAAATCCTTTTCAGATATAAAACAGTCAAATTATTTTATTTCTGATTTAAATATTTTGGGAGCTGATGAACAAATCAATAACTTTCATAACAGTAAATATGGATTACTTTTAGAAATAGAATCCAGATTGCCCGACTTGGATATAAAACAAAAAAAAGCAATTTATGATTTGCAAAAAATTCCAATGACATTAATTTTACTTAAATTATTTCTTATTTCATAAGGAGATTTCATGCATGATGATAAGGATAAAGTTTTAGATAAATCACTACTTGGATTTGTAGTTGATACCAATAATAAAGATGAAAATTCTGAGCAAGAAATACAAAATACAGAATATCTTACAACTTTATTATTTGAATTGTATCCAGAATTAAATAAAACTAAAGAATAGTGATAAAAAAATGAATATCATTAATACTATTTTGTTTATCGGCTTAGGTGGTTTTATAGGAGCTAATTTGCGTTATTTAATTGGCCTTTATATAAATAAATATTCTCATGAAATGACAGGTACATTGATTGTTAATATTACAGGTTCATTTCTCATTGCTTTATTTTATGGTTATATATCTCAAAAATATGTTGTAAATGACAGTCTCAAATATTTTTTCCCGATAGGATTATTAGGTTCATATACAACTTTTTCAACTTTTAGTTATACAACTATGATTTTAATTAATGAAGGTAATTATATGAGAGCTGGAATGAATATAATTTTAAGTTTTAGCCTTTGTTTATTTTTTGCTTTTATTGGATTTTGGATAAGTAAAAATATATAAAATTATAAAATATTGACCCTTCAATTAATATTTTCATTACATTTGATATGTTAAATTTTATTAAATTTTACCAATTTCAGGGAATATCAAAGAATGGCTTTATTAACTGTAAAAGAAACATCAGACGTTTTAGGAATGCCAATTAAATTTGTAGAAGATTTAATGGATAAAGGTAAAGATGGTACAAAATTAAAATCAAAAATTATTGGTAAGCGTAAATATATAGAAATTAAACCATCTGCATTAAATTATTACAAATCTCAATATAATAATAAAGATTCAGAATCTTTGATTCAAGAAAACACTGACCTCAAAAATGAAATAAAAAATAAGGAATATCAACTTGGTGAATTAATATCTATTGTTAGACAACAAACATTAGCCTTACCCAAACCAAGACGCTCATTTTGGGAATTTATTCGATTTAGTAAAAAAGAGAAAGCAGCTTAAGCAGTCAATTCTCCTTTTATATTTCCTTTAGAATCAATATCTAAACTCCGTGGATTACCAGGCAACCCCGGCATTGTCATAATGGATCCTGCTATAGGATATATGAATCCTGCCCCTACTGATGCTCTGATATCTGTTATTTCAAATGTGTAATCTTTCGGGAGTGCTTTTAATCTTGGTTTATGAGAAATTGAAAGAGGAGTTTTTGCCATACAAATTGGCATATTCCCCCAGCCATTTGATTCAAAAGTTTTAACTTTCCTGGAAGCAATTGGCGCCCATTTAACATCTTTCGCATTATAAATACTAGTTGCTAATTTGTGGACTTTTTCTTTTATTGTATCTTCAAGTTCGTAAATATATTTAGGTGATATTTTATTTTTACTTGATTCTATTACAGCTTCTCCCAACTCTAAATTGCCTTCTCCCCCTTTTGAATAACTATCAGATTCAACTACTGCAAATGCTTTGGTATTTGAAAGCAAAGATTTTACAAGTTTTATTTCTTCAGGTTTGTCATCTGGAAAGATATTAAGAGCAACTACAGGTTTAAGTCCAAATTTAGAAATATTGTTTATATGATGAATAAGGTTATCTATGCCAACATTTATTGCTTCTGAATTAGGATTACTTAAATCAGCAAATTTAACTCCTCCATGAGATTTAATAGCTCTGATTGTTCCAACTATTACTGCTCCTTGAGGTTTTAAATCTGATGTTCTTGATTTTATGTGCATAAATTTTTCAAATCCTAGGTCAGCTCCAAATCCGGCTTCAGATAAAACATAATCTGAAACCTGTGTTGCAAATGTGTCACCTATTACCGAGCTACATCCATGTGCAATATTTCCGAATGGGCCCGTATGAATAATGGCCGGATTACCTTCTGTGGTTTGAACTATGTTAGGCATTAAGGCATATCTTAGAACGGAAAGCAGTGATCCGACGAAATCAAAGTCTTTAACATATATTGGTTTTTGTGAATTGTCATGGCCAACAACAATATTTAGCAATTTGCTTCTTAAATCATCTAAATTTTTTGAAAGTGCCATAATAGCCATTATTTCAGATGCTGTAACAATATCGAAGCTAGTTTCTCTTAAAGGGGCATTGTTTTTTCCACCCATACCTATAACAATGTTTCTCAATCCTCTGTCTAGTACATCAGTAACCCTGTTCCAAGTAATTCCTGAAGGATCCATGTTATCAATTTGATTTCTTTGTATAGCATTATCTACTAATGAAGCTAGTAGGTTATGTGCAGATCCTATAGCATGCGCATCTCCGGTGAAATGTATATTAATTTCATCTTCTGGCATAACTTTAGATTTTCCTCCTCCTGTACCACCACCTTTTATCCCAAAAACTGGTCCTAAAGATGGTTCTCTTAAGCTTGTAACAGCGGATTTTCCGAGTTTATTTAATCCTTGTGTTAATCCAATAGCAGTTGTAGTTTTTCCTTCACCTGCTTTAGTAGGAGTAATTCCTGTTACAACAATTAATTTACCTTTACCTGGTTTTTCTTTGATTAATTCAAATGGAATTTTTGCTTTGTAATTTCCTATGTAAATTATTTCTTTATTGTCTAAGCCTAGCTTTTTAGAAATTTTAGATATATGATTCATTTAATTCCTTATATTTTGATCCTTTTATTTCACGAAGACTATAATGAGGATTTTATAAGAATAAGTCAATATTATTTTCAATGGATAAGAGTTATGGCAAATAAGGTTTTAAGTGATTTACCAGATAGCGATAAGAAATCTATTAGAAGTTGGTATATTTATGATTGGGCTCATTCTGCTCATTCAACAAGTGTAATGGTAGCAATTGCTCCTGTATATTTTGTGAATTTATACAAAGAAGTTTTTGGTAGTGGCGGATATACTTTTTATGGATTTGATTTTACAGGTACGAATGTTTGGAGTATTGGAATATCCCTATCGATTTTGGTTATTGCTTTTTTAAATCCAATCTTAGCTGTCATAGCTGATAAAACTCCCACAAAGCTTTCTTTTCTGAAAGTATTTACAATATTTGGTTGTATCCCGACTTTGCTTATGTTTTTCACTCCTTATGCAGGAACAGGATGGTTATTTCTATTATTAATGATTGTAATTTCTGTTATGGGATTTTCTGGTGCATGGACATTTGCTAATAGTTTTTTGCCACATCTCGCTCCTAAGAAATATTTAGATGAAATAAGTAGTAAAGGATTTGCCTATGGATATATAGGTGGGGGATTATTACTAGCTATCCATCTTGCTATTATAACTATTACTGATTCGTCAGAATTCTTTATTCAATTATCATTAGCATCAGTAGGTATATGGTGGGGAGGTTTTTCTTTAATAACTTTTAGAAATCTGAAAGAACCCAAAATAAATTCAAAAGATCAAATTAGTATTGATTCAAAAATTATTACAATGGCTTTTAAGCAGATTAAAACTACTTTATCTGATATTGGAAGATATAAAACTTTATTTTTATATTTAATAATCTACTTATTTTTCAATGATGGAATTCAAACTGTTTTAAGCATAGCTGGTGCATATGGAGCAGATACATTAGGTGTAGATTTGATTTTTAATATGGCCACTATACTAATTGTACAATTTATAGCAGCACCAGGAGCTTTATTATTTAACAGATTTGCAAGAATTTATACTGCTAAAAGATCTTTGATGATTTCGTTGATAGGATGGATAATTATTGTAATCTTAGCAATGGGATTTGCACCACTTGAAGATACTGGAGAATATGCTATAAAATCCGGATTATTTTCATGGTGGCCAGAATTAATTAGAAGTTATATATGGGCTCCTTTGGGATTAAGTGTTAATTTACAATGGCTTATCTTAGGTTGTATGGTAGGAATAGTTATGGGTGGTAGTCAGGCCATAGCAAGGAGTATTTTTGCTGTTATGACACCAGTAAAACAAAGTGCAGAATTTTTCTCGTTTTTAGGATTTATGTCTAGGGGAGCTTCTGTATTTGGGCCTTTATTATATGCATTGGTTGCTGGATATTTTGGGGCAAGGACCGGTATTTTTAGTGTTTCATTGTTTTTAATTGTGGGAACTATTGGGATGCAGTTACTTGTCGATGTTAAAAAAGGTGAAAAAGAGGCTTTAAGTTAATTTATTGTTTAACTTCAGGCTCTTCGGTACTATCTTCTTTTTGATCATTGTTTAAATATTCTTGTATTTGATCAGGCCAATCAGCAGTTACAGCAGATACCCCGATTTTTTTAAGCATTACAACTTCTTCAGCATTCTGTATACCCCAAACTGCAACAAATAATCCTTTTTCTTTTGCATACTTTACAGAGTGTTCAGATGTCATTTTTGCATAGGGAAAGATTCCTTGTATTCCTAGTTTACTAGCAATATCAATATCTGTGTCAGTTAATTCTCCAACCAACCATCCATGTCGTACTACAGGCATTAATTCAATGGATCTTAATAATTGTTCCAAATGAAATGAAACCATGGTTAGGCCTGGGATTTGTGACATAGGATTACCGGCAATTTGATCCCATTTCTCATTTTCTATAAGCGCAGAGACTTGTTTTGGCAAATCTGATTGATCTGATTTCAATTCGAGAACCAAATGAATTTTATTATTATAAGTTTTTAATAATTCTGACAAAGTGGGAATTGTTTCATTTTTATATTTGGAGTCAAACCAGCTACCAGCATCTAATTTTTTTATATCAGATAATGTTTTCTCACTTACTTTCCCTTTGCCATTTGATGTTCTATCTACTGTATCATCATGAATAATTACAGGGATATTATCTGAGGTTAGTTGCACATCAGTTTCAATATATAAAAAATTATTTTCAATGGCTTTATCAAATGCTGCAAATGTATTCTCTGGTGCTTTTGATGAAAACCCTCTGTGAGCTATTGAGCCAAATTCATCAGTGCTTTGTACTGTATTTGAAGTTTGAATATCTGTAAAACCATCATATCTTTTTTCTATTTCTTTTAAAAATTCTGAGTTGTTTGGAACATAATTTAAAGGTACTACTCCATGCTCAGTGGAATCTAATAATAATGTGGTATAGTTTAATGATTTCCCAAACATTCCATGTTTTGATTGTACTCTTGTCACTTTTGTTAATGGAAGATCATATTTTTGCGATCCAAAAAGTGATCCTTGCGTAATATCAATCTGAGTGCTAGTAATGGAGTAGCTTGTTCTGTATGTTGATATCATTCTTGGAACAACAATTATTGCAGCAAAAATAATTAAAGTGGGTGAAAATGTGATTGGATCAAATAACACAGATACTATTATTATGATTATCCATGGTACTAAAAACCATAGCCATCCCCAAAAAGATGGTTTGACCGTTACTGATTCTATATTATTTTGATTTTCTTTATCTATCATTTTGCTTAGCTACTATATCACAAAATAAGATCGTTTACATAAGTAAAAATGTTTGGGGTTCCACCACTGTGTATGAAAATGATGATATCATCATCAGTAAATTTGTTTTTATGTATATCATTTAGTAACCCATCCATACTTTTTGCAGTATATATAGGATCTAGAAATATAGATTCTTTTCTTGCAAGGAATTTTATAGCATCTTTAGCTCCCTGAGTTAATATTCCATAGTCTTCGCCAACGTAATCAAAACTGTAATTTATATCAGATACATTTAATAATGTATTTATATTCAGCAGTTTAGATATTTCTTCTGCAGTTTCGATTCCTTTTTCTTGAAGTCCGTTATCAAGATAAGGAGATATTGCATTGATTTCCCATTTGAGATCACAATATTTATTTGTTATTGCCATTCCAACAACAGAATTTCCTGCCACTTGGTACACTTTTACTTTATTATTTGGTTTTTTAAATATATTTATTTGCTGATTTAATTCTATAGCCCCAGAAATATATCCTAAAACTGCAGAAAATTGAGCAAATTTGTTTTCAGATCTTAAGTAGGGTTTATGCCCATTTTTTATATATTTTTCAGATAATTCTTTACAATAATCTTCAATAGTGTCATTATCCTCTGTATCTAATTCATGTATTTCTACATTCATTAGTTTTTGAAGGAGGTAATTTCCTTGTTTTTCTTCGTTTGGGCCTTTTCCCATTACTACTACATATTTGATTCCTGCTTTAACACAGGCTGCGGCGTTTATTCTGGAATTATTTGAAACTTTTACATTGCTGTTAATAAAAATATCACAATTTTTATCAATAATATCTCCAATTCTAAATTCTAAATGTCGTACTTTATTTCCTCCAAAGGCTAACCCGCTTAAATCATCCCTTTTAATATAAAAATGTTTTAGACCAAGTGATTTTTCAATATTTTCACATTTATATAGTGGGGTAGGGAAATCCCCTAATGGAAATTTGGGAAACTTATCTAAAAGTATATTTAATTGATTTGTTTTTATGTCTGACATTTGTGTTTTATTTATTTGCCCACCATTCAGATGGTTTTTTACGGTTACCAAAAAAATTGTCTAACTTTAAGAGAATATATCTAAAAGGGGTGTTTGCTAGCCTGATTCCAATTTTATGAATTAATTTATCAAAATCTTTGTTATAAGGGCATACTCTAATACAAATAGAACAGTCAGTACTCTGAGATGCCCAAAATTTAAAACATTTTTCTGCATTTACTGACCATTTTTTAATTCCTTTAATATTAGATTTGTTTATTTGCTTAAATGACGGTTTATCAAAAGATATAGCTCTTGGCGGACATGAATTTGCGCATTTATTGCAAATAGAACAATAATTTTTAACTCCAAAAGATATAGGTTTATCGCATTCAAGAGGAAGATCTGTAAATATTTTAGATATCCTTACTCTAGGACCAAATTTTTTTGTGATAAGTAATCCATTTCTGGCATATTCACCTAACCCTGCTTCTATAGCAAGAGGAATAGAGAGAGCAGTGTCATTCTGACTTGGGACCGCTTTATAACCTAAATTTATTATATATTGTGATAAAGAAAGTATATTAGAGAGATCATTTGAATAACCTAGTCCTGTTGCAGATCCACTCAATGCTGATGGAGCTGTATCTATGAGGTCTTTATCCATTTGGTTAGCAATTACAATTACTCTATTTAAGGAATTATCAATTTTATTGGGTTTTATTTCATTTGTTGCTCTTCTATATTTATGAGAATATATCCATTTAGGATTACTTTTAGTTATTCCAACTAAATCTGCACCTAATTTTTTTGCTATGATTTTAATTTCATCTGTGAGATCTTTGTTAGATTTAAATATATATTTAGATTTAGTACCAGGTTTTTGGACTTTGAATTCATCTGTAAATCCTTCAGCTCGACCATTGTTTTTATGTATATTGGAGAATGTATCAGACATAAACCATGTCGCATTACGAAATGCATAGTCTTTATGTTTATAACCTTCTGGCCTTGTTTCTGATTCTGGTGGTTTTACATAATCATTATAAAATTTTTCAGTTTTTTTACTTTTTACAGTTTTATCCCATAATGACCTGTTAAATATATCGTTTTTCTGATTAAACCTTTCGAAAGTTTCATTATTTTTAATTTTACTTTTATTTTCTTTATTCATATCAAATAATTTAATTAATAATTATTATACTCAACAAGCTACATATACCTACTATAGATGCTACCATTATTCCCACTAAGAAAGGTTTGAGTCCAAGGCTTTTTATTGATTTTATGTCAGTTGTTAAACCTACTGATGACATAGCAACAACTAACATGAATTTTGAAATTGTAGTTAATTGTTTTGTGAAAGATTGCCAATTATTATCAGAGATAATAGTTGAATTATTAACAATGAAATCTCCTGAGGTTCTTAAAACACTCATAAAAAAGAATCCTATTATAAACAAAGGTATCAGTTTTGAAATTTGCCTGATATTAATATAATTTTTCTGAGAAGAAGATTCTTTTTGGTAAAGAATTGTCATCAAAGGAATAACAATAATCATACTTAGGTTTCTAACAAGTTTTACAGTCACAGCATTTTTTCCAACATTAGCAGTACCGAATGTTTCATCGTATATAAATCCTGCGCCTGTTACTTGGGCAGTTTCATGTATGGAAGTTCCAAGAAATAATCCTGCAGATTTTTCATTCAGTTCTAAAAAATTAGATAAAAATGGATAAAAAAGCATAGCGATTATTCCAAATATTGTTATGACTGTTATCGAATATGCTATTTCTTCTTTTTTAGCTTGGATTCCTGGAGCTGTTGCAACAATAGCTGAAGCTCCGCATATACTCGTACCTACAGCTATTAAAACACCTAATTTATTAGGTAA
>CEVQ01358547.1_pt1 | contig 10867 bp, 9 predicted proteins | sample 356551 | NCBI WGS metagenome assembly CEVQ01 (sample SAMEA2623756, study PRJEB7988) | marine metagenome | biome: marine biome (ENVO:00000447); feature: mesopelagic zone (ENVO:00000213); material: "saline water (ENVO:00002010), including plankton (ENVO:xxxxxxxx)" | depth 250 m | reverse complement strand
GATCTCTGCCTTGACAGGGCAGTGTGTTAAACCAGCTACACCACCGGGCCATCAGGAACTCTTTAAAGGGTGCTTGATAATAATATGTCAGTTTTCAACGACTTTTCTTATTAAGCCAACATAGAATACGACATGAAACATATTTAGTCTAGAGTATAGTAATTCAAAACCGAAATCAGCGCATTGTAAATCACTCAATTTTGAGTTGCAAGATATTTACTTCAGCGTTCTAGAGGTAGCAATTACTAACACAACACATATTAAGGCAAGAACCAACAACCATGAATGGCTTTGTGAGGTTTTAGGGTATTTTCGTCTTGATTTTCGATTCATATCATTAAAAGGTCCATCAGGTTTCGTATAGACAATTTCTACAAGTATATTACATTTTCGAATATTAACTATCCGAATACTTGATAGGTTTGAAATATGATGGTATCTTGTAGCCGCTTGTATTAAAGTGGGGTATTACATATGAAGAAACGAAATTTAACACTATTCGCCATACTCTTGCTGACGATTTCAGGGTGTTCAGATACTAATGAAGGGGCCTCTCAAGTTACAGAGCCTTCTCCCGTAGTAAGCGAAACATTGATTACCCCCACGCCTTATCCAACACCGACACCTTATCCAACGCCGACGCCTTACCCGACGCCGACGCCTTACCCGACACCTACTCCTTACCCTACACCCACGGCTTATCCTACCCCTACACCTGTACCGGAGCCAACTCCAACGCCAACTCCCGTACCAACTCCAACGCCTACACCTATGCCTACGCCTGTCCCGACTGTAGCCCCTACACCTACTCCTGCGCCAACTCCTAGTATGTCGGCTCCGTTAATGTTCCATCACTTAGGAGGCAATGTAACAGTTGGAGGTATAACTCCACCTGATGGTACTGTTATCGAAGCTAGAGTAAAATGGTGGATATCAGACCCTGTAACTATAGTTAACGGTCAGTACATTATTATAGTGGCGCCCAATGATTGGGCTTTACAGTTGGAATTAATAACCTTTTTCATTGGTGATAAACAAGCTGAAGAAACAGTACAGTACGACGGTAGAACAATAGGCTTTGATAATAGTTTTGATTTAACGTTTCCTTAGTTTTATACCGTTAGGATTTAATTTTTTATAACAGAAGTGTTTTTATGCCAAAAAATCTTGTGATAGTAGAATCTCCGGCAAAAGCAAAGACTATTGGCCGATATCTGGGTAATGACTATGAGGTCGTTGCCTCAGTCGGTCATGTGAGGGATTTACCTTCAAAAACTATGGCGGTTGACATACAAAATGGTTTCAAACCGGAATATGAAATCATGCCTGGTAAAAAGACCGTAATACAAAATCTCAAGAAGTTAGCAAAGAACTGCGAAGTCGTGTACCTTGCTACGGACCCTGATAGAGAAGGAGAGGCTATTTCTTGGCACATAATGGAGTCTATATCTACAAAAGCGGTGGCTAAGAGAGTTATATTTCATGAAATAACAGAAAGTGGTGTAAAAGAGGCTTTTAATAACCCTACTTCAGTCAATATGGATTTAGTGGATGCACAACAGGCTCGGAGAGTGCTGGATAGAGTAGTGGGTTATGAATTAAGTCCTTTGTTGTGGAAAAAATTTACTAGTGGATATAAATTGGGTCTTTCAGCTGGGCGAGTACAATCTGTAGCGTTGAAATTGATAGTCGAGCGAGAGAAAGCTATAAATGATTTCAAACCAGAGGAATATTGGATTATATCTGTTGATCTAATCAAAGAAGAAGACAAGGAAAAAATAGCATTCAATGCACGTCTTTCTGGGTCTAAAAGATATTCTAAAGAAGATGCAAAGCTTATCGAACAGGATTTACAATTATGTGACTTTAGAGTTGACTCCTTAAGTAACAAGACCTCAAAGGTGAAACCTCAAGCTCCATTTACAACCAGCACCCTGCAACAAGAGGCGTCTCGTAGATTGTCAGGATTTTCGGTGTCTAGGACTATGAGGATTGCTCAGCAACTATATGAGGGTATAGCGCTTGGATCAGGGGCTGAAACCGGGTTAATAACTTACATGAGAACTGATTCGACGGTGTTGTCTGCTACTGCGACTACGGAGATAAATGAATTTATAAGGAATAATTACGGAGAACAATATTTGGGCACAGGAAATCGACGCAGAGGCAGCAAATCTGCCGTTGCAGCCCAAGAGGCTCATGAAGCTATCCGCCCTACATCTATAAAAAGAACACCTGAAGAAGTGGCAAAATATCTGACTAGAGAACAGATGGCCCTTTATACTTTGATTTGGAAACGAGCTTTGGCTAGCAGAATGGCGGATACAGTAAACAAAATTACTACTGTAAATATTGCGGCTAAAAAAACCGATACGATTGTTTATAAATTGTTTTCTTCAGGTTCCGAGCCTGAATTTGATGGTTATATGAAGATATACAATGTTGGGAATAATAGATCTGAAGAATATGTAGATGATGAAGAGACCTCGGATGATCAAGATGATTTTCAGAAAATACCCAGGTTTTCCAAAGGTGAACATTTGGTACTGAATAATGTCAATAACGATCAAAAATTCACCAGACCGGCCCCACGTTATAGCCAAGCTTCTTTTGTGAAAACATTAGAAGAATCCGGTATTGGAAGGCCAAGCACTTACGCTTCCATTATGGCAACTTTGGAAGGCAGGAATTATTGTTCATTGGAAAATGGTAGATACGTTGCAGAGCCTTTGGGTATTGCTATAGTTGGTCAATTGGACCCGTATTTCCCAAATATAATGGATGTAGCATTCACTGCAAAAATGGAGACAAATTTAGATGAAATCGCGAATGGCAATAAACAGTGGGTAAAAGTATTAGAGGAATTCTATAATCCATATCGCGAATTATTTCTGATTGCCGAATCTTCTATGCCGAAGGTTACTGTCCAAACACCAACTGGCGAATCATGTCCTGAATGTGAACGGCCACTGGCTGAAAAGATAGGACGTAACGGGAAATTCATAGCTTGTACTGGATTTCCGGAATGTAGATATAGCAAACCGTATCAGATATCTACTGGTGTGTCTTGCCCAAAATGCCAGGGATTGTTGGTTCAGCGGAAGGGTAGGAGAGGTGGGAGGGTGTTTTATGGATGTTCCAACTATCCGTCTTGTGACTTTTCTCTAAGGCAAAAGCCAATTCCAGAGCCCTGTCCGAGTTGTGAATCAGTTCTTGTGATAAATAATAGGAGTTCAGTTTCCTGTTCATCTTGTGACTATAGTGCTGATATAGAGGAATTCCAAACAGATGGTTCTGCTGCTGAGGTGGCTGTTTGAATGAACAGGACAGCAGTTTAAATATATTAAAATATATAGATGGCTATATAGAGTATTTGAGAGGTGAAAGAAATCTTTCAGGTTACACTGTTCGTAATTACGTTGACGATCTAAAACCGTTTTCCGAGTTTCTCTCTTCCAAGAATGTTGAATATATCAACGATATCAATAGATCAGTAATAAGGGAATATATAGCTTGGATGATGTCATCTCGCCTTCTTATGAGACAAACTACTGTGCGCAGACGAGGACACATGCGTGGTAGCGTCGTAAGAAACATGGCTTCTATTCGGTCGTTTTTTCGTTATCTGGTCGACAAAGGAATATGCGAATCTGATGCTTTGTGGTATCAAGTGAGTCGCAGTTATAGACCTTTGATCCCGAAAGCAGATAGTCTTTTACCTAAAGTTTTAGGCAAGAACGAAGTTGCTGAACTCATAAATTACCCTTTGAATAAAGTGTATTTAGATGCAAGATTGCAGAAAAGAGATAAAGCCATACTGGAACTTTTATATGCTAGTGGACTGCGGGTTGGAGAGTTATCATCTTTGAACGTACGGGATTTAAACGTTGATAATAGGCTCTTGAGGGTTCTTGGGAAAGGGTCCAAACAAAGAAATGTTTTTATGGGTAAAACGGCTCAGAACTCTCTTAAATCATACTTGCTAAATTCTAGACCATTGTTGCTGAAAAAGAACAAAAATGATGCACTATTTCTGAACAAATTTGGTAATAGACTTAGTAAGAGGTCTGTTCAGGATATGGTGTCAAGATATAGTTTGATGTCTATAGGAGAGAGAATAAATCCACACATGTTGAGGCATAGCTTTGCAACACACCTTTTGGATGGTGGTGCTGACATTAAAGTGGTTCAAGAATTATTGGGGCACTCCTCTCCCTCAACTACACAAATATACACACACGTTAGTTTGGAAGAGTCCAGGAAAAAATATTTGGCCTTTCACCCAAGGGCGAAAATTTCTTAAACCCACTTACTATTAGGATTTATTAGTTCCTGCTTTGGGCCCGGTTTCTGGAATAAATATAGCAGCGATAAATAGAGTTATTGGCAGAGGGGATACAGCGGCGAGCCCTGTAAGTAATGAGCCGCTGGATTCTTGTAAGGCACCTACTATGATTGGTCCCATCGTAGCTCCAATTGGGAACAATGTTCTATTTAGACCACCTGCTACTGCAACTTCACGGGGAGACAACTTCATGTCTAGGGGTATAGTAAATAATACAGGGGGGAATGACATTGCCAATCCTCCTATAGCAAAGAGCATTAAGTATGCGATTAATATCATGTCTATATTCAAGAGGACTAGATACATGCCTGGAAGTATTAAACCAGCAAATAACAGTATAGGCTTTCTTCTGCCAATTTTCTGAGACAATGCACCGCCTAACACTGACCCAAATATGCCACCTAAAGGGAAAGCAGACATCAACAATCCAGCTGTGCCTACGGAGATGTTCATGTATTCTATTGAATAGCTTGGGTAAAATGTCATGAATGAACCGAAAGTGCATGCTATTCCAATTTGAGAACCAGCTATAACCCACAATATTTTTCTTCTTACCAATACTCCAGCAGGGTTGCCTTGTTTTGCTGATGGTGTATTGGTAGGATTGGTCGTTGTTTTCTGTTTGCCAATAAATATCCATGATAAAGAAAAGGCAAACATATAAATTGCTATAACCACATAAACTAATCGCCAACTATCAAATATAGTAACCATTGCAGGTACAAGAACCAACGCCAGAGTTTGACCGATTGATCTAATACTAAAATCTAATCCGTTTACAATGGAATACAGTCTTGATTGGAACCACTGCTGTATGAATATTATTTGCAGCGTTAATCTAACGCTAGCTAAAGCCACAAATGTGAATCTAGATATTATTAATATTTCTACGTTGGTCGCCAGTGAGTGAGCAAGAGATGCTATCCCCATTCCCAAAGTTGCAATAAGGGTAACTATTTTCGGGTTGTATTTAGTTAGCCATATGCTGGTAGGCAATGACATAAGACCGAAGCCAAAGAAGCCAGCAGAGCCTAGTATCCCTGCTTGTATGGGGGATATGCCGAGGTCCTCTTGCCATAACGGCAAGAGCACGCCTATAGACATGAAGACAAATACGTTGCCAATGTCTATAGACCAAAGATTGCTCATCACGATCCAGGCATGTGGGTCCTGTTTCAATTGGTCTTTAGTTTCCAAGTATTATAAACCGAATGTATATTTTGTTTTTCAATATCCAAATTTCTCGAGCGCCAACATAGTGTCTTGTATGAATTTGTCGGCCTCAAAATCTTCCATAGTAAACGGCTTGTTTTTGTTTATTGGAGATACAAGGTAATGCCACAGTGCCATACGGGCTTTTGTTACTGACGATTCATCCCTTGCTTGTATTATCACCGGTAGGTATTGACCGGTTAATCTTATTAGAAGTAGTTCTGATCCTTCTGGTTTAAATACGTCTGGCATGTTGGTATCTATCAATTTCTGCCACAAATCGCATTTCAAGATATCGTCTTTCCGCAAAATACTTAACTTTACTCCTGCTGACTTAAATAAACTTTTAACTGTAGACGCCTGTCATCTATATGGTATATTAAGCAGGTTATCACGTTTGGCTAGATGTGCAAGACATTTTATTGTGATTGGGGAATATTATGGCAATAGATGAGGGTGTAGAAACAGCGATCTTAGCAGGAGGGTGCTTTTGGTGTTTGGAGGCTGTGTTCGAACAGCTAGAGGGTGTTTTGCATGTGGAGTCTGGATACATAGGAGGTCACGTTCCCTATCCCACATATGAGGAAGTTTGTGGTGGTAGAACAGGACATGCTGAGGCAGTCCGGGTCATTTTTAAACCAGAGATTTTATCGTATAAGGAACTACTTGAAATATTTTTTTCCATACACGATCCGACTACCCTAAACAGACAGGGCCCTGATACCGGACCTCAATACAGATCTGCCATATTTGTTAACACCGATGAACAAGAAAAAATGGCTGTACAGGTAATTGACAGTATACAAGAATCCGGCATTTGGTCTGGACTCCTAGTAACGGAAATTGATCATGCTACAGAATTCTATATAGCTGAGGGATATCACCAAGAATACTATAGAAAAAATGGCATTCAGCCCTATTGTCAGATCATAATTGATCCTAAAGTGGCGAAATTCCGAAAAGAATATAAAGCTAGATTGAAAGTCGAATACTCTGAAGCATAACAAGGTTCAGGGTGCAGCTCTAGAATATTGATTAGACCAAACAGATTGGTCATCAAGGTATTTTTGAGCCGATAAAGGCCAATATGGATTCCTTAGAAGTTCTCGTCCAATGAATATTGCATCGGCTTGACCATTGACTAGCACATCTTCCGCTTGCTGCGGGTTCGTTATAAGACCTACAGCACCAGTCATGATATTGGAACCAGATTTAATTTGGGAAGCGAATGGCACTTGATATCCGGGATACGGTTCCAATTTTTGGGAGGAAGAGTTACCGCCAGAAGAGCAGTCAATGAGATCAACTCCATGGGCTTTCAGTTGTACACTTAATAAAACAGAGTCTTCTATGTTCCACCCATCCTCAACATATTCGGTACTTGATATACGTACAAAAAGAGGAATGTCTTCTGGTATGGAGGACCTTACTTTGTCCACTATTTCTATAGGAAATCTGACCCTGTTTTCGAACGATCCTCCATAGGCATCATTCCTTTTATTTGATAATGGTGACATGAATTCGCATGCAAGATATCCGTGAGCAAAATGTAACTCTATTACCTTGATACCGGACTCTATGGATCTCTCTGCTGCACTGCCAAAATCTTGTACGATTTTCTCAATGTCATCTTGTGAAAGAGTATTCGGGGTAGAGTCATTCTCGGAAAATGGTATAGCACTTGGTCCTACTGTTTCCCATCCACCTTCAGGAGTACTTAGGAGACCTCCTCCATTCCACGGTCTATCGTGTGATGCTTTTCTTCCTGCATGTGCAAGTTGAATAGCTGGAGTTGACCCCTGTGATTCTATGAATTTAGCTATGGGTTTGAACGAATTTATGTGGTCGTCGGACCAAATGCCTAAGTCCCACGGAGATATTCGTCCCTCGGGAGAAACCGACGTAGCTTCAAACATTACTAAACCAGCACCGCCTACGGCTCTGCTGCCTAGGTGTACCATATGCCAGTTTGTGGGGTGACCGTCCATTTCTTCAGCAGAGTATTGGCACATAGGAGAAACAAAGACCCTGTTCTTAATAGTTTGCCCTCTGATGTCGATTGGAGTAAACAATTGGCTCATTTTTTATTCACCTTCAATAATAATTAAGAATATCTAGTTTATTAAAACTCTATTTTTTCTTAGGAGGTGCCCACGCCTCTCCTGGTTTTGTAGGATGTCTATACATGTGTCCAGAATTGATATCAGGGAAAACTATTTCATCTGCCTGACTTACTGCTGTTCTATATAACTCAATCAACGCTTGTTCCGATTCATATGCGAACGGGTCTCCTAGTTGTTGTTCTATTTCTCCTCCAGGTTCAGGTCTGTTTTCTAGTAACCAGTTCGTTGATTCTGTTAAAGCCTCTGGTATAGACACAACATCGCTATATCCCAACTCCAGTTTGATTTTTGAAATATCTAATTCAGATATAGGGCGGGATCTAGTTGAGCCACCTTTGTAAATTTTGATGGATAATTCAGGAGGCATTTCAACTAATTCGCCCGTGTAGTTAAGCAATGAACCGATAAATTCTACTATTTGCCGTTGCGAGAATTGTGTTTCTTCGCCAACATTATATATCTGCCCTGCGGATTCTTTAGGTTTGTCCACTCCTAGTAAGACTGAATGCCCTGCGTTTTTCCCGAACGACCTACGGCCGAAACTTCTGCCATTTGAAACCACTATATTTGGTCTTTTGTCTACCATTCTTCTTATAATGCTCCATTCTGGATTAGCAGGGGCATTTGGGCCGTAGATTTGAGGGTAACGGAAAATAGTCGCATTGTAATGACCCTCATTATGGGCCTGCAGCACAGCTTGTTCAGTTACCCATATCATATAAGGTAGCTTTGGGCCATTTGGATCTGTAGAAATTGGACTGTCTTCAGTTATTGATATAGGAGCGCCCATAGGGCCCCATTCTTGTGAATCTCTTGGCGAGTAAATCATGCTACCGCTTACAGTTATTAATCTGTCTGTTTTACCCTTCATTACATCAGCGATTAACCTGACTCTGCCATATGTTGCTATAACAAGGTCGAATTGCCTTCCGTTTAAACTGCTTTGCAATGTTTCTAAAAAATGAGGGTCGGTGTGTATGTGTTCTACCGGTTGGACAAATTCTACTTCGTGTTGACCTCCATGCAGAACGGAAACTTCGTAATCTCGTTCAATCAATCCATTAACTATGGATGGACCAGATGGGCCGGTTCCTCCTATAACAAGAGCCTTCATAATTCACTCCCCTATGTTTATGACAAGTATTGACTTGCACATCGTTACTTTATGTTCAGATATTTAATACTACGACCAATAATCCTATGGCATTCAATAACATATCCCTGTACATACTTTGCAAAAAACTATCTTTTCAGGGAACGTTTTTAAAAGTTGACCTATTTAATCTACTGGGGCGTTTGGGTCGTACATTTCCACTTTAGCAATACCTACCATAAGATTGTTAGTTGAAGGGTCAAAAGGATTTGCACCCGCATTTCCTCCGACTATCAAAATCTTTCCATTGGCTAGAGTCGTCGCAGTATGGCCGAAGTTGCGAGCTATCAATAATTCAGGTAGGGCAACCCATAATCCCTGTGATTCATCGTACTTCTCTGCTCCATCATCGGATACCAGTATTAGTGTGCCATCACTTAGATAAGTGTAGTCGTGGTTCTCCATCCCACCTAATAGAGAGGTCGCGTTAGCCCACGTGTCAGCATCGGGATTGTATACATCGACTTTCATAGTTTTTACTAAAAAAGCATCGTGAGATGCGAGGGCACCTCCTACTTTTTCTGCCCTAGCTCCTTTTACCACACCACCACCAGCCATTAGTACAGTACCATCGGATATTTTGTTCAGAGTGTATCCTCCGAGTCGTTGTTTCATTACTTGTGATGGAGATGACCATTCCCCTGTATCAGGGTCATAAACTTCTGAGAATTTCTTGCCGCCTATCAGTGCTCTTCCATCGTCTAGCAACACTAAGTCATCGGTCGTATGGTCTTCTTGCATATCTCCAGTTTTGGTCCATTCTCCGGTGTCAGGGTCGTAAACTTCTGCCGTGTTCTTGGCTTTCCTGCTACCTGGATCCTGACCACCTGCTACTAGTACTTTGCCATCGGACAATTTTGTTATTGCATGCCAGGATCTAGCTTTTTCCATGCTGCCGGTAGCTTCGAACGTACCAGTAGACGCGTTGTATATTTCGACTTCTTCACTACCGCCAACTATTAATACGTTTCCATTGTCTAATAGAGTTGCAGTATGCCCCTCACCCCTTTTGACGAGAGTTTCACCAGCTGACTCCCATGCTCCAGCCGAGGTATTGAAAACTTCGGCAGTTTTAGTACTGGTTCTGAATTTGCTTTCTCCACCTACAATCAAAACGTTTCCATTATTCAATAAAGTTGCCGAATGGAACCACCGTCCAAGTGCAATGTCAGGAGCGCCAGTGTCTATTACTTCATCGCCTCCTCCGCATGCCATCAAAAGTAATGCAATCGACATTGCTAGTGTTTGAGTCAGAAGTTTTACCCTATTGAACATGATTGGCTCCAATCTCTCTGATATATAGTTATACTGCGGGGTGTCGTTTCGATATTACCATTCTACATCAGGTTCGTATATTGTTCCAATCGTTGACCTTTTATGCGGGTTAGCTGTTCTGATATAGATGGACTATTCTAACAATTTTTGCACAGCAATAATATAGATAGTTGTTTGTCTCATGACATTGACACTTAAACATAGCTCATACTAAAATTAACACACTCGTCGGTATTGAATTCATTCAACTAGAACCCATTGGAGGTTAATAATGGTTGCTACAAAAAAGAAAACTGGACTGACAGGTAAAAGACCGCTAGAAGGTATCAGAGTTCTCGATTTCACATGGGTAAGAGCTGGTCCTTGGTGTACGAGATGGTTAGGGGCCATGGGAGCTGAGGTTATAAAAGTCGAATGGCCTATTAATCCTAGTACTAGAGGCATTGGTAGAGTAGTGCCAGATCCTGTGCCTGGTTTTGAGGCGACATTGAACAACAATGGACATTTTAGTGATACAAACGCCAACAAGCTGAGTGTGACGTTAAATACACGTTCACCTAGAGGCAACGACCTTGTAAAAAGATTGGTTTCTGTATCTGACATCGTCATAGAAAATTTCGCTGCAGGTGTTTTGGAAAAATGGGGTCTTGGTTACGAAGAGATGAAGAAACTAAGACCAGACATCATATATCTTTCCATGTCTGGTTTCGGACACACAGGTAGAAATAAAGACTACCAGACTATGGGTCCAATAGCCCA
>CEVQ01115952.1_pt1 | contig 10882 bp, 7 predicted proteins | sample 356551 | NCBI WGS metagenome assembly CEVQ01 (sample SAMEA2623756, study PRJEB7988) | marine metagenome | biome: marine biome (ENVO:00000447); feature: mesopelagic zone (ENVO:00000213); material: "saline water (ENVO:00002010), including plankton (ENVO:xxxxxxxx)" | depth 250 m | reverse complement strand
ACTACGACTACTAATCCTGCGACAGCAACAACTACGACTACTAATCCGACAACTACTACTACTAATCCGACAGGGACTACTACAACTACTACTACAACTACCTCAACTACAAGCTCAACAAACTAAATAATTGGATAATGACCTCATTCTAGTAAGGTGAACGAAGTTATATTTATTAGTTGTTTTAATTTTTAAATATTCAAGGCTCGACCAGCCTCGTTTTTTGTAGTTAAATTAATCTGTGTTAAGACAGGCAATATTTTATTTTTCTTTATGTAGCTTTTTTTTAGGGGCTGAATCAGCGACCTATGCTGACGAAGAAAATGAATATTCACAAACTACCTATGGTGGGGTAGGACTAATAGTTAGCCCTACGTCTAGATTTTCAAGTGATGGCGAGTTTTCTTTTGGAATTTCTTCTGAAATACCATTTAATAGACTATATGCTAAATCACAATTTTTTCCTTGGCTTGAAGCTGTTCTGAGGTATACAGAAGAAACAGATAGACCCTATGGTCCAAATGGCCAACAGACTAATAAGGATAAAGGAATTGATTTTAAAATTAGGTTACTAAAGGAAACTAAAAATCTCCCTCAAATCGCGATTGGCTTCAATGATCTCGGCGGTACTGGTAGATATTCTGGTGAGTTTCTTGTCGCTAGCAAAAGATATAATGATTTAGATCTAACATTAGGTATTGGTTGGGGAAGATTAAGTGGAACTGGGCACTTTAATAATCCTTTTGGATGGGTAAGCGATGAGAAAAAAACAAGAGGTGGCTATGGTAAATATGGCGGTACTGTTAACTTAACCCGCTTTTTTTCAGGCCCAACAGCCTCAATTTTTGGTGGATTAGAGTATTTTACACCAATAAAGAATTTATCATTAAAGCTAGAGTATGACACTTCAGATTATAGTGATAATTTGGGCAATGAAAAAAAATATTTCAAAAAAACAGGCGATATTTTTGAGATTGATTCTAGAATTAATTATGCCTTGAATTATAGAAAAGAAGTTAGCGAGAGAGATAAGCTTGACTTCTCTATAGGTTTTCTAAGAGGAAATACCTTTTATGCAAATATAGCTGTCCACTCAAATCTTAATTTTACAGGTAAGCCAAAAATTGTAATGGGCGCAGAAACATTAAGAGAATCTGGTCTAGAGCCTTATTTAGATTTGAAAAAAGATTGGCAGAAGTACTTAACAGATACAATTATGTGGGAAATGGGCAATGCGGGCTTTGTAACTCATAATGTAATTTTTAATGGTAGTGAGTTAGCAGCTGAAATTAGTCAAGGAACTTTCGTTAAGACTTCTCAGGCATTTGATTTAGCAAGTAGAATTTTGGCGAATAATGCGCCAAAGAATATTGAAAAGATTACAGTTATCAATATTGACCAGGGTCTGGAGACCGTTAGAGCCTCAATAGATAGAGAAATATTAGTAGAGGCCGTTTCAAAAGGAGGGCTTCCTGAGAACTTGATGGAATTTGATCAGCCTCGGCCTCTTATGAGCGATGCTGTAATTAGTATGAATGAATATTTGTACCCTAATTTTTTCTGGGAAATAAAACCCCATATGATGGGAACCTTGCAACACCAAAAGAGATTTTATTTTTGGCAACTAGAAGCGCTAATTCATACAACATATTCAATAAAAAAAGGTTTATATTTTACAACTGATATTGGAATTGATATTAAGAATAACTTTGACGAATATACATACCACGTTGCTGATGGGGAACTATATCATGTAAGGCAAAATAGGAGGCTATACCTTACAGAGGGTGAAACGGGCATAAGAAGGATGGCCTTGGATTACTTAGTTGATATTCATCCCAACATAAAAGCTAAATTTTCAGCAGGATACATTGAATGGATGTTTGGTGGAATCGGCGGAGAGGTTTTATACATGCCTCAGCATAGACGATGGGCTTTAGGGTTAGATGCTTATTGGGTGAAACAAAGGGACTTTAATCAAGGACTCTCATTCCAGGATTACGAAACAATTACCGGATTTCTAACATATTATAGGGATATCCCCTTTTATGACATGCGCTTAAAGGTCAGCATGGGAAGGTTCTTAGCTGAGGATATAGGAACACATATTGATATATCAAGACGCTTTAAAACTGGAGCCAGAGTTGGAGGCATTGTTGCATTAACTGATTGTGATTCAGCTTGCGTCGGAGAGGGTAGTTTTAATAAATGGATATATTTTGAATTACCAATGGATCTTTTTTATACAAGATCTAATACCAGAAGTAAAACAGGTTATTCATGGGCTCCTTTGACCAAAGATGCTGGCCAGAAAATGGAACATGGAAATCTCTATAGTCTTATGGTAAATGCACCTGATGAGATAGGTACTCTTCGTCAAAAGTCATTATCTGTGAAAAAGATATTTTCAGGGTTTGGTACAACACCTAAGAAAAGAACCTAGCAATAATAGGTCTTTTACCTAAAATTATTATGGTTGATCACTTAAAAAGCATTACAAATAAAGAGTTGAATATAGAATATAAGGATATTCTTAGTACCGGCAATATAGGCCTTGAAAAAGAAAGTCTTAGAATATTTAATTCTAAAATCTCTTTATTGCCTCATCCAAAATCATTAGGTTCAGCACTATGTAATCAGTTTATCACTACTGATTTCTCTGAAGCACAACCAGAATTAATTACTCCTCCTTTTGCTAATGCAAAAGAAACATTAAGTTTTTTAGAGGACATCCATCATTATTGTTTTTATAACATTAAGGATGAAATTTTATGGCCATTTAGTATGCCACCCTTGGTTGATAATCATGAAATACCAATTGCTAATTACGGTAGTTCAAACACAGGTCTATTCAAGCATATTTATAGAAAAGGGCTCTCCAATAGATATGGAAGATTAATGCAAACCATTTCCGGCGTACACTTAAATTACTCACTACCGGAAGACATTTGGAACACTTCTTTTTTTATAGATGAAAGCAATAATCAGAAGACAATTCGTTCTGAAAGATATTTTGGAATGCTTAGGAATGTTCTAAGAATGAATTGGATTATTCTTTATCTATTTGGGGCATCACCAATTTTGACAAAGAATTTTATACTGAATACTAAAGAACCTTTTCAGAAACTTAATGACTCTACATTTTTTTTACCTTTTGCAACATCATTAAGAATGAGCGAGTTTGGCTATCAAAATTTAAGCAGAGTGAAACATGCTGTATCTCCAAATTCTCTTGATGATTATGCAACAGATCTTCTAAAGGCCACTAAAACACCAAATGACGAATATTCTAAAATATTTGATGATCAATGTGATCATGAAGCACAAATTAACTCGAATATTCTACAAATTGAGGATGAGCATTATGCTGCTGTAAGAGCAAAAAGTAATATAGTGTCAAGTGATAGGCCTGTGTCAAAACTATTGAAAGGAGGTGTTAATTTTTTAGAATTAAGATCACTCGATCTTAATCCTTTTAGCAAGATAGGAATAGAAGAGGAAACGATTCTATTTTTAGAAATATTTCTTATTTATAGCTTTTTTAAAATAAGTGAACCAATTAGTAATCAGGAGCGGGAAGTTATATTCAATAATGATTTGAATGTAGCTAAGTATGGGAGAAAGCGTGGCTTGAAACTAATTAAGGGTGGTAATAAGGTTAGCTTAAGAGATTGGGCAAATGAGATACTGGATGAGATGTTACCAATTGCAGAGATTCTAGATTCATCTAATCAAGGCAAATATTCAAAAACACTCATTTTAATGAAATCAAAAATACACCATCCTTCTGAAACTTTATCAGGAGTATTAATTGAGAAAATACTTAATAATAAGGAAAGCTTTACTGATTTAGGTAACTCTATAGGAGAAACTCATAAGGATTATTTTTTAAATTTAAAACAAAATAAAAATCCTAATTGGGAGCTTTTTGAAAAAGAATCCAGAGACTCTTTGATCAGACAACAAGCTTTAGAAGAAGATAAGTCTAGTTTTGAAAGCTATAGAAATAGTTTTCTAAACTAAGTTCTATTCATAGAATGTGTTTTTATTGAATTTTCTTTACCCAATCTCTAATATTCTTTGATTTGTTGTTTATTGAATCTTCAGCAATAATGTCCTGCGATCCTATCAGTTTCTTAGCAAGCATGAATGATTTTTGATCATTTACAGCTTCTATAGCTTTGAGTTTATTATTGTTAAAAAAGTAAACAGCAAATTTTTCTTCTGATAAATTACCTCTCACTATTGTTTTATAGTCGGAAGAGGAAATTCCAGCAATTTGCAATTTTATATTATACTGTTCAGACCAGAACCAAGGAATTGTATCGTATTCAGTTTCTTCACCTATAATAGAGGATGCAACTATCTTTGATTGTTCTACTGCATTTTGGACTGATTCTATTCTTAATCTCTGTTTAAAAATTTTATTAGGATGATTTGTGCAATCACCTGAAGAATATATGTTTATATCTGAGGTTTGAGTTAACTTATCAACTAAAATTCCATCTTTACAATCCAATCCAGACTTAATAGCTAACTCGGTATTTGGTGAAATTCCAACGCCAATAATCACTGTGTCTGCATAAATAATAGTTCCATCATTACAAACGATTCTTTTTTGTAACTGTTGATCTTCTATATCTTCGACGCTGGTTTTAAATAAAAATTTTACCCCAGCTTTTTCATGTTTTCTTCTAAGAAAAGTAGCAGTGTTAGAAGATACAGATCTACTCATAACTTTATCTTGTAACTCTATAACTGTTACATCCAGACCTTGATTGATTGCTACCGAGGCTATTTCAAGTCCAATATATCCTGCTCCTAGAATTACAAGCTTATTTTGTGTTCTAAATGTTGATTTAATTTGCTTACTATCTTCTATAGTTCTTAGATAATGAATATTTGTTGAACCACAAGTTAAGTTTAATCTCTTTAGACTACTACCAGTACAAATTACCAACTTACCATAATGAAACTCTTTCCCATCATTTAGACGTATATTTTTCCTTTTTCTATTGATACTAATAACTAAGGCATTACTAAGACAATCGATTTTGTTCTTTTCAAAATATGATTTAGATTTAAGCAATAATCGTTTTTCAGGAATTTCTTCTTTAATAAAACTTTTTGAAAGAGGGGGTCTTTGATAGGGTAAATGTCGTTCATCTCCCACCAGTAAAATACTCCCATTAAATTTCTTTTGTCTAAGAGTTACCGCAGTTGTTAATCCAGCCTGCCCGGCACCAATGATTATTACGTCATATTTCATATTTCTAAAATATTGTTTTCTAAAATGATATGATTGGAGTTTGTATTTAATTAACGCCAACATATTAAATGTAACTTAATGTAACTGTTATAATCTTTTTGTATTTAATTCTATAACATATGCAAACTTTTTCACTTATACCCCTTTTTTAATATTGTCTAAAAATGAAACATAACCTAATAATATTCGTATTTCTCTTAGTGATTCAAAGCCCATTAGCTTTTGCACAAATAGACAACCTATCAGTTTTAGAGGCTTTAAGCGAAGGTTTACCACAATCTATTTCTGAATCGGACGATGAAGCAAATCAGAGTACAGAGGATAAACCCGACAACAAAAATAAAACCAAGGAAAAAAGAAGTTTTATTGACGATCAATATGGATTTACAGGCAGGAAAAACTTTAAAAACCCACCTAAAAGTAAATTCTCAGATCAGGGTTTAGAATACTTCGGATATAGCTATTTCTTTGACCAACCAAGCACTTTCGCGCCACTCAATAATGTGCCTGTTCCTCCAGATTATCTGATAGGTCCAGACGATAATATCAAAATAATTCTTTATGGAAATAGTAATGCAAAGTATACATTAGAGGTAACAAGAGATGGCGATATCTTCATACCTGAAATAGGCCCTTTATTTGTTGCAGGGATAACTTTCAAAGACCTAAAAGAACTGATAAAAGAAATAGTATCTTCTGAACTAATCGGCACCCAAGTCAGTGTTACTCTCGGATCACTTAGGTCAATAGATATTTTTGTGCTTGGATCTGCTAATAAGCCGGGAATGTATAGTATAAGCGCTTTATCAACATTAACGAACGCAATCATTAAGAGCGGTGGCATTGATATTGCAGGATCATTAAGAAATATAAAGTTGAAGAGGAATGGTAAAGATATTACTACTTTTGATTTTTATGATTTGTTTTTAAAAGGAGATACTACAAATGATGTAAGGTTGATGCAAGGCGATGTAATTTTTATCGAACCAATTGGAAAAACTGCAGGAATAAGAGGAGAAGTTAATAGGCCTGGTATTTATGAACTAACGGAAGCTGAGCAATTAAGAGAGCTAATAAAATTTGCTGGAAATACAAAACCAAAGGCAAATTTGCCATCTGCTGAACTTACAAGGATTAACACATCTAACAGATCATTTGATTTAATTTCAGTCGACTTATCTCATGATAAGAATTTAAAAATTGATATTAATGCTGGTGATTTGCTATCGGTATATTCGGTTGTTAATAATTTGAAAAAGGCTGTACTTCTTCAAGGTCATGCACAACAACCAGGCTTCTATGCTTGGAAGGATGGAATGAGGATCGGAGATCTCTTTACAAGTGTGAATGACCTTCTGGAAAATACTGAACTTACTTATGTTCTTATTGAAAGAAGGAACTTAAACTCTCAAGAATTTGAATATCTTCAAGTTAATCTAGAGCAATTATTTAAAGAGACGAACTCAAAAGAAAATATACTTTTGAATGATCAAGATAAGATTATTCTTTTCCCTTCATCGATTTCAATAGACTCTATTAAAACAAGACTGATCGCTGATAACTATAAATATGATGAGGAAATAGAACAATATATTTTAGAAGATGAGTGGGTATCAGAGGCTAATTTAAGAAAATCAATAGAACAAAGCATTGAGCAAGAAAAATTTCCTACACTAAGCCAAGGAACTTCAAACCAAGCACTGACGTCGGCTCAAACAGAAAAAAAATATTTTGAATATTCATACAATGACTATTGTTTTTTCAGGAGGGGATTTTTGCAAGAATATTTAGGTGAAGATAATAATGATTTTGATGCCCAATCTATTGCAAACTTTTGTAAAAGACAACTTCTTGAGCCAATTCTAAGCTCAATTAAGAAAAATGGCACAAATCAAGATTTAGGGATTATTAAGGTATTCGGCAATGTTTACTCGCCAGGCGAATATCCATTAACCAGAAACATGGTTTTAGCCGACGCTATTAATGCTGCTAGCGGAAAAAAGGATGCTACATATGATTCTGAGATTGAGCTAATCTCACAAATTAAGGTTGGCAAGTATTTTGATACAGCTAATCGTTCCGTAAATCTTTCAGATGCTCAAGATATCAGTCTTAAAAATTTGGATGTAGTTACTGTAAAACAGCTGGCAAGCATGACAGGGACTGTGACTATAGAAGGTGAGGTGTACTTCCCAGGCGTGTATCCGATCCAAAAAAATGAAACCATTACAAGCTTAATCAAGAGAGCGGGGGGTATAACAGATAATAGCGATATTGACGCTGCATTTTTTCAAAGGGAAGCGTTGATTAATGCTGATATTGAACAACTAAATAGAGCTAAAGATGATCTGCGAAGGAAAGTTTTTTTATCCAATCAATCTGGTGAAAACTTCGGGCAAGAAAAAAATATGTTTGATCCTGAAGCATTAACTGCACTTACAGAGCTTATTTCTAATAGTGAAGAAAGAGAAGGTTTTGGAAGAATGGTTGTTGACCTTAACGCAATTCTATCTGGCGCTACTCAAGACATCGCTCTTGAGAATTTGGATTTTTTAAGGATTCCAAAAAAAAGGGACACGGTTTCTATCGTTGGAGAAGTATATGTAAAAACCTCTCATAAGTTTCAAGATAATTATTCAATAGATGATTATCTCAGTTTAAGCGGAGGAATAACAACATATGGTGATCAAGATGCTATATATATCATTAAGTCAAATGGGAGCATAATCTCATCTTCAAAACTATCATCAGGGTTTTTTAGATCGGGAGAATCTCAGATCGAGCCAGGTGACACAATAATTGTGCCGCTATTGATTCAACCTTTTTCTGCAATAAGAGCGAGCACTGAAATTAGCCAAATTGTTTATCAAATGGCAATTGCAGCTGCAGCTGTTAATAGTTTTTAGAAGAGTAAAAAGCGTGACTGAAAAGCTTATTTTGGTAACTGGAGGTGCAGGCTTTATAGGCAGTAATATTATCAGGATGCTCAACGTAAGAGGATTAAGAAATATTATTGTAGTTGATGATTTACGTGATGGTAAAAAGGCAACAAATTTATCTGGTCTAGATATATTTGACTATATTGATTATACGGATCTTTTCACTGAACTATCAAAGCCTTCTGGTAACTATTCTAAGAGCATTGAATGTATATTCCATCAAGGGGCATGCACTGACACTACTGAGTGGGATGGTAAATATATGATGGATGTTAATTACACATACTCCAAAAATTTACTAGATTGGGCTCAGGATCATCAAATTCATTTTATTTATGCTTCTTCTGCTTCAGTCTATGGAACAGGCAATTCTTTTATTGAGCATAGAGACTATGAGTTTCCCATTAATATATACGCTTATTCAAAATTTTTATTTGATGAATATGTAAGAGGTAAAATTAAATCAAAGGATAGCAGAGAATCTAATATAATAGGCCTAAGGTATTTTAATGTTTATGGATTTGGGGAGTCTCACAAAGTTCATATGACTAGCCCTATACATCATTTTTATCATCAACTTATTAATAGTGGAACCATAAAATTATTTGAAGGAAGTGGAGGCTATAAAGATGGTGAACAAAGGAGGGATTATATTTTTATTGATGACGTTGTAAAAGTGAATTTATGGTTCTATGATAATTTAGCAAGTGAAGTATCAGGAATATTTAATACAGGAACGGGTGTTTCTGAAACCTTTAATACAATTGCTAGTAAGATTATTGATTATTTTGGTTCTGGCTCAATTGAATATATAGATTTCCCAGAAAAGCTAATTGGTTCATATCAAAGTAATACCCAAGCAGATATAACAGCTTTGAGAGAATGCGGCTACGAAGAAAGTTTTATAAATCTTAAGGAAGGCATTACTCTTTATATAAAACAATTAGAAGAGGAAAGGAAGAAGAAACTTTAACTAATTAACCACTATGCATTTTTATGGATACAGAATTACAAAAACTCATACAAGCGTTCAAAAAAAGAACTAAAGATTTTATATTAATAACAGGTTCTTTTGTTCTGTTGGGCATTGGGTATGCTCTTTATACACCTCAAATATATCAAGCAACACTTGTGATGATACCAAATTCAGATCAGAAATCACTATCAAGCAACATTGACAGTTTAGCTAGCCAATTCGGTGTCAGTGGTTTAATCGGCCGTGGCAATCAAAATTTTTCTATGAAAAATAAAGAAGTAGCAGAAGCTATTCTTTTTTCTAGGATTTTTATTGAAAAGTTTATTGAAGATAAGAATTTAATGCCAATTTTATTTGCAGATAAGTGGGATGAAAAAAATAATAAATGGAAAGTTTCTAAAAGCTCAATACCAAAATTTGAAGAAGCTTATCGTATAGTTTCAAAAGATATTGTTAGCCTTTCTACAGATGCTAGAACAGGAATTATGACTCTTAGGGTACAGTGGACTGATAAAAAACTTGTTGCTGACTGGGCTAACTCTATGATTAATATGGTTAATAATAACATTAGAGATCTTGCTATCAGTGAATCTGAAGCTAGCATTCTGTATCTAAAAAATGAATTAGAGTCAACACAACTTTCAGAACTAAAAATGGTTCTCTATAAACTTATTGAGCAAGACATCAGCAATATCTCTCTAGCTAAATCTCAGGAGAACTATGCCTTTAAAATATTAGATCCAGCTAGGGTTCCAAATAAAAGAATAAAACCCAAAAGAACTCAAATTGTAATATCAAGTTCAATTTTTGGATTTTTGATTTCATTACTTATTATTTTTGTAAGAGACTTTTATTTTATTAAAAATAATGACTAGGGTTCTAATACCTGCTAGGGCAGGATCTAAAGGTATTCCAAACAAAAATTTATCTTTAGTTAGAGGGCGCCCTTTGATTTTTTATACAATCAATGAGTCTCTTAAAATATTTCAACCAGAAAAAATATTTGTCAGCTCTGACTCTGATAATATTTTGGAATACTCTCAGGATCTAGGAATCAATATTATCAAACGTCCTTCAGAAATTGCAGGTGACACATCAACCTCTTCAGAGGTGATTGAGCATTTTATTCATCATGAGAATTTAACAGAACAGGAAGATTGCAAGATTATATATCTTCAACCTACCTCTCCTTTGAGGAGAGCTGATCATATAAGAGAGTCAATCAAGATTTTTGAAAATAATAATAAGGCAGAGAGCCTAGTTAGTGTCGTAAAATCATCAGAGTATCCTCATAAGGCATTCATACTAAATGGTGATTTTTTAAAGTATTTTATTGATGATGATAATAGAAGTGAGTCTAGACAACTTCTCCCCAAATTATACTACCCAAATGGAGCGATCTATATTTTTAGGGTTGGACCTTTCCTAGAATGTAACAAGATCCCATCTAGAAATATCATACCTTACTTCATGGATAAGCTTGACAGTATAGATATTGACGATATTATCGATCTTCAACGTGCGGAGATGGTGCTAAATGCAAGGAAATGATTTTCAAATAAGAGATCTAATGATTGGTTTTAATCATGAGCCAATCGTGATAGCTGAAATTGGTATCAATCATAATGGGTCACTTGATGATGCAAAAAAAATTGCTTCTTTGGCTATTGATTCTGGAGCACATATTATTAAGCATCA
>CEVQ01137527.1_pt1 | contig 10897 bp, 7 predicted proteins | sample 356551 | NCBI WGS metagenome assembly CEVQ01 (sample SAMEA2623756, study PRJEB7988) | marine metagenome | biome: marine biome (ENVO:00000447); feature: mesopelagic zone (ENVO:00000213); material: "saline water (ENVO:00002010), including plankton (ENVO:xxxxxxxx)" | depth 250 m | reverse complement strand
GATACTTAAGAGCCTTCGAAATCGTTTTGGCTCTATGAATTACTAGGACACTATCCTGTTCCGCGCTCATTATATAAACCTACTGCAACAGTACTCAGTCCCGCTAATAGTTGGAGTGATTGCTGGCTTGGTTTTTGCCAACGTTGATATCCACGCCTATGAAGAGATGGTGGATTTCCATATCTTTGGTGACGAAGCCAAGATATTCGGTAAGTCAGTAACCGTCCACTTTCTCATTAATGAGATTTTCATGGTGTTCTTTTTTGGTATTGCCACCAAGGAAATTACCGAGTCTGTCCTGCCAGGCGGTGCGCTGAATCCCATTCGGAAGGCTCTAAATCCCTTGATGGGCACTCTTGGAGGTGTCTTTGGACCGGCGGGGACGTTCTTTCTATTGGCATGGATATTCTATGGTGGGTCTGGTGATTTTGGCACTGTTGCCAACGGATGGGGGATACCCACTGCGACCGACATAGCTCTAGCATGGTTGGTGGCGCGAGTTATTTTTGGAAACGGTCATCCTGCGATTAATTTTCTCCTCTTGCTGGCCGTGGCTGACGATGCTATAGGTCTTGGTATTATTGCGGTGTTCTATCCGGATCCCGACCATCCGGTGGCTCCAAGTTGGCTTCTGTTGGTAGTTACTGGCATGGTGGCGGCTTATGCCATGCGGCGGTTCGGCGTAAGATCTTGGCCGTTCTACATCTTGATTGCCGGTGGGTTAAGTTGGGTTGGCCTAGTGAAGTCTGGAATTGAGCCAGCTTTGGCATTGGTGGTCATTGTCCCGTTTTTGCCGGGCCATTCGAATGGCCATGATTTGTATCAAGATGACAGTTATGAGTTAGAACACGGCCATCCCAGCGACGAGAGTGATGTTCGTGAACCAGTGGGTTTGCAGCATCAACATGCGCCTCTGGACGATTTTGAACATCAGCTCAAGCTGCCTGTGGATTTTGGCTTGTTCTTCTTCGCGTTTGCAAACGCTGGAGTGGCGTTTAGTAGCATTACCGAAGTCACGTTGATTGTGATAATGGCTCTGATTGTCGGTAAGGCTATTGGCATCACCCTATTTTCTTGGGTTGGGGTAAAACTTGGGTTCCCTTTGCCAGAGGGCATGGGGGTCCGACATTTATTTGTTGCGGCAATCATAGCTGGTCTAGGTTTGACGGTGGCATTATTTGTCGCGGGCAAGGCTTACGAAGATCCTGTGTTTCAGGACCCAGCCAAGATGGGTGCGGTGCTAAGTGCTGGCGCGGCTCTTATCGCCTTTATATTTGGACGTATACTCAAAGTCAAAGACGGTACAGACAAGTGATATACTCTCGCCTGAAAACTGTGGTCTAACTAGGGTTCTCCACGGTTTCCAATATGATTATCAGGAGCCAAGAACGATGATTGGCGTACTTACCCACCACTGGGCAAAACCCGATAAGATCGAAGAAGCCAAGAATATGCTTGACGGCAACGGTTTGGCACAGAGCAAGGCTCCCGGCTACGGCATGCGGTTGACCTTCATATCGCAGGACGATCCCACCAAGATATCCACTTTGGTGACATGGGATTCAAATGAGATATACGATGCCTGGCGTGCCAGCCCCGAGCGCGCGGCGGCTATGGCTGGTGCTGGGGAGATGTGGTCTAAACCAGCCGAGAACGAGCGCTTTGAGATGGCCGACTAGCCCCATAGCACTGATTCTCTGCAAGTTCATCTTGAGACTGTCGAATGAGCAAGATTTAGACTCGGCTATTGTTCGATGGAGCTCGTTCCAATTGAGGAAGAACCTTCTCTGCTACAACACAGTAACCGATTCAGAAATGTTCTTAGAGATAGGTCAAGGTAACGGATAGGAGAAGTCTATGGCCAGACGAAGTTTCTGGGCCTGGGGGAATGCGTCAGACGAACCGACCGCTGAACAAATGAAGAAGGCGGCGGAAGAACTGGCCGCAAGATATAAGGTTAGTTTGAAACCAGTATCTCCACCCAAATCGTCGGTATTATCTCTTCGGAAACCCCGCATCACCCCTCCTTCAGCTTTAGCTGATATCTGCGTCAGTGATGACCACGATCGGGCTGTGCACACCTATGGTCGCAGCTTTAGGGACCGTATACGCGCGTTTAACATCGATTTCCCGAACCCTCCCGATGTAATTGCTCGTCCTCGTAACGAACGGGAGGTGGAGGCTGTGTTGGAATGGTGTTCCACTTCCGGATACGCAGCTATACCATTTGGCGGCGGTAGTTCCACTGTGGCAGGTTTCGAGCCACCTGAGGAATATGATGGTATCGTAACTATCGATTTAGAGGGGCTGAATCAAGTTCTGGAGATTGATGCGGTATCTCGCTCAGCTCGGATACAGGGCGGAATTTATGGTCCCGCCCTGGAGTCACAATTACGCCTCCATGGTTTCACAATGCGTCATTATCCTCAGAGCTTTGAGTTCTCCACTCTAGGAGGTTGGATCGCCACTCGTTCTGGAGGACACTACGCCACAAACCAAACTCATATTGATGACATGGTTGAGTCGGTTCGTATGGTCACTCCAGCTGGTATCTGGGAGTCCAGACGTTTGCCGGGCAGCGGAGCTGGCCCCAGCCCGGACCGGATAGCAATCGGAAGCGAGGGAATCCTGGGCATCATCACTGAGGCCTGGATGAGGATTCAAGCCAGACCGGTGTTTAGGGCATCGGCGGGAGTGACATTCCCCACTTTCGCTGCCGGAGCAGAAGCTGCTCGCCATGTGGTACAGACCAAACTCTGGCCCGGAAATTGCCGTCTGCTAGACTCGGTTGAAGCTGCCGCTGCTGCTGGGATGGACGGTACCAAATCATTGTTGCTGCTTGGGTTTGAATCTGCTGAAATCCCCCAGGGAGAGTTCATTCAACATGCGGTCAAGATTGCTCGCGACCTGGGTGGATCCATCAGTGATGGTGACATAAAGGTGTCGGATGGCTCGGGTGGCCGTTCCCAGGGAGAAACTGGACGCCAAGGAGCCGTTGGGGCTTGGCGCGATTCGTTTTTGAACGCGCCATACGTAAAGAACCACCAGGCAGGCCTTGGTTTTGTGACTGAGACTATGGAGACTGCTGTTACTTGGGACCGTTGGCCTGAGTTAGACCGTGAGGTCCGGGCGGCCCTTCAAGAATCTCTTGATCGGGTCTGCGGTGGTGGTACGGTCTCTTGCAGGTTTACCCACGTCTACACGGATGGCCCAGCGCCGTATTTCACTTTCGAAGGTATGGGTCGACTGGGAGCTGAGCTTGAGATGTACGCAGAGATTAAGCAAGCAGCGTCTGATGCAATCCTTGCTTCAGGAGGAACGATTACTCACCATCATGCCGTCGGCCGGCTCCATCGTCCCTGGTACGACCAGCAGCGACCGGATTTGTTCGCCCAGTCGTTGAAAGTTGTCAAAAGGACTCTTGACCCCAACGGTGTACTTAACCCCGGGCTGTTGATAGACGCATAACTAAAAGTTTCAGGTTGGCGAGTATCCTGAAGTTTCCAACCGTGTACAATGGGCGCCTACTTGGGAGAGATGCATGTTTCGGTTCGGAATAACTTCGGAGGGGTTCGCTCTCGGTCGTCGCAACGTTCACTACTCGTGGGTGATCGTCAGTATCGCTTCCATGATGTGGATGACCAGCAGCGGAATGCGTTTCGCTACCAGCCTTTTGATCCCTGAGTTCCATAAAGAGGAATACTTCGGCTGGAGTATTGGCTTCATCACCCTTGGTTTCACCATCCAGTGGCTGGCATCCGGTTTTTTGGCGCCGCTTTCTGGTTGGCTTGGAGATCGTTACGGGGTGAGGCGGGTGATGTGGGCTGGTGCGATTCTTTTCATAGCAGGAATGCTGCTTACTGGCACCATGACTACCCTGTGGGAGTTCTACATCTACTTTGGCATTCTTCTAGCCGCTGGCATGGCCTCTTTTCAAGTAACTTTAGTCGCTGGCGTGACTCTCTGGTTTAAGAAACGCCTTGGTTTGGCAATGGGGCTATTGCAAAGTCTTCAAGGATTCGGCACAGCAGTCGCTATAATCACGGTTTTTATCTTATTTGACCGTTTTGGTCTGCGAGCCACGTTCTGGATTCCTGGTCTGATCGGCGGGGGATTGCTCTTGTTCTTGACCCGATATTTTTATAATGAGCCCGCTGATCTTGGTCTCACACCGTGGGGAGCCAATGAAGACGAACCTGTTAAGCGGATGCAAAATAATGAGCTGGCTAAGACTCGTACCCGTATATTTCTAAAGCAGGCTCAGAAAACTACTGCCTTTTGGAACTTGGTGGGTATTCATTTTTGGGGCTGTGCCGCTCACAACATAATTCTGATCTTGATGGTGGATATGGCCCGTGAGGCTGGTCTTTCAGACGTTACTTCCGTGGTGGTTTACATCACCCTGACGGTAATCAGTACTATTACTAGGTTTGGAACTCCTGTTCTTGCTGATATATTTGGTGCAAAGACGATCATGTTCGTCTGTTTTTCCGCCCAAACGTTCCCGTTGTTGATTCTCCTAGTCTCCCAAGATGTGACCGCATTCTTCATATTTGCCGTGTTATTTGGTATCGGACTTGGCGGGGAGATGACAGCCTTCCCAATCATCAACCGCCAATATTATGGAGACGCTCCTACTGGAACAACGTACGGGTGGCAGATGGCGGGTGCTGGAATGGGTATGGGTGTAGGGCCAGTGTTGGCGGGATTTCTACGGGACTGGACTGGAGTCTACGACTGGTCGGTCTTGCTCTCATTCAGCCTGAGCTTGACCGCAGTGATCTGCATCATATTTTTGCCGTCGTCCTCGCGCAGGCAATTGCCTGATTGGGAAGATTCTCTGCCGCCCGAGGCACGGACTGCGAATAGTTCACTCGGGCTCGTCGCCGATGATTAATTCTCCCTTAAGGTCACATTAGACATGGCTCAAGAAAAACTCTGGACCGATGATGAGATGCAAGAGGGGCCAACAATCTCGGCCACCGAACTTGGCACTTATTCTAGGAACAGGTTCTGCTCTCGTTGCGCTTGGATCAGGATGCACATCAAGAAACTGCCTTATCAAAGCTTCCCTGGTATATTCAGCAGCATTGACCGATATAACAAGCTGGTTGTTCAAAACTATTTTGACCGTGAAGGTTGTGGCCCATCCTGGCTGGCAGAACTTGGGATGCCGGAGGCGTATGTTGACCCACCACACTGGTCAAAGTTCAAAGTCCTGGATGGAGAGACTGGGATCACCCTGCGGGGAGAGGCCGATGGTATCTTCAGGTTATCCGACGGATCATACGTGATCGTCGACTACAAAACGTCCCGCTATAATCCTGAACGTCCAGGCATGTACAGCAACTATGAGGTACAGCTGAACTCCTATGCACTGATAGCAGAGAGTCAGGGGTTGGGGCCGGTCTCTAAGCTGGCTCTGGTATATATGGAACCGGCCACCGACATACACGCTGCATCAGAGCCGGGTTTGGTGGATGACCGTGGTTTCATGATGGGTTTCCAGGCCAATATAGTGCCGGTAGAACTCAGGCCCGTTACTTTATTGCCGCCGCTCCTCCGCAAAGCACGCAGTATTTGGGATCTAAAAGCTCCACCCGTTAGCCTCCGGGGTTGTAAGGACTGCGAGGCGACCAGTGCTCTGCTGGAGCAGCTTGGTTAGCATATACCCCCTTTCTTTGGAATGAGGAAGGAGGTACGTTGATCTTTCTAGGTTGAAGCTCTTCCCCTGCGTATCGATCTACCAGGTACCGCTCCGGTATTCTCTCCGTTCTGGATTACCACTTGGCCGTTTACTATTACGTAGTCTATTCCTATGGGATAGTGTTTGGGGTCTGATTTTGTGGCGTGGGTTTTGACGGTTTCTGGATTGAATATGACTATGTCGGCTTTGAAGCCGTCTCGCAGTAGGCCTCGGTCGGGGATGCCCAGGCGTTGGGCAGGGAAGGATGTCATCTTGCGTATGGCCTCGGGAAGCTTCAAGTGTTTCTCAGCACGCACAAACTCGGCTAATACTATGGGGAAGCAGCCGTAGCTGCGAGGATTTGGGTAGTCTCCGACCAAGATGGAATCACTGGCAATCATACCTGCGGGATGGGACACAAATGCATACAGTGTTTGGGCGTTGGTACCCAGTCCAGTTGTTGTGATGAATAAGTTCTCTTCGATCAGCAGGTCGAACAGTGCGTCGGCCGGGTCTTGATTTCGCATGTCACCGATGTCGGTAATCAGCATGCCTTCGTATTTCTTGTTTTGAGGCTGGTTAAAATTGGTCAGCCAATTATCTTCTAATCGGTCTCTGGAAAGTTCAACTTTCATGCGCTGACGGTCATCGGCGTCCTGTAGAGCAGCCATCAGGCGTTCAGGCCCGCCGTCCTTGGCCCAGTGGGGCAGGCCGATAGTCACTGTGGTGCCTGAGTAAGGATATGTGTAGCAGTCAAATGTCACGTCCATGCCATCGTCGATGGCGTTCTCCACTAGACCTAGATAATCTAGGTGACTGCCTACGCCTGCAGCTCCCTGTCTATAGTGGGTCAGGTGGACCGGGCAGTTTCCGCCACGACCAATGTCGAGGGCCTCTTCCCAAGGCGCCATTAACCCGTTGGACTTCAAGCTAGCACGAGTGTGCGTATGGTAGTGTCCACCCAACCTCGCGGCAACACCGGCGAGTTCGGCAAGTTCTGACGTGCTGGCGTATGAGCCTGGAGGGTAGTCGAGACCGGTGGAAATCCCCCACGCCCCCTCTTCCATGGCCTCTCGTACTACCGATTTCATGTCCTCAAGTTCCTCTGGACTGGCTGGTCGGTCGTTCCATCCTACACTCCAGATACGGACTGGCGAGTTGCCCAGGATATAGGCAATGTTGACAGCCACCGTATTGTCGTACTTGTCCAGCTGTTCGGCCACGGTCAGCCAGTCAGTGGGCAGAGGAGGGTAGCCATTCAGCCCTGAATCCTGCCAGATATATCGTTCCAGTTCCTCTCGCGTCTTGAATGGCGAATGCGACATACCGTCGATGCCTACGAGTTCGGTGGTAACCCCCTGTCGCACCTTGGGGTCATGATGTGGCTCCCCCAGGATCGTCAGTCCAGTATGTGAGTGCAGGTCTATAAATCCAGGACAAACAACCATGCCTGTCGCATCAATAACCCGCTCCGCCTCTAGATGCGAAACATCGCCCCGCAGAACCGAGACTTTGTCGCCTTCAACTAAGACCGACGCAAAGAATCCTGGGCTGCCAGAGCCGTCTATAATGAGCCCGTTTGTGATCAATAGGTTAAGCATTTGTGATTTGTCACTCAGGTAAAGATATCCTCGGATGAATTCTTGAGAATCGCTTATTTTCTTTGGTTACCAAGCTCTTGCAACTTCGACAGCACTTTGTCCGCTGTTACGGGAAGGTCTGTGATTCTAACGCCTACTGCGTCGAAGACAGCGTTGGCTATGGCTCCGGCTACAGGAATGTTGCTGCTTTCTCCGATTCCTTTGCTTTCATAGGGGGCTGGCCCGACGTCGCCCTGAATTAGGACTGTCTCCATGGTCGGTATGTCGGCTGAGGTTGGTATCTTGTAGTCGCCGAAGCTTAAGTTGGAAATGTGGCCGTCCTCCAACTCCAGCTCTTCCATCAGGGCGTAACCCAGGCCCTGAATCATGCCGCCCTCTATTTGTCCTTGGTGGTTTAGTGGATTAAGTATGGCTCCGATATCATGTGCCGATATTATCTTTTTGACTGTGATCTCACCAGTCTCAGGGTCAACGTGTACTTCGGCGATTTGGGTGCAGAACGATGTTAAATCTGGCGCTTCTGGAGTCTGGTGGGCTTCCCCAGTTAATGACTCGCTTCCAGTGGCAGCCAGGACCTCAGCAATGGTGACGCTTCTACCGGCGGCCATAAGCAGCCCGTTTTGTAATGAAACCTGGTCTTCCGGTGCGTCCAGTAATGGTGAGGCGGCTTCCACCAGTTTCTGCCGCAGGTCTACGGCAGCAGCTACCACAGCTTTGCCGGCTGAGAGGGTGACCCTACTGCCACCTGAACCGGCGCTGAAGGGCATGTTGGCCGTCGTTTCCAGGATAATTTGCACGTCGGAGGTGTTCAAGGTAAGTTCCTCGGCCACCATTTGGCGCAGGACAGTGTGGGAGCCCGTGCCGGTGTCCCAGAAGGCCATGTGGAGCTCGGGCTTACCCTCATCAGAAAGACCTATTTTGGCGGCGAATTGGCCAGTGCCCTGTACTAGATCTGTCATGGCCATTCCGATTCCGGTGTTAGCGGGTCTTGCGTCACGGACGTTGGCCGCTTTGTTTGCTGCCTCAAGGGTGTCTAAAGCTTTTATCTGGGACCAATGGCGGCCTATGGGAGAGGCATCGCCCTCGCGCATGACATTTTTTAGGCGGAATTCATAGGGGTCCATGTGTAATTCTGCTGCGATCATGTCCATGTGCGATTCGACTGCAAATACCACCTGGGGTTTTGCTGGACTTCGCATGTGGCCGCGGGGGACGTTATTTGTGTAGACAGTGTAACTGTCGATTCTAGCGTTGGGCATTCTGTAGACGCCACATAAATGGTCGGCCCCTCCCAGGTAAGCTCTGGGTTTGAAGGCCCCGTAGGCACCGCTGTCGAATATTGCTCGCGCTTGGCGAGCTACTATGGTGCCGTCCTTCATCACCCCGGTCTTGATGGTCATAACCGCCGGGTGACGTGGGTTACCGGCCATTAGTTCCTGGATGTAGTCCATTACCATTTTTACTGGGCGGCCAGAGTATTTGGATAAGTAGTAACACAGCGGTACGTCCATGAATGATCCCTTGCCACCGAAATCACCGCCAATAGAAGTGGGATGCAGCACGATATTCTCAGTGGGGACGCCCCAAGCAGCGGAGACCTGATCACGGAGCATGTATGGGTCTTTGTTGTTAGCCCAGATATTAACTTGGTTCCCTTCCGAGGCATCGACGACGCAGGCGTGTGGTTCGATGTACGCCTGATGCATTAACTGGGCATTGAAGGAATGTTCAAAGATTATGTCGGACTCTTTGAATCCCTGTTCGATGTCACCCTTCTCCCAGGTTATATGGGCGAAAGTGTTCTTGATACCTGAAGGAGGCTGGGGAAGGCCTGTGTAGGAGTCCATGTCGGGATGGAGGTCGGGAGCTGATGATTCCATGGCTTCTTCTGCGTCGAATACTGCGTCTAGTTCTTCGTATTCCACTTCGATGAGCAACAAAGCTTCGTCGCAAATGTCTTTGCTGCCGGCGGCTACAGCGGCTACTTTCTCGCCGACGAACCTTACCACGTCCTGGGCGAGTATGGGCATGTCCAACATCCGGCGGCCAACTCTGGTCTCTGGGACGTCTTGACCTGTGACTACGGCGTATACACCGGGTAGTGCCAAGGCTTTGGACGTGTCGATGCTGACGATACGAGCATATGGGTAAGGACTACGGAGAACCCTGCCCCAGAGCATTCCTGGCACTGAGATGTCGGCGGTGTATATTGACTTTCCGGTTACCTTGTCCGGCCCTTCTCCTCTGGTGATAGATCGCCCAATGGCAGATTGGGTGGTGGCCATGTGTTACTCCGTATCTTTGCAAGTCCAGGGTATTGGCTGGGTAATCCAGCAACCGCGCCGGTGTCTCGTGGCTATTCCCAGACCTCGTCTTAGCCCTCGCAGGTATCTTATCTGGTCGTGATGGTTGTTCTTGTGGTTGATGAGGCTCTTGAGAGATTCAGCCCGGGTTTGTCGAGGGTTTTCGGTTCGGTCGTTACAAGTCGCGTGCGACCTGAGTGGACTTTGGTTATGTGGTCTGGGATGAAACGTATTACATCCATGTACACTCTCGAATAGACAACATTCCGAATTCTCGAATTTGCAAAGCGATTATGCCATATACCGTGACTGATATGTGATGCGCGTCAGCTTATAACGGGTATAGATTGAGGCATGCTTGACTGATGATATGAATGGGTGTTCCTGATTATTAGTGTAGTGGTTTACGGGTTTTTTTAAGGGTATGACAAGCCAGAGTTCTCTTTTTGGAAATCGATTTATGTTACTTCAGTGACGCCAATGATCAATGGGCGAGAAGGATATGAAACAAACGCGTATCTGAGTGCAGGGCGTAACTATCACCTTTGATCTGACTGCTGGACGACCGTTCAACCTGAGTAATTGACTTTAAACTTCGCTTGCATCTCGAATATTCTTGGAATTTATATCGTTATTGGACTTCGAAATCTTCTTATCTGATAATATTTGTTGCGTATTTTTGGAGGTATATCCTACGAATTATGTAATTATAACTAGTGTTACGTGCTGGTTTCAGAATATGTAAAGTCCAGCAACCAGCGAGTTTGAGTGCTATTATGGTGTTTGGAGTAGATCGATTTGAGTAACATGCAGAACACAAACATCCGTAATCTGGCCATTATCGCCCACGTAGACCATGGCAAAACTACTTTAGTTGATGCTTTGTTGAAGCAGGGTCAGGTGTTTCGCGCGAACCAAGACGTTGGCGAACTGATAATGGATACGAATCCGTTGGAACGCGAGCGTGGAATTACGATTCTGGCCAAGAACGCGTCCGTTTCCTACAAGGGTGTCAGGATTAATATCATTGATACCCCTGGCCACGCTGATTTCAGCGGTGAGGTTGAACGAATCATGAATATGGCCGATGGTTGTTTGCTTCTTGTGGACGCCGTTGACGGCCCTATGCCCCAGACGACCTATGTGCTGCGCCAGGCGCTGGAACAGAATGTTGTACCGATGGTGGTCATCAATAAGATCGACCGCCCAGAATCCCGGGTCGCTGAAGTTCTTGAGATGGTTCAGGATCTATTTTTGGAACTTGCCCAAACCGCCGAGCAGCTTGAGTTTCCGGTGATTTACGCTTC
>CEVQ01018186.1_pt1 | contig 10901 bp, 10 predicted proteins | sample 356551 | NCBI WGS metagenome assembly CEVQ01 (sample SAMEA2623756, study PRJEB7988) | marine metagenome | biome: marine biome (ENVO:00000447); feature: mesopelagic zone (ENVO:00000213); material: "saline water (ENVO:00002010), including plankton (ENVO:xxxxxxxx)" | depth 250 m | reverse complement strand
GCCTCATAAATTTTCTGTCGAAACCACGCGTCCCCATTTATTAGAGAAATAATATTAAGATAAATCAAATAATAGGTCAATATATTTATCTTATAAACTATATATTTGTATTGTTTGTTTTTATAAATGGTAGTAGAGTTTCTTAAACACTAAACATTCTTGTTATACCGAATTGAAAAATACACCTGAAAATTCTAACAAATTAAGTAATATTGATTATTTTGCTTCATTAAAATATCCAGACTTTTTAAAGATGTGGCTAGCTAGTTTGTTTGCAGGATCTTCTTATTGGGCTTTAATAGTTGTTAGAGGTTGGGTAGTTTATCAGCTTTCAGATAGTAATATGTTGGTCGGATTAGTTACTTTTGCTGCGATGATTCCAAGAGTTTTAGTTACCCCTTTTGTTGGATATTTATCGGACAAATTTCAAAGAAGAAAAATTTTGCAAATAATGTTTTTTATTAACTTCATACATAATTTGGGATTGAGTATATTATATTTTTTAGATTTTATTTTACCCTGGCATTTAGTTGCATTGGCTTTCATTCAAGGATCAGCCAGGGCAGCACAAATGCCTGCCGGGCAAGCTTTGGTTCCAAATATAGTTCCAAAAGATAAATTGCTTAATGCAGTTGCTTTGAATATGTCTACTGTTCATGCTACTAGATTATTAGGCCCATTGGCAGTAGCTCCATTTCTTAGTATTTTCAACTCTGATACTGGAGTAAATGGTACAGATTTAGCATTTTTTATTTGTACAGGATTTTATGCATTAAGTTTCATTTTTGCTTTATTAGTTAAAAATGAATCTACAGGAAAGATGGGTAATCAATCGTTTTTAAGAAATTTAGCTGAAGGCTTGAAATTTGTACATTCAACAAAACCCTTTTTAACTGTGATAGGCATTACAGCTTTACATTGTACTTTAACAATGTCTTTTGAATCAGTTCTCCCATATTTTTCAGTTAACAAATTGGGTGCAGAAGGTAGCGGAGTGAGTTATTTGATGATGTGCGTTGGTGTTGGTTCATTAATAACATCATTAATATTGGCTGGAGCAGCAGATGAAAAATTAAAGGGTAAACTGTTTTATTTTTATGCATTACTTAGCGGAATTGCGCCTATTTTGTTATCTTTTTCATCAAATTTATATTTTTCCCTTTTTGCAACTATACTTATGGGATTTAGTCAGACAGGATTTATGATAATAGTTCATACAATTATACAATTAATGTCTCCAGATTATGTTAGAGGAAGGATAGCAGGAGTTTATTCAATGTATGTAGGCGGAAGCATGGCATTATTTAATTTTATTAATGGACTTTCTGCAGATTATATTGATCCTAGTTATTCAATAGCTTTACAAGGATTGATTTTTGCATTGATAATTTATATTTATAGAAATCAGGAAGTTTTATTTTATATTTATAAAGGTAATTTTAATGATCTTGGTAAATATAGTAAGATGACAGTATCTTAAATTTAAGGAGTTATTATGAATCAAGATGTTAATTGGAAAACCATAAGAGGTCAATTCCCAACATTGGATAATACTAATTATTTAAACACATGCTCTTTAGGATTGTTATCCAATCAATCTAAGGATGCATTATTATCTTACATTGACACATGGACTAGGCTTGGATCTTCCGCATGGTATTCTGATTGGATTGAAAAAACAGATTCATTGAAAGCTGAATTTGCGAAATTAATTAATGCTTCACCAGATGAAATTGCAATAATGCCAAACGTTTCTCAAGCTATTGCTGTAATTTCTTCTTGCATTGAATTAAGTAATGAAGATGAAGTAATAACTTCGGAATTAGACTTTCCCACTATAGCTCATAACTTTAAAGCAAAGGAATTGAAAGGGCAGGGAAAAGTTAAAATTGTAAAATCAGAATCCATGAAATATGTTGATACGGAAAAATTTATATCACATATTTCAGAAAAAACTAAATTAGTAGCAACTAGTAGAGTGTTTTTTTTAAGTGGATATATTAATGATTATGAAAAAATACTGAAAGTTGCAAAAAAGAATAATGCTCTTTTTTTCCTAGATGATTACCAGGCAACAGGGCAACTCCCTATTGATGTTAAAGATAAAGACATAGATATAATGGTTTCTGGTGGATTGAAATGGTTGTTGGGAGGATCTGGAATAGTTTATATGTACGTTAAAAAAGAATTGATTGATCAACTTGAACCTTCTGTTACAGGATGGTTTTCACATAAAAGGCAATTTGAATTTGATCCACATACCATAGAATTTTCTGATACTGCTTCAAGATTTGAAACTGGGACACCTTCAATAAGTGCCGTATATCCTGCAGAACAAGGATTGAAATTGATTAATGATATTGGAGTGGAAAATATTAGAGATAGAACTCTTCACCTTACTTCTTTATTGGTCAATAGTTTAATAGAGTTAGGATTTTCATTAAAAGTTCCAGAAAATTTAAATAATCATGCAAGCATTACTATGATTCAGTGTTCTAATCCTCCTTTTGTTGTCGAGGAATTAAAAAAAGCTGGTATTATCGGAGATAGCAGAACAGGGCATGTTAGAGTTTCACCGTTTTTTTATAACAATGAAAGTGAAATAGATCATTGTGTAAATGTATTATCGAATTTAAAAAATTCTGATAGTAGTTTATTTTAGATTTATATTAATCTTTTTTATTAAAAACCAAGAAATAAAATATATTATTACTAATCCTAATAATACATAGGCAATGTAATCTGAAATTTGCAAAGATGTTTCAATTATATTTTGAATTTTATTTCCAAAAATATAACTTAATATTCCTACAGTTCCGTATCTTATAAATCTTCCAATCAATGTATAAATGCTGAATGTAGTAACTTTGTATCTCATTAACCCTGATAGCCAGGCGATGACTTTATATGGGATAAATGTAATAGAACTAATCAGAATAAAAATATTTCCTTTTTCATCGAATATTTTATTTGTTTTTTTAAATTTTTCTTCAGATATAAAGTAATTTATAAAACCTTTATAGTTTTGATGAATTTTAATAGCTAAAAAGTAACTAATTAGTCCGCCAATATAACTAGAAAAAGTAACTAAGAATATTGTAAGTATGATAAATTCTGGGAAATAAGTTATTGATAAGATTATAAGTGGATCTGGAGGAATGGGGCTTATGATTGAATCCATTAATGATATAAAGCATATTGCTATAATCCAATAATAAAAAGGAAGATTTATAAGCCATTCGTATATTGGGTTTAAATAATCCATATGATTTTAATTTTAAATATTATCCAATGTTTATTTTAAATGAATACTTTTTCTTTTTATATTTTGCATTTAAATTATATGATTTGAATTCTTGAATCTCGCTGTGTGTTTCTGTTGAAGCTATTTTATTTTTATTTTTATCAAATATTGTAATTTCTTTATCAGAATTTTCTATATTGATGTAATGTTTTGTATTAAAGTTATATTTCAGATTATGTAATATTTGATTGTTTGATCTTAGTAAAGATATTGATTCTTCAATGTCTATTTTCTTGAATTTAATAATTTGTCCTGGTTGTGCTTGGGCAAGTTTTGGAATATCAACGGTTGCTATAGTAGCAATTTTTGGATAACCTCCTGTCGTTCCTCTGTCTTGTAATAAAATTATCGGTTGACCTTCTCCTGGGATTTGAATTGATCCTAAAGATCCTCCCTCAGATATTATGTCAGATTTGTCTATATGTTTTATTTGAGATCCTGATAACCGATAACCAATTCTGTTTGATTGTGGTGTTATTTGATATTCAGAGGATAAAAATTTATCTATTTCATTTTGGTTAAAATAGTCATCATGTGGTCCTAGTATAATTCTCAGTGTTATGTCTTTTTCTTCTGGTATATAGTGTTTTCTGTAATCAAAATTATTATTTAAAGGGGGTATTGAAGAATTAGAATTTATTAATTTTATCTTATCTCCTTTCTTTAAAGGTAGTCCATCATTATGTCCTCCTATTGCAAGGCCAGTGTTAGCGGAATAACTATTCATTGTTTTTTCAATTTCCATTTCCATTTTGAATAATATATATGATCTTATCCCCCAATTTAGTGATCCCCATTTAAGAATAGAATTTTCTTTTACATATATTGGCTTCCACATTTGAATTTCTTTGCCATCAAGTATTGGAGAGCTTTGAGCACCAGTGATACATATCCACATATTTGATTCGAATTTTATTGTTGGTCCAATCATAGTGGTTTCTATTCCAGGATTTTCATAAGAATTCCCTAATAAGATATTCCCAATTTGAAAGGCCAGACTATCTAAGGCTCCACTTGTTGGGACACCATATTTTTGATATTCAAATCTTCCCAGGTCCTGAATAGTACTTAATAAACCTGGCTCTTCTATAATTATTTTAGGTTTTTTAATTTGATCAGATTTCATCTGTTTTAATTTTATATTTGTTAATAGATATTTGTTTTTCTAGCGTTTTAAATAATTTAATGCTTTTTATTGGCTCAAATTTTATTCTGTCGCCTGGATTTAATAAAACTGGAGGGTTTCTTTTAGGATCAAATAATTTCAATGGAGTTTTCCCTATTATTTGCCATCCACCAGGAGTAGCAGAAGGATAAATCCCAGTCTGAGTTTCAGCAATTGCTACAGATCCTGCAGGTATTTTTGTTCTAGGATTTTTTAATCTGGGAGTATTCAGTTTTTCTGGTAAACCACCAAGATATGGAAATCCTGGACTAAAACCAATTGCATAAACTAAATAATTTACAGATGTATGTGTTTTGATAACCTCATTTTTTGTTAATTTTGTATGCTTAATAACATTATCTAAATCTGGACCAAATTCTCCTCCATAATACGTTGGTATTGTTATTAACTTATTATCGGTTTTAGTTGACTCTGAAATTTTATTATAATTTTCATTAATATATGAATTTAATTCTGACAATTCAATTTCTAGAGGATTGAAATAAATTAATAATCCTTTGTATGCAGGGATTATTTCTTTTATCCATGTTGGTTTATTCTTTTCCAGGGTAGAGCAAAAATTATGTACTTTGAAATTGATTTCGGGATGAATATTGTCACCAATATCAACTATAACTGCACTGTCTCCAGCTAATTTTATTTTTGGAGTGTTAAAAACTTTATTCATTAATAATATCTTTTAGCTTAGTAATTTCAATGCTTGCATTTTCAAATTCGTTTTTAAGTTTTTTGGCTAAATCTACAGCACCCGGAGTATCTCCATGGAGGCATATTGTGTCAGCATCATATGTTATCGTGCTACCGTCTATAGCTTCAACTTTTCCTTCAGTAATCATTCTTATACTTCTTTCAACAACTTCATCAACATCGTGTATTACTGAATTAGGTTTTGATCTAGAAACAAGTGTGCCATCAGGTTCCACTGCTCTGTCTGCAAATACTTCTTTTCCGATTTTAAGACCCATACTTTTAGCTGTGTCAGCCCATTTTGATCCTGATAACACAACTAATATTAATTCCGGATCTACACTTAAAACAGCATCGCATATTGCTTTTGCTGTTTCATCATTTACTAACGCTTGATTATACAAAGCTCCATGAGGTTTTACGTGTTGGAGTTTTTTGTTTGGCACGAATGCTGTAATAGCTCCAATTTGATAAATTACATCATTTTTAATTTCATTGTAATCGGAATTTATAAATCTTCTTCCGAAACCTACTAGATCTGGAAAACTTGGATGTGCACCTATTTCCACATTATGCTCTATAGCAAGATCTACTGTGGTTTGCATCCAATTAGGATCTCCAGAATGAAATCCACATGCTATATTTGCAGAAGTGATATATTTTATAACTTCTTCATCCATTCCTAATTTATGCATTCCAAAGCTTTCTCCCATGTCACAATTGAAATCTATTTTTTTATTCATATTATCTCCGATGTATTGAATGGTTGAATTTTCAAATTAAAACTATTAGACTCTTCTGAGAATTGTATTAAATTATTGTACAATTTTTCAATTTAATAGTTCTATATCTAAATATATTAATTAGGAGTTAAGTTATTAGTACAGAAATGCTGAATACAGCAGTTAATTTGACGATTTTTGGAATTGCAATTTCTTTTTTGCTATTGACTGTTCTTATTCTTTTTATTGTAGTTATTAAATATTTTGACAAGAAACTTAGTAAGACTCTTGGTGCAAAACAAGATTCAAATTATGACAAAGTCTTAGCTGCGTCTGTAGCTGTGAGTTTGGTTGAATCTGAATTAGAACATTATAAATCAGCCTGAATATGGAGTAATTTTGGATTTATTTTTTGACTGGATTAAAACAACTGGAATATATAATTTGTCTTGGCAAAATTTAGTTATGTTTGCAGTGGCTTTCTTTTTTATGTATTTGGCTATAAAGAAAAATATGGAATCTTATGAATTGCTTCCAATTGGACTTGGAATAATAATAGCAAATCTCCCTCTTGCAGGAATGGCTGTATTCGATGCAACAACAGGAGTGCATCAGTCATCAGGAATATTTGGAGTTATCTTTTATTACACTCTTTCTTTTTGGAATATTTTGCCACCAATAATATTTCTAGGTTTAGGTGCTATTACTGATTTTACTCCTTTGATAAATAATCCTAAAACTATACTTTTAGGTGCTGCTGCTCAAATTGGAATATTTGTTTCCTTTTGGGGCGCATCACTTACAGGATTTACTCTTAAACAAGCAGCATCAATAGGTATTATTGGTGGAGCTGACGGCCCAACAACAATTTTTCTTACTTCTAGCTTAGCACCAGATTTGCTAGGAATAACTGCAGTTATAGCATATTCATATATGGCAGCAGTAGCATTTATTCAGCCTCCAATAATGAAAGCCCTTACAACAAAATTTGAAAGAAATATAATAATGAAAGAATCTGGTCCAGTAAATAATAAACTTAAAATATTATTTCCAAATGTAGCCATGTTTTTAATAATTTTAATCGTTCCAAGATCTGCGCCTTTAATTTCTATGTTTATGATTGGTAATATTTTAAAAGAAAGTAATGTAGTACCAAGATTAGTAGATGCTGCAAGTAATGAATTAATTAATCTATCTACGATATTTTTAATGATAACCATAGGAACGCAATTAAATGGCCCTAAAGTAATTAATGTTGAAACACTTTTAATATTAGGTTTAGGATTAGTTGCTTTTGCAGTAGGATCTGCCTCAGGAATTATTCTTGCAAAAATAATGAATTTATTTTTGAAAGAAAAGATTAACCCTCTTATAGGTTCAGCTGGTGTTTCTGCAGTACCTATGGCAGCAAGAATATCTCATCATATGGGACAACAAGAAAATCCAAATAATTATTTATTATCACATGCTATGGGACCAAATGTGGCAGGAGTTATAGGATCTGCTGTGATAGCTGGTTTGTTTTTAGCTTTAATTAATTAGGTATAGAATTGAAAAAAGAAGTAACTGTAAATATTGATGGTAAAGAATTTGTTGTTGAATTGTTTGTAAATAATGATTTGAATATAGATTCAGTAGTTGTTGATGGCGAGATAGTTGAATTTGATGAGATAAAAAATATTAATATTGATGAAAGCAATAAAAATATAGATGCGAAGCTTAAAGTTGATTTTGATAAATCTAATAAAAATGACAGTAATTCAAATTCACATAGCATAATTACTCCTATGGCTGGAGTAGTTTTGAAAATTATAAAAAATAAAGGGGATGCTGTATCAAAAGGAGATGATTTATTTGTAGTTGAATCTATGAAGATGGAACAAATTATAAAATCAGATTATGATGGTATAGTAGATGCAGTTAATGTAGATGCAAATGAACAAGTATCTGCGGGGAAAATCTTGATGACTATTAGTTGAAGGTAGTGTTATGAAAATAGAAGCATTAGAAACTTTGTTAGTAGACAGATATTTGTATGTGAAGATTTACACCGACACTGGTTTGATAGGTATTGGAGAATCGGGTGCTTGGGGATTTTTAGAGTCATCTGAAGCAGCTATACATACTTTTGGCGAATATTTGATAGGAGAAGATCCTTTGTTAATTGAGCATCATTGGCAATATATGTATAGAGCATTTCATTTTCGTGGTTCTGCAATTATGGGGGCCATCAGTGCAATAGATATTGCTCTTTGGGATATAGCTGGACAATTTCATCAGGTTCCTATATATGCTCTTTTGGGAGGAAAAGTAAGAGATAAAATCAGAGCTTATTTTCACGTTCTTGGTGATACTAAGGAAAAGCTTGTAGAAGGAGTTAAAAATGCAAAAAAAGAGGGATTTACTGCAGTTGGGCATTTAACTCCGTTTTTAGATGAAGATAGATCGGTTCCTTATTTTAAAACTCATGTAGATAAAATGACAGATGCAATTAATACTGTAGCAATGTATAGAGAAGTAGCAGGAAAAGATGTAGATCTCTGTATAGAAATTCATAGAAGATTAACACCAGCTGAAGCTGTTGTTTTGGGAAAAGGGATAGAAGGATTTTACCCTTATTTTATAGAAGACCCCATTTTACCTGAAAATTACGATAGCATGGCCTACGTTGCCTCAAAAATTGATATTCCAATTGCAACTGGAGAAAGATTTTTATCAATACATGAGTTTGAAATGTTGTTAACTAGAGATGCTGTTCAATATGTAAGGCCAGATGTTTGTATGGCAGGTGGAATCTCTCATACAAAAAAAATAGCATCTTTAGCAGAATCAAGATATGTTAATGTTGTTCCTCATAATCCTCTGAGCCCAGTAAGTACTGCAGCATGTGTACAATTGGCTGCATGTATACCGAATTTCGGATTACAAGAATTACCACATGATGAAAACCATAGTCCTAAAAAAGATATCGTAGATTCTCCCTTGAAAGTTGAAAATGGGTTTATATTATTGCCAGATAGTCCCGGACTAGGAATAAAATTGAAAGATGGTATTGAAGACATGTATCCACCAAATCCACGAAAAATAGAAACGCGATTAGGGACAGACGGATCTATTGTGGATCAGTAATTTGAGATATTGCTTCCCATTCAGATTCTATAAGTTTGATTTTTTTTGCTGTTTCATTTAATTCTGTGTTTATTTTCATGAAATCAGCATTTGATTCTTTAGTTTTGTCTATTAAAACTTTTTGATGTTTGTGTAATTCATCAAGACTTTTTTCAAGGTTTTTAAGTTTTTTTGTTTTTTGTTGTTTTATTAATCTTAATTCTGCCTTTGATTTTCTTTGTTCTTTTTTATAATTAATTTTTTTAGTTTTAATTTCAGAGTCTTTGTTAATTAACTGATTATTTGATTTGTTAAGAAAGTAATCATAATTACCATAATATCGATTGATTTCATTATTGTTCACATGAATAATATGCGCATCTAAATTCCGTATAAACGTTATATCATGACTTACTATACATATAGTTCCTTCATAATCTTTAAGTAATTTTTCTAATCCTGCACGCCCATCTATATCGAGATGTGTGGTTGGTTCATCTAAAATTAAATAATTTGGAGGGTTGGAAAACATTTTTGCAAAAGAAAGACGTATTTTCTCTCCCCCACTTAAGACTTTTGTTTTTTTGTATATATTATCTTTTGAAAAACCGAAATCCCCGAGTATTTTTCTAACATCATTGTCATTCAAATCATTATCTTTTGACAGTGTTTCAAATACGCTTAATTCAGGATTTAATGTTTCTCCAAATTCTTGTGACTGATATCCAATGATTACATTATGACCAACTTTTATATTACCTTTTTGTAATTTTAATTTTCCTGCCAAAATTTTTAATAATGTTGTTTTACCAGCACCGTTTGCTCCTATAAAAGCAAATTTTTCATTTCTGTCTATATTTAAATCAACGCTTTTTAATATAGTTTCTTTTTCAGTGTATCCAAAATCACCTGTAGAAATACTTATCACATTTTTTCCGGATGCAGGAGGAGTAGGTATACGGATATTAGTTGATGATTTATTGATTTTCACATCTACTTCTTCCATTTTATCTAACATTTTTATTCTACTTTGTACTAGTGACGCTTTTTTACTGTTTGCTCTAAATTTATCTATGAAATTTTGTATTTCATTTCTTTTTTTAGATAAGTTTTTTTCTTTATTTAATTCATGTTCTAATCTTTTGTTTTTTTCATTAATATAATACTCGTAATTCCCTTCATATTTGATTGCATTACCATTTGAAATTTCTATGGTTTTTGATGTTAATGAATTTAAAAGATATCTATCATGAGATATCATCAGCATTGTTCCATTAAAATTTTCTAGATATTTTTTTAACCATTCAATAGCTGGCAGATCTAAATAGTTTGATGGTTCATCTAATAATAATATTTTCGGATTTGAAATTAATAATCTTGCCAATTCGGCTCTCATTTTCCATCCCCCACTAAAATTTTCAAAAGGCTCAATGAATTGATTTTCTTTAAATCCTAAACCCGATAAAGCAGTTTTTGCTTTGTGTGTCATTTCATATCCATCTAATAGAGAATAATTTTCATGCAGATCATCTAATTTATTTAATAAAAGCGTATTTTTTGGGTCTTTTTGTATCTGATTATTTATATTTTTAATTTCATTTTTAATTTTAGTTAAATCTGAATTAGAATTTTCTGTGTATTCTATTAAAGATTCTTTTTTATATGACAGCTTTACATTTTGATGCATATAACTCATAGTTATTTTTTTTGGAGTATTTATATATCCTTCATCAGGGTTGATTTCCCCACTAATGAGATTAAAAAAAGTAGATTTTCCTTGTCCATTGGGACCAACTATGCCAATTTTTTCATATTCATTAATTTGGATATCTATTCCGTTTAATACATCTTGTGTTCCAAAATATTTACTTACATTACTAAGATTGATCATTTT
>CEVQ01138475.1_pt1 | contig 10922 bp, 8 predicted proteins | sample 356551 | NCBI WGS metagenome assembly CEVQ01 (sample SAMEA2623756, study PRJEB7988) | marine metagenome | biome: marine biome (ENVO:00000447); feature: mesopelagic zone (ENVO:00000213); material: "saline water (ENVO:00002010), including plankton (ENVO:xxxxxxxx)" | depth 250 m | reverse complement strand
GGTAATATCGTCTTGGGATTAGGTACACTGGCCACGGGCTGGGTTGGTTCATTCAATGGGTTTGTCGTAACGCGTGCTGTCTCAGCAGCGGGAGCAAGTGCTCAACATCCTGTGGGATCTAGTCTTTTAGTTGGTTATTTTCCCCGAACTCGAGGGACAGTGCTGGCTCTAAACACGAGTATCTCTAATATTGGAAGCTTGTTGTCTCCGTTAGTAGCAGGAGCTATGTTACTGATCATGGATTGGCGCAACATATTTATGATAGTTGCAACACTTAGCTTAGCAATGGGAGTTACATATTTTCTATTTAGGAACAGGTTGGGTAATAGTACAGATGAACCTAAATCGGGCAGGGCTAAATTAGCCCAGGGTCGTGATAGTTACAAACGAGTTTTCCGCAATAAGAATATGATCTTGGTTTCGTCTGTCATGATGGTAGGTGGAGCTGGTCGAGACATGGGGGTAAATCTCGCATATCTGGGTCCGCATTTTAAAAACGATTTAGCTCTAACTACTACGGTGATTGCGGTGGCATTAACGGCTATGCACGTTGGCGGGATTATAGGGCCGATATTTTTAGGATGGTTGTCGGACAAAGTATCTAGGAAATGGGTGATCCAGTTTTCTTTAGTATTTTCTTCGTTGGCCACGTTATGGTTGGCTTTTCAAGGCGCTTTCCTGCCGCTACTACTGTTGAATTTGCTACTATACGGGGTAGTTACCCGGTCTCGGATGACTCTTACTCAGGCTATGGTGGCCGATTCATTGCCAGAACCTGATAGAGACGCAGCCTTCAGTGTGTTCTTTTTCCTTGGCTTTGCCTCCGCACCGTTTTGGGCATTATTAGTTGGTTTCCTGATGGAGAATATGGGATTTACTTTTGCTTTTTCGGTTTTGGCCGGGTCCTATGTCTTGGGGATAGCTTTAATGTTATTCGTTGAGGATGCGAGGCAGATAGAGGAAAGCTTGGCTACATAATGCTGGCAAGTTTACAAGATGAACGTTAAAGCAGATCTAAACCCTGGTCCGTAGATATACAATATCTAAAAGGTCAATGTGCTATTTCTAATATTTACGAAGTTAACTTAGGTATAACTTCTTCGGCAAGTATCTCCATTTGTTCTAGGTAATCGTAGGCTGGGTTCAGCATCAGCATTTGGGCACCGGCGTGGACAACATCTGATAATAGGTCTACGCATTGTTCTGTGTTACCGGTTATAGATACTTCGCCTGCTCTTTCAGGGTTTACTCCATAATGGTTCGAGAAATAGTCTGCCATACGTCGTTTAGCCTTGTTTTCGTCGTTATCAACACCTATATAAACTCTCTTAGATATCTGAAAATTCTGAAGATCGCGTCCTTCTTCTTCGAGAGCCTGAGTTAGTATCTCTACTTGTGATCGGAACTGATTGGTCGAAGAGTTGCCGTTGCCCATCCATCCATCACCATATTTAGCCGAACGTCTCAGAACGTTGGGATGTATGCCACCGATCCATATAGGGGGGTGGGGTGTTTGTACCGGTTTCGGGTTCATCTGTTCCCCACCCAATTCCCAATAAGAGCCCGGAAAGTGCGCCTCTGGTTGTTCCCACAGAGATTTGAGAACTCTGATACTTTCCATGAAGAATCGGACTCTATGCTCTGATGGGGCTCCAAACAGGTGGTATTGTTCTACCCTGCCACCTAATCCTATACCGACGATAAGACGACCGTCACTGAGGTGATCTAAGGTAGTTAACTCTTTAGCAAGCATTATGGGGTTTCGAGTCGAAGCTACTAGAACTGATGTCCCTAGCTTGATTGTTTGGGTTAAAGCCGATACGTAACTTAAGAGATTAATTGGTTCGAGGGAATCAACTCCGCCTATTATCCGTTCTTGCACCCAAAGACTTTCGAACCCTAATGTCTCTGCCCTCGTTACGAATGAACTTATTAGAGTAGTATCAACTTGCTCAGGATAGAAAATCTGGGGTACGGTCATCCCTATTCGAATAGGTTGGTTACCAAACATAGGTTGCCTTTTTAAACGGTTACGCCGGTAAAATTAAATGAATTGACTTTGATAGCAGGGACATTAGTAGATGAACTTCCTTCGTTTATGTGGAGAGTGTTTTCAGATCCTACCATCTCGGCATTTTTAAGGGCACCTACATAGGATTGAGTGAATCTTAGATCTTTGATTGGCTTGGTTATTTGGCCATTTTCTATTAAAAACGTTCCATCTCTGGTCATTCCGGTCATTGTGCATCCGGTTGAATGTACCAATCTAGTATAGAAAAACCTGGTTATGTAGATACCATAATCTGTCGACTGTATTAATTGATCTTCGCTATGAATCCCTGGTGACATGAACAAATTATGGGCTGAAGGACCGCCTACAGGAGAAATCTGATGTCCGGTGGATAGTTTGCCTTCTTTACCAGCAGTGTAAGAATTATATACAGGGTTACGTACTACACCATTATCAACTATATCGACCCGTTGTCGGACTACACCTTCGCAGTCGAAGGGAGCAGGACAACCATTCTGATCCTGACCATCATCCCATATCGAAATCAAGGGACTCATCGCCTGGTGTCCTTGTAGTCCATTCATCCAACTGCGTCCGTCCTGAACCATCTGTGCACCCATACCATAGAAGTTCAAGGCTGATATTATGTCATCGACTGCGTAATTGGAAAGTATCACCGTATACTCGCCAGGTTGACATGTAGTCGGGTTTTTGCCGCTTAGAGCTTTGCTTGAAGCTTGTTCTATCAATTGTTCAATTTGGAGATCATCTATCTTCCATGAGCTTCCCTTCGCCCATCCTGCTGATGAATCTGTCATAGATGTGATCAGCAGGCCTGCTATAGATCCTGCGTGGTGAGCCCAGGTGCCCTTAGTCGACATTACAGCTCGTTCGTTTATTCCTGTCCGACAAAACCCTGCGGACATTAATTTATTCCTTTCTGAATGTATGGTAATTTGTTGGACTATATTCGCACGGGCCTCGGGATTTAAAAAGGCTGTAGGTTCGTCATAAGCTAACACTTTAGTGCTCGGCGCTGTTTCAGGGAGACCAGGGAAATCTGGATCTTCAGGCATCAGTTTCGCATTTTCCCTGGCAGCCTCGCCGCATTGAACTATTCCGGATATGCTTAGATCGTTAGTTGTTGATCTACCCTGCCGTTTCCCTATCACGCACCGTATATGTAGTTGGGAGTCCGAATGGGATACATTTTGGTGTATCGTGTTATTTGCGAACCTAGTTAGGGATAATTCATTTGCGCCGAGGAAGGCCTCGCATTCGTCTACACCGGAAACTTGGATAGCTGTCTCAAGTATTTGTCTGCACTGGAGTTCTCCGATCATCTCAATACTCCTACACGTATATTACGAAAACGGGCAGGGCTCGCCCCATGACCGGTGTGGCCGATTTGCCCGGGTTGACCTTTCCCACAGTTGGGTGTTCCCCACATTACCCAGTGATCGCTATTACATACTGCGTCACAAGAATTCCAGAATTCAGGAGTGATACCTGTATAAGTGCAGTTCTTAAGCAATTTCCCGATCTTGCCTTTCTTAATCTCGTACCCCATCTCCGTTCCAAATTGGAAATTATACCTGCGGTCATCTATAGACCAGGACCTATTAGTTTCCATGAAAATGCCCGATTCAGTATCGGATATTAAATTATCGAGGGACCATGTTCCAGCTTCAAGGCTTACGTTAGTCATTCGTATCATCGGTAACCTGTTCCAAGATGACGCTCTCATACATCCGTTGGATGTAAGGCCCAAGGTAGAAGCAGATTCCCGGGACATCAAATATCCGACGAATTGACCGGACCTGACTATTGGTGTTGTTTGAGATGGCACTCCTTCGTCATCCCAGCCGAAAGATCCTAGTCCCGGAGTTCTTAAACTGTCTGCCGTTATATTTACATACTCCGAGCCGTAAGCAAAATTATTGAGTTTGTCGGGAGTCAAGAATGAAGTTCCTGCATATGCGGCTTCCTCTCCGAATACTCGGTCTAGCTCGATAGGATGCCCGCATGATTCGTGTACCTGTAGAGCTAACTGGGATCCTCCAATAATTACATCAGTAATTATGTCAGTGGGACAAGGTTCGGCTGTTAGCAGGGCGACGGCTTCCATCGCGGTTTTTTCGGAATTACCTGGTATGTCTAGTGAAGTGATATATTCCCATCCCGCACAACCTTGTTGACGCCCATTCATCTGGGGGTATGATCTCCTTTGAACCTCTGAGTCTCCTACTGCTGTTGATTGGATGCCTCCTCCGGATTCATATATGGTCTGATCAGTGTAGGCACCTTCTGTATTAGCGAATATCTTGTGTTCCCTTATGAAGACCAAGCTACTTAACCTGGAGCGGATTTTCTTTACTGCTGCCATGGATTTGTCTGATTCAAGGAGCAACTCTATTTTTTGGTCGAGCGGGATTTTAAATGGGTCAATTTCAATCGGTGTAATGTAAGTACCCTTACTAGTCACAGCCGGACCTAGGTCAACAGTGTTCCTGTTGTGGGATGCAGACGCCTTCGCAATTTGGATAGCCAAGGCTGTAGTTTTATTTAGATTATCCGCTGTGATTTCAGGGGACGATGCGAATCCCCATGCCCCGTTGATGAGTACTCGCACGCCAAATCCTGTGGATTCGTCTCTGGTAATTGTTTCTACTGCTCCGTTTCGGACTACGAATCTTTCTTGAGAAGTTTCGACAGATCTTATGTCTGCATATTCGGCACCTTTAACTTTGGCCGTGTCCAGGGTGCTGAGTAGTAGTTGATCCAAGGAGCCTCCTGAGAGTTCTTAGATTGTTATGTTGTAACGTTGGCAGTGTTTAATCAATCTTTATATTAACATTGACCAATAGAGCAACTGACAAGTACCTAAAATCGTTTATTCGAATACGGTATTTATCTGGGCTGACAGGTCAAAGTAGTGCTGGAGACTTTGATTTATTCTAAAAAATATATCACCACGCAGTTGGTCTCCCGCGGCGTTATGAGCCAAACCGTCTTCCTTCATTAGATCTAGTGTATTTAGCGTGTGTTGCCGGTCTGCGCCATTGTTTAGCTTGGTATTTTCGATTAATTCTTTCCAATCATCTTCGGTCAGTTCCAGATGAAAATCTAAATTTATTAGGTCATCTAGGCTGCCGGTTCTTACCTGTGTGCATTCGAATGCTTCAAAGGTTATAACAAATACTTTGGATCCTACTTTAATTCCCATCTCAGCTTCCACGGTCCCGAGGCTGCGGAATTCCGTATCATCGTTAACAATTTGTTTGAGTGCTTCGAACCACTCAATTGATGGAAATATTAAAGGGCTGCCAAGGGAACTCATGGGAATCCTCCGAAATTATGAATACTGCCTGGATAAAGATTACCAGACTAATTCAGCTTGATTACCAGGTCTGTCACTCTTTAAAATAGGGCTCACCACTTTCTTTTGCCTGACTGAAGGGTACCATTTTATTTACGTAGTGGTCTGGACTAGTGTCTAGTGGTGCTTTACTGAGCGCCTGATCTACTATTTTGCCGTATTTAGGATCTAATTGTGATAATTTGTCTGATTCGGAACGTACGTATGCCACTGCTGATATAATCCTTTCCAACTCATTACTTTGGCATGAATGACATCCCGAATTGGGAGATCCACCGTAATTTTTAACAAGGAAAGAGCTAACTTGTCGACACTTGTTGCATCGGTATTCGTAAACTGGCATTTCTTAAGAGGTCCCGGTTTGGGTTGCAGATTCTAAAAATGATTTTAGTCCAGGGGCCAAGTTTTCTGAAGTTTTATCTATCCCGACCCATCTCATACGTTTCATATATTCCGTGATATAGTCCCGTTGAAGATTTCGAACAATTTCCATACCTACAGATATGTTCTCTATACCTCTTCCGAAAATTATAGCTAGAGCCTCCCATAGAACATTGTCTTTCATCTCGGAATATAAATCTTGTTCTACTCCTGCCATCATCCTTAATAGCCCTAATGCCACGTCGTTACCTCTTTCAGATATGGCATATTTGATATGAGACATGCCATATGCAATGTGGCGAGCTTTATCCTGCATGCAAAGTCGAAACATCAACTTTTCAGCCGGGTTGAGAGCATAAGCTTCTCCATATCTATAGAGGGTTAGAGTTAAAGGGGCTCTTAACAGGTAAAGGTAAATGGCTGTTTCGGTCCAGCCGGCTCGGCTCTCTATTATCCGTCGGTTTACATAACCGGGGCTTTCAAGGCCTAGAGCCCCTCCGTTAGCTAACGCACGTTTACGGAAGACATCGTGATGGCGCCCCGAGTCATATAATTCGGTTGCTAAAAACGTTTTTACCTCATGGTATGCGTAGTTCATGCGCCCAACCCATTGACCGATGCAGTCAGTCTCAATACTGGCTTGTTGGGCTAATTCGGTCGATAGTTGACACATGGATAATTCGAGTTCCCGAGGTAACGTTTCAATGCTATCCCAAGGGATGTCAATATGGGCCATCCATCTGCGTTGGATAGCCTCCTCATATAGGTTGCCAGCGTTGTCGGCCCATATATCTGATTTTTTGCTCAGTGGGTAAAATTCTAGGCGCGGTAAGCCTGGTACATGAAAAGCCCCACGAGGCATACGTGTCATTTCTTCGCTGGAGTCTGGCACTTGACCGTAAATCCCTACGTTGATGTCATCGATGGTCAACCCTTTTTTACTTGGTAATGCTCTGGTTCCCCAGGCGAGGGAATCGTTGATCCACCCGAGGGATTCCGTAGTACTTTCGGTGCCCTGCTCTTTGTTTTCGCTGGTTTCTTCGAGGCTAGACATTATAAATCTCTTTTCAATTAGCTTATTTTTAAACCTAAGAGCCCCCATCTACAAGATGGGGGCTCTTAGGTTTATTATTCAATGGGTTAAAGCGCCTTGTAGGCTTCTAAGAGAGCTGGATTAACTCTGCCATTAGTTATTCGATCATCCATGCCAGCTGACTTTAGGCGTTGGAAATATTCCTTGACTTGTTTCTGTCGAACGGCCATGAGGATTTTTTGACCTTCGTCTACGTTGTCTTTCCCTCCACCTAGTAAGACTGCCAAGGCTTCGCTGGTCAACATATTCCGAGCTGCTGGATTCTCTCCCCCTGCCCCTGAGGACTGTCGGTTTTCGGCCTCGTCCAAATAAGCATGCATTTCTTCCATTCTTTCAGGGCTTGATTCCTTGATGTATCTGGCATGAAGTACTCCGATCGCAACATGCCTAGCTTCATCTTGTGCGCAGCGCCTATAAATCGCCTTTTCGGCATCGTTATAGGCCATGAGTTCTCCTAGCCGGAATAACGTCAATACGTTGCCTTCTCCGACTATGTGAAGCCGAGTAGACAGTTCGGTATACTCCCGAGCATTATCAGTGCTGCCGCCGACAACATCTGTGACACTATCAATCATTCTCATTAATCCTCCGCCGTTAGCCAATGCTCTTTTGCGGAAGACATCTAGATGCCGAGATTCATCCATGACTTGTCCGAGGAGGGCCAGCCGAACTTCCTGATAATCTGGAGACATAGTTGATATAAAACGGCCTGGCACATCGGCTGCAACGAACTCAACTTGGGCAAAGAAGGTTGCTAATTGGCACTCTGCTGCTTCGATGTCATCTGGCAATTGTTCTAGGGTTTCCCATGGAATATCTGTTGCTGAACTCCATTGCCGAGTTACAAATTCCTCGTGTAACTTACGGAGATTGTACCCCCAGACCTCTTTTTTAGTGCGGAATGGATATGCCCCAAATTTGGGGACCTCAGGTCTGGGTATTGATCCACTTACTCTGCCCGTTAGGTTCTCTGAAGTTTCTGCCGCTTCATCAGTTACGATATTCTCTTGTAGTTGGTTTAACCATCCCAGGTCAAATCCAGCATCTTTGGCGCGTTCCCAGTAAGTCTGTTGTTGAGTAGCGGTAGCCATGGTTTTGGCCTCCAAAATTTGAAGTAATTCTACTCTAACTTTTGGTTATGAAAGAAATATAATGCTACGGGTTTTATCCGTATCCTGTCAATGTTCAGCGCGATCACATTTAATAAGTATCTTATTAGAGAATTAAAAAGTTATTGTTCATTCATTTGGGTGATGAATCAGTTACGCATTTCCTCCTAATGAAACGCATAGAGTATTTTTATATTTTATAATCTACAGATGACGCATCCGATTTGTAACCGAAGTAAATTTCTATGGCTCTTTATTACGTCTATATTATTTGTGGCTTCTCTATCGTGTGGCCGAGAAATATCTGACGATCTAACGAGTCAGCATATCAACCAGGAGTCGATTAAAGATATGTTACCTGTTTCGGTTACACAGGTTACACCTACGTATGTTCCACAGGCCACAGTATGGCAGAAAGAACAAACAAATCCAGATAAAACTGGACTATCAACTCCAACTGTTAATGTAACACAACAAAATATCGAATTGAGTCGTGCTTTAGATATCAATCAAAATGAATTTGTTGCAGCTCCGGATAGGGACCTCTATAAGTTGGTTTCGGAACTGTCAGGTGATGAACCTGTATTTCAAAAAGCGGAATTAGAATCAAATTTCACTGATCTCACTGTAGGTAGTGTTTCCAAGTTTTGGCTTTTAGATTTGATAAATTTACAGCCCTACCGATCTGATCTTCAATTGAAAGCCATAACACCTAATGCTTATTGGTATTTTGAGAATGGATCTAAGGTGGAACCTGATGCTTTAAGGAAAGCGATTAAAGGTTTTGAGGAAATGATTTATCCTCAAGTTAGCAAATATTTTGGTGTAGAGTGGAGGCCAGGGATTGATAATGACCCACGAATATTTTTAATCCATGCCGATTTGGAAGGCGTAGCTGGGTATTTCAGCTCTGCAGATGAACACGAAACAGAGTTAGCTCCATTCAGCAATGAGCGTGAAATCGTTTATCTCAATATACCTGGTTTAAACTTGGGTACTCATCAGTATCAACAAGTTTTAGCGCATGAGCTACAACATCTGATCCATTGGAACCATGATCCTACTGAAGAAACTTGGGTTAATGAGGGCTTGTCGGAGCTGGCTGTTGTGGTTTCAGGGTTTGGACATAGACCGGTTACGGGATTTACTGATAGATACGCTAAATCTTTAGTTCATTGGCCCCTCAATGAGGCACTATCTGCTTATTACGGTGGCTCAGGACTTTTCATGCACTATATGGCTGAACATTACAGCACCGACGGGACTTTGATGGCTTTGATCTCCGAAGAAGCCAATGGGATAGAAGGGATTAATAATTATTTGAGAAATAGCAATTTTAATACTACTTTTGACAAGGTTTTCAAAGACTGGGTTATAGCTAACTTGTTAGACGAAGATTCAGGGAGATACGGTTATTCTAATTTAAATGTTCAGGCCAAAATCGGAAAACTTTTGGAGCGTGAATCCTCAGTACACTCCAGCATTCCGGAATATTCTGTCGAATATTGGGAAGTAAATGATTTCGATGGAAAGGTAACTATACAATTCGAGGGAGAGTCAACGACATCCCTTCTCCCTGTTGATATCGGGAGCGAAGAATGTTGGTGGAGCAATGCTGGAGATGCTATAGATTCAAGTATGGTCGTTGATGTAGATTTAGGACATCTCGTAAACCCAGTTTTTGAATATAGTATTTGGTACGACATAGAAAAGAATTGGGATTACGGTTATTTCCAAATCTCTATTGATGGTGGAAAAACATGGAACGTATTACCGTCAAAATACACTTCTGATGATAATCCGATCGGTAACGCATTTGGACCAGGTTACACTGGGCAGAGTGGCGGATGGCTTAGGGAGAGAATTGATCTCAAAAACTATTCGGGTGAGAAAGACCTGTTTATAAGGTTTCAATATATTACAGATGATGCTATCAATGGATCTGGGTTGTGTATTAAGGGGATGCAAATATCCAGTGACATGAGCCCAAGTATTAAAGAACTCGAAGTGAATGTTAACGGGTTCCATAGCATAGATAATATTGTGTCGCAAAACTTTATAGTCCAAATCATAGAACAAGGGGACCAAAATACGGTGTCGCCTATCATTATGGACGACAATAACGTTGGACAGATCGTAGTGGCTCCCTCGGACATGACTGATACTCTCGTTGTAGCAGTTGCCTCAATGGCTCCCAAAACTTTAGGACGGGCTAACTATAGGCTCACAGTTGATTGATGACAGTGCCCCAATATGCTAGGGATAGACAATCGCGGTTGCCGTAGCTAGTTGTAAAGGGATCTCTATGTTATTAGGAACGGTTATAGATATTCGTAATTCATAACCAACAATACCTCTTTCAGTATCGGGGGTTTGGGCTAGATGTGTGACGACACCTTTCAAAGCAGTATTTGGCAAAGACGATAGCGTAATCTGTGCTGGGTTCCCGGTTTTAATGGCCTGTAATTTAGAAGCGTCAACTGTTGCAATTATCTCAGACTCGCTAGGATCAGTTATTTCAAATATTTTAGATTCTGTGGAGACAATATCAGATTTATATGCGTTTACTAACGATATTATTCCATCAAATGGGGCTCTTATACTTGTGCCACGTAATTTCTTTAAAGAATCTTCTAAATTAACCTGAGCTAGGGTTAAGGCCGTTTGTTTAACATCTACCTCGTATTGATCTGGTCCATCTGTTAGCTCGACTAGTTCTTGTACTTTTTTATCCAAAGTAGTTTTCTTTAGTTCCAAGGTTTCGGAGTCTGGGCCGGTTAATTTTCTGGCTAAATCAGCTTCAGCATCAGCAAGTGCGGATTCTGCAACTTTAATATTAGATTGTAACTGCGATTTATTTGAAAGGTCCGGCCCTTTCTCTTTTTCAGACAGGTCGATACTTGCTTGTTCCAATGTGTTTTTGGCAATTTTGACTGCGGTCTTACGCTG
>CEVQ01134704.1_pt1 | contig 10923 bp, 5 predicted proteins | sample 356551 | NCBI WGS metagenome assembly CEVQ01 (sample SAMEA2623756, study PRJEB7988) | marine metagenome | biome: marine biome (ENVO:00000447); feature: mesopelagic zone (ENVO:00000213); material: "saline water (ENVO:00002010), including plankton (ENVO:xxxxxxxx)" | depth 250 m | reverse complement strand
AGTTTGAAATTTTCTGTAGGTTTAATAAGTCCAGATCGATAAGCAAATAATAATGCAGCTAGCGTACCAAAAGTAAGAAATACTGCTTGATTGACTATCCCAGGATACATGGTTTCAAAAAATTTAGATATTCCACCAAGAGCAAGCCCTTCCAATAAAGCATATATTGGCGTTGTATAGGGGGCTAAATGATGTTTAAATGCAGTTATCAAGGCAACGATAAGGCCACCAAAAACTCCAACAAGCATAAGCATTGATGTTCTTGGGTCTGATGGAGATAGATTCCATACAAATATTGCTGTTGTCATTAATAGCAATAAACATAACGCTGTTTTATTAACCGTTCCCATTATTGTCATTGTCCCCGTGTTTATTTCCGTATGTCTTCCAATAAATGTATCAGACCTAAGCACAGGATTGCCAGATCTTAAAGACAGATGATTACTCATAAGATATCCATTCTATTTTGTATGATCTTTCCTAAATCATTGATCGGCACTCGATCCTGATTTTGATCATCTCTATTTCTTAGTGTAACAGTGTTATTTTCCTTTGATTCATGATCAACAGTAATACAGAAAGGTGTGCCAGCCTCATCTTGCCTATAATATCTTTTGCCAATGGACCCTTGTTGATCATAAAGCACTTTAAAATTTTTCATTAACTCATCAACAATTTTATTCCCAATCTCTGGCAGACCATCTTTTTTAACTAATGGACAAACAACAGCTTTTATTGGAGCCAGCGTGGGATGAAGTTTCATAACAATACGATTGTTATCAGCATCATTCCAATAGGAATCACATAATATTGTCAATAACATACGGTTTAAACCTGCTGAGGTTTCAATTATATAAGGAAAATACTTTTCGTTTAATAATTGGTCTGAATATTGCATATTTTTTCCAGAAAATTCCTGATGTCTTTTCAAATCATAATCAGTACGATTATGGATACCCTCAACTTCTGACCAACCAAATGGAAATTCATATTCTATATCCCATGCCTCTTTTGCATAATGGGCTAACTCATCCTTCCCATGTTGATGAAAGCGAAGTTTTTCTTTATTAATTCCTAGCTCATTAATATAAAAATTGTATCTTTTATCTTTCCACTCAACCATTGCATCATCATCAGTGCCAGGTTGTACAAAATACTGCATTTCCATTTGCTCAAATTCTCTAGTCCTAAATATAAAGTTTCGCGCAATTATTTCATTACGAAAAGCTTTTCCAATTTGAGCAATACCAAAAGGCACCTTTTGTCGCATTGTGCCCTGCACTAATAAATAATTTACATATATACCCTGAGCAGTTTCCGGCCTTAAATAAGCTATGTCGCTATCAGATTCTATAGGTCCAATATTTGTTTTGAACATCAAATTAAATTGCCGGGGATCTGTCAAATTGCCAGTTGTCCCGCATTTTGGACACTGTATTTCATTCCATTTCGTATTCACAAAATCCCCTTTGACAAGTTCATCAGCACGATAGCGGGCCTTACAGTGCTTACAATCAACTAACGGGTCATTGAATGCATCGACATGCCCGGATGCTTCCCATATTTTTGGGTGCATTAATATTCCGCTATCTAAGCCAAGAATGTTCTCATGATTATGAGTCATAAATTTCCACCATGTTTGAGAAATATTATTTTTTAACTCAACACCCAGTGGTCCATAATCATATACGGCTCCGAATCCTCCATATATTTCAGAACTTTGAAATATAAAACCCCTCCTTTTACAAAGTGAAATTATTTTATCTAGTGATGATTCAGACATGCGATATTACTTTTTCTTTTTTTTACGTTTTCTTTTAACTGGTCCTTTAGCACGTTTTTCATTAATTAATTCAGTAGCCTGCTCCAAAGTTATTGATTCAGCATCAAAGGTATTATTTAATGAAGCATTTATTTTTCCATCTGAAACATATGGTCCGTATCGACCATCTTTTACAACAAGCTCCTCCTTACTTTCGGGGTGTGAACCTAGAGATCGTAATGTAGAACTTTTTTTGTTTCTATTTGCAAGAAGTTCAACAGCTTTTTCAAGTGTAATATCTAATGGAGTCTCAGCCCCTCGCAGAGATGCATTTTGTTTACCCATTTTAATATATGGCCCATAACGTCCATAATCTGCAAAAATTGGTTCTTTACTCTCAGGATGATCTCCAATATTGCGTGGAAGAGCTAGTAGTGATAAAGCATATTCAATATTGACATTATCTAAATCAACGTTTTTAGGTATAGATTTCCTTGTTTTTGAATCGCCTAATTGTACATAAGGTCCATATGGTCCCACTTTTAATAAGATTATTTGACCCGTTTCAGGATCTGCCCCAAGTTCTTTATCTTCTTTTTCTAGTGATTGACTGAGAATTTCTATTGCCTTGTCAATAGTGATGTCTCCTGGTGCTAGAATATCTGGAATATTTCTTCTTACATCCCCCTGTTGGATATAGGGACCATAATTCCCCACGCGAGCTATAATTGGCTCTTGCTCATTTCCATTTAATGGAATAATACAAGCTTTTGGAATATCTATCTTCTCATCGAGCATTTTTAATAAACCATTTTCTGATTCTGATCCAAAATAAAATTCTTTCATAAATGGTAGAGACTTTTGTTCTCCTCTAGCAATAGCATCCAAAGAATCTTCCATTTCAGCAGTAAACTTTACATCAACCAGTGTATTAAAATGATTTTCTAGTAATTGTGTCACTGCGAATGCCAGGAAAGTAGGTGTTAGCGAACCTTTATTATTTCGAACATAATCTTTTTGTAGCATTTTATTAATAATAGATGAATAAGTAGAGGGCCTTCCAATTCCATCAGCTTCCATTTCTTTTACTAGGCTTGCTTCAGTAAATCTTGCTGGTGGTTTTGTTGTTGATTCATCAATAGATAACTCATCACATGCTAAATGATCATTTTCTTTTAATTCAGGTAATATATTTTCTTTGTTTACATTTGGAACTTTAGGATTATCTCTACTTTCTACATATACTTTCATATATCCTGCAAATAAAATCACCTGTCCACTTGCTCGAAACTCTGTATTTTGATTTTTAATAGTAATAGTTGTTTGTTTTAATTGGGCAGACTTCATTTGAGAAGCAATAGTCCTTTTCCAAATTAATTCATATAAATTAGATTCGTCTCGACCCATAGAATCTTTTATTTCTTTAATGGTTTTAAATTTTCTTCCTGCAGGTCTAATTGCTTCATGTGCTTCCTGAGCATTTTTCACCTTACCTTTATATTGACGAGGGTTATCAGGTAAATAATTTGAACCAAAGTCCTTTTTAATTATAGCTCTAGATGCATTGATTGCTTCATCTGAAAGATTTATTGAATCTGTTCGCATATATGTAATCAGCCCTGCTTCATATAGACGTTGAGCAGTGCTCATTGTTTTTCGTGTACTAAATTTTAATTTTCTTGAGGCTTCTTGCTGTAAAGTGCTCGTTGTAAAAGGCGGCCTTGGATTTGATGCCTTAGGTTTCTCTTCAATATTAGAAACAGTCCATGGGCCTGGATTTAGTTCTTTAAGAAGAGCTTTCGCTTGAGAACTGCTTAATGCAATTAATCCCTCTTTTTTTAATTCCCCGCTTTCTTGGTCAAAGTCCTGTCCTTTTGCAATACGTTTTGAATCCATAATAAATAACTTTGCACTTAATGATTCATTTTTATCAGTCTTTAACTGGGCAGAAAGTCCAAAATAAGTCACCTTTTTAAATTTTGCCCGCTTTCTTTCCCTATCAATTATTATTTTTAAAGCTGCAGATTGAACGCGACCGGCTGAAAGTGATTGTTTTACAAAATTCATATTCTTTTGTAAAGTAATCCATAGGACTTTAGATATTTTATAGCCGACTAACCGATCTATTATTCTACGTGTTCGTTGTGCTTCCACAAGATTTTCATCAATATCAACTTTATGTTGCATACCATTCTTAACACCAAAATTGGTAATTTCTGTAAATTGTACTCGGGATATCTTTGAATCGGGAACTTCAGATGCGATATGCGCAGCAATAGCTTCACCTTCTCTATCTGGATCTGTTGCTAGAATAATTTCAGGAGCGGATTTTGCTTTCGATGCTAAATTTTTGAAAAATTCTTTTTTATCATCTAGTATAACTAATTCCATTTGAAACTTATTATCAACATCTACACCTAACGACCCCCTAGGTAAATCCTTTACATGTCCAACACAAGCTACTACTTCATATTGATCATCCAAATATTTTGAAATAGTCTTAGCCTTTGAAGGAGATTCAACTATAATTACAGATTTTTGGCTCATAATGACGTCGAATTTACATTTTTCATATTTTATGCAACTAATTTTTAATTAAATTATTTTTTTATACTCGAAGAAGTGGCTTCTTATTTTAAACCTTGTATATATGAAATAATTGAATCAAATGGAACAGACTCTTGATTTCCACTTGAAAGATCTTTGATTTGCACACATTGTTCTTCCATTTCTTTTTCACCAATAATTATTGTGATAGATGCACCTAATTTGTTTGATTCTCTTAATTGAGATTTTATGCTTCGTCTTAGTGTGTCAAATTCAATATAATATCCAGCTTTTCGAATTTTTCCTAGAATTGTCATCATTGTTGACCTAACATTATTACCAAGACCAATTAAATATATTTTTTTTGCTTCTCTATCAGCTAGTTCATTTTCATCATTCATTGATAATAAAATTCTTTCTAATCCAGCCGCAAACCCAACTGCTGGAGAAGGCTTTCCTCCGAGTGATTCAACGAGCTTATCATATCTTCCTCCTCCACATAGAGCATCCTGAGCGCCAAGTTTGCTAGAAACTATTTCAAATGTAGTACGAGTATAATAATCTAGTCCACGCACAAGATTCGAATCCAATGTAAATGGTATATTAAGATCATTTAAACATGCTTGTACTTCGTTGAAATGTGCTTCATCTTCCTTGGATAAATATTCAGTAATTTTAGGTGCTTTTATAAGTATTTCTATTTCAGATTTATTTTTTGTATCTAAAATTCGTAATGGATTTGAATTGAAACGATTTTTGCTTGATTCAGATAATTGATCAAAATTTGGCTTTAAAAAATCTAACAAAGCCTGTCTGTAATTCTTTCGGGTTTCTGTGGAACCAATACTATTTAACTTTAGTGTAATATCTTGAATGCCAAATTCAATAAGAACATCATATGCTATTGATATTATTTCAGCATCTTGTTCAGGATACTTAGACCCTATAGCTTCAACCCCATATTGTCGAAATTGTCTATACCGACCTTTTTGAGGTCGTTCTCTTCGGAATAAATCGCCAATATAGTAGAGTTTTGATATTGGAGAAAATGAACCAAGATTATTCTGTATAAATGATCGTACAACAGAAGCTGTATATTCGGGCTTCAAAGTTAGATCTGTTCCACCTTGGTCAATCCAGCTATACATTTCTTTTGAAACAACATCACTATCTGTACCAACACCGCGTTTGAATAGTTCGGTATTTTCAAAAATTGGGGTTCTAATTTCATTATAACCTGCACGGCTTAGGTGCTGATGAATATGTGATTCAATATTTTTCCATTTATTAGAATCATTTGGTAATACATCATAGGTGCCTTTTATAGAACGAAACTTCATTTTGATATATTCAATCTATTGAAATTTTAATTGGATTATAACGAAAATAAAACTAGAAATTAGCTCTTCTCGAAAAAATACCTCCACGTTGCTCTAGTTTTAAATCACGTAAAGTTGGTGATTTAACATTTATTTTTAAGTAAAAACCGGAACCATATCCATTTGGTGTCCAGTTAATTGACATTTCCCAACAGTGTAAATCACGATAAATCGAAAAATTATGACTTACTAGATCTTTATTTAACAAATTAAATCTGGCATTATATTGCATTCTCCATTTACGTGTTAATTGTAATGAAGTATTAGAAGACATCCAAAATGTTTCATTAGGGTTCATTGGATTTGCTTTGTTTATACTATAGCTGAAGCTCAATGATGTAGACCATAATTTCCCGGTTGATAATTTCCTATTATTTGCAATAGATTGCTTACTAAAACTTGGCTCATCAAGGTCATTAGAATTTGCAGTACTATCTTCTTGAATTTCTTCATCTGTTTTTGTTCCAAATCGATTGCCTTCAAAACGAAACCCTGTTGATAATCGAGCATTAATTAAACGAGGTGTAGGGATCCCATTTTCATTGATGTTTATAGAATTTATTCTTTGACCAGTTTCATGATTGAATTTATAGAAGTCATGTGATAAGCTTAAATCAAGATTCATTTTTTTAGCCACTTTTGCGCGTATAGAAGATGAGAGATTTGCTAACGGGAATTTATCATTTGCAAAGTTATAACTTGTATTCATCCGCCATGAGAATAATTCTAATTTTTTTTCTTTACCATCATCCATTGTTTTTGCTTGAAATATATTATTTAATGAAAATGTCATAGCTTGTCTTTCTTGTCTTGGCGTTGAGCCAGCAGGTGTCCCAGAAAAACGATCAAAAAAGGCAGATTCACCATTTTCATCACTGTATTCTTGAAAATAACCTAAGTTTTTCCCAAATAAATCCTTTGTGTAATCTGGAGAGTATGAATAACCTATTGAAGGAGAGGCAACATGCCGTATTGAATGTAAGTTTCCTATTTTAATAGGAAACATACCGTATACTTTTGTATTCATATTTAGATTAAATGAAGAAAAAATAGTCCTAGCTGCGAAGCCGAATTTTTCTATTGATGATTCTACAGCACCATTAGAACTGTCTGATAGGGAATAAGTGCGATCTACCCAGTCTGATTTAAATTGAATACTGGGGTTAATAGAAATATACTTGAATAGTTTTTGGGGTGCATTAACAGACATATTATGTGTTATTAATGATGTTGTTTTTGTCCGAATAGAATCATCCCATATATATTCTGATGTGCTATCATTTATAATATTTTCTACGGACTGATAATAATTTTGCATTTTATTATTTAGATTTGCTGAATAATTCCAGGAAATATTGTGAAACCATTTTTTATCAATAGCATTGGTCTTAAACAGCTTGCTTTGCCCATGACGAAATGACATTTTTGGCAGGGTGTTTGTTGTAATTGTAAGTTGATTGCCTAATGAAGTAGGTAATTGGTAATATATATCATTGGGATCTATTTTGTTATCCACCATTAAATCTTTTTTTGAAGACAAATTTATACTTATGGAATTATTAGTTTTTTTCCATCGCTTACTATATGTAGCATTTGATACAGCTTGTTGATTTAATCTACGTTCTATATCAATACCAGTTCGCTTATTATAATCTCCACTGCTATAGTATTGTCCGTTTACTCGAAATGTTTGATCATTACGCATAACTTGGTTATGATTCCATCTAAATACATAGTCGCTTTTTACATTATCACCCAATTTTAATAAGTCTCGATCTTGCGCTAATACAGAAGATGAAAAATGTTGTTTTGTTTCAAGATGTATGCCCCCCGAAAATGCATATCTTTTTCTATAATTATTGGTTAGCCTAATAGTTAATCCCTGTCTATCAGCTAAACTAGTAGTCAATTTTGAATCCCAAAATTCATTTGGCGCCCAATAGTAACCTAGACCATCAACAAATTGCCCACGATAGCTACTTTCGCCATAACCAGGCATAATCCAACCGGATTGTCTTTGTCCAGCTTTATGAGGGAAAATACCAAATGGCAATCCAATAATAGGTATATTATTTATATAAAAAGTGATAGGTTTTGCAATAACCTTATCATCATCAATCATTTTCATTTTATTACTGGCAAAATGAAAATGTGGATCATCGAGGTCACATGTAGTATAGGTGCTATTATCAATGAAAATAGTTTTTTTGTCTTGATTTCTTATTTGACTTCCTGTATAAAACCCATCTTCTGCGCTCGTTCGTCCTTTTGTAACACTTCCTTTCTTAGATGATAAATTATAAATCATTGCATTCCCAACCATAGGGTCACGTCCTTCTTCAATTATTGTTGGGCTTATGGAGTTAAAACTTGAATCCATACTACTTTTAGTTTTTGCTTCTAAAATATTTGTTACCCAATTAACATTTACATATCCAGCATCTAAATTCATATTAGTATAGTGTATTTTTGCATCACCATGAAGATCAGTTTCTTCTTGATTTACATGATACTTAATTATTTCTGATGAATATATTATTGGCCCTTCAATACTTGAAGATGTTGTATCTGGAGTATATTCACCTCTTGACCCGCCTGAGACAATAATTTTATCAATATTATTTTCAAGAAATTGCATAACAATTGTATCACCTGAAGCAATATTTTTTCCTTGATAGATAGAATCCTCAAAAACATGGTAAAGTGTTGAGGCCATCCCTTCAACTTGCAATGAGTCTAGTTTTCCTTCAAAAAAGAAACCTTTAAGACTATTCCCAGCTAAATCATTTACAAAATCTGATTTCAAATCATCTGTTTCAGATATTTTTTGCTTTTTTATTCCTTGCACATATGTTTTCACCCGTGCTTTTGATGGTATATAAATATTATCTATCAAATCTTCTTTGTATAATAATATTATCTCATTACCAGAAATTGTTTGTTTATTTTCTGTAACCTGAGGGTTTATAGTTAACAATGTTGTTTGGTCTTTTCGCTTATAAATTGCTTTACCGCATGTTGCCTTTCGTTCTCCTTCAATGATCAAAACATTACCTTCTGCTGTATATGAAACCGCATCTTCTTCTTTTTGCTTAGCGTAAAAAATTGATCGAGAAGTAATAATCTGCTTATTTTGCTTTAGTTCTGAATTTCCATGAGTAATCCCACTATCAATATTAGAATAATATGTAATTGTATCTGATTTCAATTCGTAATCATCATCCCAAATACGAGTATTGCCAAATCCATACAAAATATTTTTTGGGGAATCAAAATGTAATGAATCACAAACTAAAGATCTATTATTATCAACCACTTTTACATTACCCATCATGGAACCTTGCCCCGTTTTTTCAATATTGAATGCTTTGTCACAGTTGATGATCATTGATCCCTTTTCAAAAATAACATTTCCATTTAGATATTGAATAGGCTGACCATTAACGCTGATATTCTCCAATATATCTGCTCTTATTAACCTAAGTTTTTCATCAGCGAATAATGATAATGGTAGAATTAATATTAATATAAAGTATGGTACCATTATGAATTATATCTTTCAGGCCAATTTTTGATTAAACGTTCCCGAATAAAGTTCTCATAGCCTGAACTTGTTGGTTCATAAAAAGTTTCTTGTATTCCATTTGGGAAATAATTTTCTTTTATAAATTTTTCAATATAATTATGTGGGTATTGATAATCTTTTCCGTAGTCTTGTTTTTTCATAAGATTTGTAGTTGCATTACGTAAATGTAATGGTACATCTGGAGTTCCGTCTTTTTTTACTTTTTCTTGGGCTAGATTTATTGCTACATATGATGCGTTTGATTTAGGAGCACTTGCAAGGTATGTGGTTACTTGTGAAAGAATAATTGCAGATTCAGGCATACCAATAATTTTTGTTGCTTGAAATCCTGCAATAGCTACTTGCAAGGCGCGAGGGTCAGCATTTCCAATATCTTCAGAAGCTAAAATAATTAATCTCCTTAAAATAAACTCTGGTTTTTCCCCACCCTCTAACATAACTGCCATCCAATAAATAGCTGCATCTGGATCGCTTCCACGTACGGATTTAATAAATGCACTAATAGTATCGTAATGATAGTCGCTATTTTTATCATATAATTGAGTTTTTGATTGTAATACTTCATTTATGATCTGATCTGTAATCAAATTCTTTTCATCACTCATATCTAATGCAATTTCAAAAGCATTTAACATTTTCCTTGCATCTCCGCCACAATATTGAACAAGCTTTTTTTGATTCGTTTTATCTATATTAATATTTTTTTGCGATAAGATGATATCGGACTTAATACTTTTTTTTAGAATCAATTGTAAATCATCATCATTTAATGGTTTTAATTTTAATGTTTTACAGCGCGATAAAAGGGGATTAATAACTTCAAAAGATGGATTCTCTGTTGTTGCTCCAATTAAAACTATGATCCCTCCTTCAATAGCATGAAGTAAGGAATCTTGTTGAGATTTACTAAAACGATGTAATTCATCAATAAACATAATGCTATTAATTCCATTATCATTATTTATTAAAGCTTTATCTATAATATTACGAATATCTTTTACACCACTTGAAACTGCAGATATTTCATATATTATTGATTCTGTAGATTTTGCAATAATACGAGCAAGAGTAGTTTTTCCAGTACCAGGGGGTCCCCATAGTATCATTGAATATTGTTTATTATTGGAAAGCATTTGATTAATAATTTTATTTGGTCCAATAAGATGATCTTGTCCAATGAAATTATCTATTATCTTTGGCCTAACGCGCTCGGCAAGAGGTGGAAGATTCTTGTTGAACAATGAATCAGTTTTTTTCATATAACTACAATTTATCCTGACGTCAGGATTTTAACAAATTTTAACATTGAGTATGAAATGATTATAATTTTTGATTTAATTATAATAAAATCTCGCAATTGATTATGCCTAAGTCAATTTTAACTACACATTTATTAGTATTTTTAGTATTAATTGGATGTAATAATAAGGAAGTAATTATGGAAAATGGATTGATCATAAAAGATAAATTAGTTGGAGAAGGAAGTGTTGCAGCAAAATACAGTATTGTAACTGTTCATTATATTGGAAGATTAGAAAATGGAAAAACTTTTGATAGTTCCAAGCAAATTGGAAAAGAACCAATCCGATTTACATTAGGTGCAGGACAGGTAATTGAAGGATGGGATCAGGGCATAATTGGAATGAAAG
>CEVQ01044398.1_pt1 | contig 10936 bp, 10 predicted proteins | sample 356551 | NCBI WGS metagenome assembly CEVQ01 (sample SAMEA2623756, study PRJEB7988) | marine metagenome | biome: marine biome (ENVO:00000447); feature: mesopelagic zone (ENVO:00000213); material: "saline water (ENVO:00002010), including plankton (ENVO:xxxxxxxx)" | depth 250 m | reverse complement strand
GAAGGCATTAAAGATATATAGGAAAGAGAATATGAAGAAGATAGAAACACTTAAACCAAACTGTAATTTAGATACAGTTAAAGATGGAAGAGGGGGAATTTTTACATTTTATCCTGAAGATCCAATTGTTGAAATGAATTTTAATATAGTAAAAACTGGGAAGATTAGAGGTAACCATCATCATCCTGAGTTTGATGAATACTACATACTTACCTCAGGAGAGGGTGTCCTTATATATAAGGATGAAGATGATAAGGATGAATTTATTTTTATGTCCAGAGGAACATGTACTAGGACGCCAAAGGGCGTAAGCCATGTTTTTTTTGCAATATCTGAGTGTACCTTGGTTGTTTGTTTAACAAAAAAATGGGATGACTGTGATGTGCCTATAGTTCATGAAAATTTAGGGATGGGTACTGGTGATCATGGAGATCCTAATTCTCCTTACTATAAGGATTAACTTCTAACAAAACTATGACTCTTAAATATGGTTTGCTTGGCTGTTCAAATATAGCTCAAAAGAGTTTTTTCCCAGTTATGTCAGCCTCAAAAATTTTGGAGGCCAACTTTATAGGCAGTAGATCAATTGAGAAAAGCAAAGAATGGGCAGAGAAGTACGATGTACCAAATTATGGAAGCTATGAAGATGTAATTAATAGTAACGTTGATGTTGTTTATATTACATTGCCAATTGCTTTACATGAAGAATGGGCTATAAAAGCACTCAATTCCGGTAAGCATGTACTTTGTGAAAAATCTTCGACAATATCTTTGCAGTCAGCTATTGATATGGTTGCAGCCGCTAAAAATAATAAAAAAAGAATAATGGAAGGATTTTCATTTAGATTTCATCCTCAACACAAAATCATTAATGAAATGGTATTAAATGAACTTGGACAGATACAAAACTTTTATGGGATATACGGTTTCCCTGATCCAGCAGATAATGATATTAGATGGCAAAAAGAATTAGGCGGGGGTGTATTAAACGATATGACTTGTTACCCGATATGTGCAATTAGAGAAATATTTGGTGATACTGTAGAATCAGTATTCTCTCAATTTATAATTGATGAAAGATATGGTGTAGATAGATCCAACGATATCATGATTAATTTTTATGATGGCAAGAGCGCGCATATCTCAGGAGGTTTTAATAATTATTATCAATCGAAATATATTTTGTGGGGTAGCGAAGGAAGGCTAACAACAAAAAGAGCATACGCAGTTCCTCCCTCATACCAAACAAGCGTCTTCCTAGATAAGGATGATCAAATTGTTGAACGGATAATAGAGGTTGCTGATCAATTTAGTATTATGTTAGATGTTTTTTCAAAGGCTGTAACTGGAGAAAGAACAGAGCCGTTTAATTTTGAGAAGGATTTGGTGAAACAAGCGAAACTGATGGAAGCAATTAGAATTTCTGCAAGAGAAAAAAAATTAGTGTACTTATCTGAGCTCGACTAAGAATTATCAATAAGATTTAGATAGTAATAATTAATTAAGTGGTAGAATTACATCATGAAAAAAGCATTAATATTTGGGGTAACTGGCCAAGATGGTGCTTATCTTGCTGACGCCCTTTTAAAAAAGGATTATGTAGTTGATGGGGTAAAAAGGCGACAATCAAGCCTAAGCTCTGCAACTAGACTAGACCCTATCTTTAAAGATCCTATCCAAAGGAAAACAAATTTCACCCTACATTATGGCGATCTAACTGATGCGTTGAGTATTTCTTCTTTGGTTTCAAAGATAAAACCTGATGAAATATATAATTTAGCGGCACAAAGCCATGTTGCTGTTTCATTTGTTATACCAGCTTATACAGCTCAAGTGGATGCATTAGGTACAAGTAATATATTAGAAGCTATTAGAATGAATGGCCTAGAGAATAAAGCAAAATTCTATCAAGCATCAACTTCAGAATTATACGGAAAGGTTTTAGAAGTTCCTCAGAGTGAAACTACTCCATTCAACCCACAGAGCCCATATTCGATTGCTAAAATGTATGCTTTTTACATGACTAAACTTTATAGAGAAGCTTATGGCATGTTTGCAACAAATGGCATACTTTTTAATCATGAGTCACCCTTAAGAGGTGAGAATTTTGTTACTAGGAAGATTACTTTAGGCCTATCAAAAATAAAACTAGGCCATGAAAAAAAACTATCCTTGGGTAACATTGATGCCAAACGAGATTGGGGGCACGCCAGAGATTATGTCAACGCTATGTGGAAAATATTGCAAACTGATGAACCAAGAGACTATGTCATTGCAACAGGCGAACAATATAGTGTGAGGGATTTTGTGGAAAAAGCTGCATTATTAATTGATCTTAAAATCCATTGGGAAGGAGAAGGGATTAATGAAGTTGGTATAGATCAGGATGGAAGAACAATTATTGATATTAGAGAGGAATATTACAGACCTGCTGAAGTAGACTCATTATTAGGCGATCCAAGCCTAGCAAAGAAAGATTTAAATTGGCAATCAAAGACAACCTTCGATTCATTGGTTGAAGAAATGATGATTTCAGATTTAGCTCTATTAAAAGAAGGACAAATGCCTAATCCTTTTAAATAATAGGTTATAGAAACCTACTATCTGTACATTATTTAGGCGATCATACAATTCTTATTAAAAATATAGTTATTATCTTCTTATGAAAAAAATCTTAATTACAGGAGGAGCTGGATTTATCGGTACAAATGCCGTGCATTATTTTGCAAAGAAAGGTTGGAATGTTTGTTTGCTTGATAATCTTTCTAGAAAAGGGTCTGAGGAAAATCTAAGATGGCTGGAGTCACAAAAGGATTATTCTTTTATATTTAAGAAGATTGATATTAGGGATAAAAGAGATATTGATAAGCTTTTTAAAGAAAATAATTTTGATGCACTCATTCATCTAGCAGGACAAGTTGCAGTTACAACTTCAATTGATAACCCTAGGGATGATTTAGATATTAATATTTTAGGTACATTCAATCTCCTTGAGTCGATAAGAAAATATTCACCCAATACAACGATGATTAATGCATCGACAAATAAAGTTTATGGCGAACTTGAAAATTATGATGTTGTTGAGGAGGATCTGAGTTATAAATATAAATCTCACCCAAATGGTATAAGTGAATCTGCAGTACTAGATTTTCATTCTCCTTATGGTTGTTCAAAAGGCTCTGCAGATCAATATGTTCTTGATTACGCTAGAATATATGACATAAAAGCAACAACTTTTAGACAATCATGTATATATGGACCTAGACAGCATGGAAGCCAGGATCAAGGTTGGATTTCTTGGTTTATAATATCTTCATTATCTAAGCGACCAATTAACATTTATGGCAATGGCAAACAAGTTAGAGATGTTTTATATATTGATGACCTAATACTTGCTTATGATTTAGCTATATCTCAATCTTCAAATATAACGGGCGAGGCATTTAATATAGGTGGTGGAGCTAGTAATTCTATTTCATTAATTCAGTGTATTAATATGATCGCTGAAATATTGGATACAAAGGTAGAATATAATTTTTCTGATCCAAGACCTGGAGACCAGAAGATTTTTGTTTCTGATATTAACAAGATAAGTAAGGCGCTAAATTGGGAGCCAACTTATTCAGTTAAAAAGGGCGTTGGTAATTTGATCAATTGGACAAAAACAGAGCTAGACCTTTAGACCATGAGCACTTTAAATATAGGTATAGTTGGGTTTGGCCATGTAGTTTTAAATGCACATCTTCCGATACTTAGAGTTCTTAAGGGCGTAAAAATAAAATGGGTTTTAGACCCTGATCCTAAAGAAGCTGAATTGTTAAACCATTTAAATATATCTAGGCTTTCATCAATCGATCAGCTTCAAGATTTTCCTGAAACAGATATAGTTCTTTTAACTAGCCCTTATGGTTCTAGACCTCCGATATTTAATTCAATGAGAGGGATGGTTAAGGGCATTTATTGCGAAAAACCTTTTGCTAAAAGTGTAAGTGAGCATATCCAAATAACTAAAGATTATCCTGAGCACTCATTTGCAATAGGTTATCAAAGAAGATCCTTAGGTAATGTAAATATTGTCAAGAACATCATCGCAGATAATATTTTTGGTCCATTAAAGGAGGTTAAATGCGAATATGGTTATCATAATATTTCTTCAGGCAGCTTTCATAGTAATTTTGAACTTTCTGGGGGGGGTGTTTTATTTGAATCAGGTGTCCATTGGATTGATTCAATGCTTTATTCAATTAACCCATTAGATATTGAGAAACAAACTGCTAATGTTATTTATCATGACAAACTAGATATCCATACAGATGCAAGTTTTTCAATAAAACTTGAGAATGGCAGGGAAATAAATTGCGATATTATGATTTCGCATCTTAAAGAAACCGCTGATAAGATTACTTATATCTTTGAAGACGTCTCAGTTGATCTATATCTTTATAGTGAAAATGATCCACCAGTAGTTATTCCTAATAAAAACAACAATAAAACTTATGAGGTTAACAACTTTTTAAGTGAGGTTCTTCCAAGCACATCACTTGGACAAGGAGTAATATTTTGGAAGGATTATATAGATTCCTATATAACCAAAAGGGTTTCCTATACAAATGCATCACAATCAATTCTTACAACAAAAACTATAGAACAGATCTATAATTCTTGAGATATGGAGAATAAAAATTCAAAAATTGTGATACTTGCAGCAAATAGCCAATTAGGGATAGAGATTTGCCTACACTTAAGTACTTTTGACAATGTTTCTATAACTGGTGTAGTGAGAACTGAGGTAGCAGGCGCATTATTAAAAAGATTAAATATAGAATATAGAGTTGGCGAATTGAACGGCAATAGTGAAATAGAAGATGTTATTTCAAATGCAGATTTAGTCTTTGATTTAGCTGCGCCAACAAGAGGCCTATTAAAAGATAAAAAGAAATTTTATAAATATAGGTTGTCATCAATCTTTAATAAGATGAAAAAAGGCAGCACATTTGTTTTAGCTAGTACACAGGCAGCTTTTGGCTATAAGGAACCACTTTATCCTAAGCTTAAACATTACTTTTTCCCTAGATCTGTTTATGCTGCGAATAAAAGATATGCAGAAAAGCTAGCTAAAAAATTAGGTAAAAAGAATGATATTGATGTTTATCTATTTAGGCTCGCGGATGTTTATGGCATAACTCAAAAATCTACCGCTCTATTAAGAGAGCTAATAGCTAAAAATTATAGTTTTACTGTAACTAATACTCCAGCAAATACTATTTTTACGTATGAGATAGCATTAGCTTTGATGAATATAATTAAAAGATTAGAATCACCAGGCTTGTATACCATGGTCTCTAATTATCCTTGGACATATAGTCAAATATTGGAATACATAGCTTCAATAGATAATCTGAAAGTAAAAATTAATTCTATAGAAATTCCAAAAAAGGATACTTTTTATTATTTGAAACAAATTAAGCAGGTTATACAAGAATCAGTTATTAAAAGAAGGGATTTCTTTATGGCAAATTTTTCGATCTTTGAGAGAGTTATTCCGAAATTAAAACACTCAATGCTCAAAAAAAGAGCTGAGCGAGAGATCACAATGAACGGTAATTTTCCGGAGTATAGAGGTCTCATAAGATTAAGTGGTGTTTTACCAGGGAAAAGATTTAGTTCACTGCCAGACTTAAGAAAGACTATAGGGACTTATGAAAAGAAGATAATGAAGCAAATAGATGATTTGCTTTGATATCGAGGCTTTAAAATAATTTAGATAAAAATATAATTAGATAGATGGATAGATCATTGCTTGTAAAAATTTTTGGCCATAAAGCCACATTAATTCATGATGATACAACTGTTTTGGATAGATGGCTATGGCTAAAAAGTCGATTGCCAGAGACTAAGAATCAGGAAAAACTAATCGATATAGGATGTGGTAATGGTTCTTTTACTATAGGCGCATCATTGAGAGGTTATAACTCTTTAGGATTAAGCTGGGATGATAGCAATCAAGAAACTGCCAACTTGAGAGCAAAAACATGTAATGTTAAAAATGCTAATTTTGAGATATTAGATGTTAGAGTTTTGGGTTCTAGAAAAGATCTTGCAGGCCAATTTGATGTTGCTATCTGTCTAGAAAATATAGAGCACATAATTAATGATCAAAAATTAATTGACGATATTACAACATGCTTAAAGCCTGGCGGTAAATTACTTTTAACTACACCCAACTATCATTTGATACCTCTAACTGATGATGATGCAGGACCGTTTCTTGAAATAGAAGATGGTAGACATGTTAGAAGAGGTTATACTTCTGAAATGATAAAAGAACTTTGTGAAAATGCTAATCTGGAATTAAAGGAAATAACTTTTTGTTCAGGTTTTGTTAGTCAAAAAATAACGAAAATGTATCGTCTGATTTGCCCTGTTAGTCAACTGTTAGCTTGGGCTATAATAACTCCACTCAGAATTTTGCCTTTAATATTTGACCCAATTATTTCAAAAGTTTATAAGTATCCTTCTTTATCGATCTGTTTTGAGGCACATAAAGCTGTAGAATAAAATCTTTGAACTAACTGATTATGAAAATTCTTGAACTTGGCGAATATTCGAATGATGGTTTCGGGACACTTAGCTTTTTCAAAAGAGGTTTTGAAGACCTTGGCCATAGCGTCCAATTTTTTCAAACTAATCAAAATAGATCAGATATTGTTTTCATCGATAAGGCAAAACGAAAGATAAATGATATTTTTCAGCCTAAAATAAGTAATAAAATACTTAATGACTTCAATCACTTAGTAAACGAATACAAGCCCAAGGTTGCACTTACTTCTTTAGGAGGTATGAGTGAGAAATTACCACTTGATTTCCTTGAAATATTGACTGAACACAAAATACCAATATTTTGTTATTTTACAGACCCAGTACCTGAAGAGAATCAGGAGTTTCTTTCAACAATTCCACTTTATAGAGGAATTTTTACATATAATCGACATTATATACCAACTTGGTACTGGTATGGCGCGAACGTGGTTAAGTATCTTCCTTTCGCTAGCGATCACATAATTCATCAACCAAAAAAACCACCTTCAGATAAAATGAGTTATTATCATAGTCCAATTGCATATCTAGGAACATGGCAACCAAATGGTGAAAGATGGCCAAGTCTCCTTACACCCTATGGTTTAAAAGTCTGGGGTAACCAATGGTCAAAAATAAAATCGAATAATGCATTAATGGATGCTTGGCAAGGAGAAGGCCACGGGACAAACAAGGATTTCACATACATATGCTCAGCCTCAAATATTATATTTAATATTGTTAGGGCATTTAATGGACAAGGACATTCAATGAAGACTTTTGAAATTCCAGCATGTAAGGGTTTTGCAATCACAAATAGAACAAATGAACAACTTGAATTCTTTCCTGAGGATGAGGCTTGTATTTACTTCTCTACAGAAGAAGAATTGATAGATAAAGTTGAATATTATTTAAATAATGAAGACGCTAGAAAACCAATTACAGAGTGTGCTTATAAGATTGCAAAAGATCATACATACAGAGATCGATGTAATCTGATGATAAAATATTTTAATGAATATTTTTAAGAAAAAATACTAAGAATGAAAGGGTGATATGAGACATGGCTAATAATAAGAACCAATTAGAGTCTATCTATAAAGGCAAAACCATAATTATAACAGGCCATACTGGTTTCAAAGGTAGCTGGCTTTCAATATGGTTATCAAGTTTGGGCGCAAAAGTAATAGGTCTTTCCATAGATATTCCTTGTCAACCATCTAATTTCGAAGTTAATGAGTTAAATAACATCATCGATGATCGAAGGGTTGATATCAGGGAAGCAGAAAAGGTTAGGGAGATTATTTACAAAGAAGAACCTGATTTTATTTTTCATTTGGCTGCACAAGCTTTAGTCAGGCGTTCTTATGAAAACCCTCTAGATACTATTTTAACCAATGCCTATGGCAGCGCTAGCATTTTGGATGCTTTAAGGAATTTTGAAAAAAAAGTTACCGTAGTAATGATAACTAGCGATAAAGCCTATGATAATGTTGAATGGCCATGGGGCTATAGAGAAACAGATAACCTGGGCGGCAAAGATCCATATAGTGCTTCTAAGGGCATGGCAGAATTAGCTATAAAAACGTACATAGAATCTTTTTTTAGGAAAAATAATAACATTACAATAGGGGTTGCTCGAGCTGGGAATGTTATTGGCGGAGGAGATTGGGCTGAAGACAGGATTGTCCCAGATTGCATAAGATCATGGTCAAATAATCTACCAGTTGATATTCGTAATCCTCTTTCAACAAGGCCATGGCAGCATGTTTTAGAACCATTAAGTGGTTATTTAGCATTAGGCGCTGCTTTAACAACTGAGCAAAATCTTCATGGAGAGGCATTTAATTTTGGACCATCTATTGATCAGAACTATTCTGTCAAGGAGCTTATTAATGAAATGGAGAAATACTGGGAAAATGTTAGCTGGAATGATGTTTCTAAAAAGGATGAAGAATTCCATGAAGCAGGTCTCTTGAAGTTAAATTGTGATAAAGCATTAGCACTTTTAAATTGGACATCAACTTTGAAATTTAATGAAACCGTTGGCATGACAGTCAATTGGTACAAGAATTACTACCAAAAAAAAGGTCAAAAAGATATTTATGAGTACTCATTAGACCAGATTAATCAATACGTTGCTCTTGCTAGAAAAAAAGGAATTAAATGGTCAATATAAATCCTAGTCAGAATATTGATGGAGTGATACTTACATCTTTAGAAATTATACAAGTAGAAGGCGGCAATGTTCTTCATGCTATGAAAAATGGAGATACTGGTTTTAGTGGCTTTGGTGAGGCATATTTTTCTTCAGTTGAGCATAAAGTCATCAAAGGTTGGAAGAGACATTTTGAAATGATATTGAATATTGCTGTTCCTATCGGACATATTAGATTTGTCTTATTTGATGATAGAGATAATTCTAAAACTAAAGGCTGCTATCAGGAGGTTATTCTTTCAAGAAATAATTATCAGCGACTGACAGTTCCACCAATGATTTGGTTTGCTTTTAAGGGGATTGCAAAAGATAGTAGTCTATTATTGAATCTTGCCAGCATCCCTCATAAGAAAGAGGAGCAGGAGAATTTACCATTAGATCAGATTGAATATGATTGGAATTAGTATTGACTCGAAATTTTTTTGAGTCTATTTTTTAACTAGACTTAAATCAACAGCATATTTTGGAATGGCGACCCATTGCTAGTATATCCCCAAAAACTTATATAGATTGAAAGTCTTAATGCTAAATAGTTAATTTTAATAGCAAAAATAATGTGATTGGAATGATAGTATCGTTACACTTAAGTATAATACTACGTGTTTTAAAGTCTTCATAATAAAAAACATAGATAAGATGGAGAAGAAATGAAAGTTTTAATTTTGGCTGGTGGTTTAGGATCTAGGCTTAGTGAAGCTACTAACGTTATACCTAAACCAATGGTTGAAATAGGTAATAAACCTATTTTATGGCATATCATGAAAATATATTCAAATTATGGATTTAATGAATTCGTAATATTGCTAGGCTATAAGGGCTATGTAATTAAAGAGTACTTCTCAAATTATTTTCTGCATCAAAGTAATGTCAAGATCAATCTAGAAGATAATAGCCTAGAGATCCTGAATAGTAATGCAGAACCTTGGCAGGTTACTTTACTTGAGACTGGTCCAAACACAATGACAGGCGGAAGAATTGGGAAGGCTAGGGAACAAGTTGGGGAAGAGCCATTTTTCTTAACATACGGCGATGGTCTAGCAGATATAAATATTAAAGATACTTTAGAATTTCACAAAGCCCATAAAAAAGCGATAACAATGACCGCTATTCAACCACCAAATAGATATGGAGTATTAAACATTGATAATACTAGTCTTGTTTCAGATTTTCTCGAGAAGCCTGAAGGAGATGATTCATGGATTAACGGAGGTTTTTTTGTATGTCAGCCTAAAGTTTTTGATTATATTGCAAATGATGACACAACTATTTTTGAGCAAGAGCCACTGATGAATTTGGTCAAAGACAAAGAGCTATTTGCATATAAGCATAAAGGATTTTGGCAATGTATGGACACACTAAGAGATAAAACTTACCTAGAATCCTTATGGGATCAAGGAAATCCACCATGGAAAATATGGAAAGATTAATCTAATGATCTTAATTACAGGTGGTTTAGGCTACTTAGGTGGAAGAATTGCTAATCATCTAATACAAAAACAAGATACTCCTATAGTATTAGGCGTAAAGGATAAAAATTTTAAGCTTCCCGATGAATTAAGAAATTGTAAAGTCATTCAATTAAATGTTCTTAGTGCATCTGATCTTAAAGCGGCTTGTAATGGTGTAACTTCCATAGTTCACTTAGCAGCCCTAAATTTCCAAGAATCACAAAAAGATCCCCAAAAAGCATCCCTTATTAACACTGAAGGTACATATGAATTATTGAGATCAGCTGTTAAGACTGGCGTAAAGAAATTCATATATTTTTCAACAGCTCATGTATATAGATCACCATTAGAGGGCAATATTGATGAAACCACTAAAACACTTCCTGGAAACCCCTATGCCTCTTCACATTTGGAGGCAGAAAAGCATGTTTTAAAATTTCATTCAGATAATAATATTAATGGAATAGTTTTTAGATTATCAAACGCTATAGGAAGGCCAATGGATAAGAACGTAAATTGTTGGATGTTGGCTGCAAATAATTTTTGTAAGCAGGCTATATTAAACCAAGAGATTGTATTGAAGGGGGACCCATATCAGCAAAGGGATTTTATACCAATTTCTCATATTGAGAGACTTACTGAAGAGATATTAGATAGTTCTAAAATAGGTTATTACGGGAAGGTAATGAATGTG
>CEVQ01011498.1_pt1 | contig 10952 bp, 10 predicted proteins | sample 356551 | NCBI WGS metagenome assembly CEVQ01 (sample SAMEA2623756, study PRJEB7988) | marine metagenome | biome: marine biome (ENVO:00000447); feature: mesopelagic zone (ENVO:00000213); material: "saline water (ENVO:00002010), including plankton (ENVO:xxxxxxxx)" | depth 250 m | reverse complement strand
TATCACAATAAACACCAGAACTTGCAAGCCTATGTAAATTAGGAAGCCGGTTAGAAAAACCAGGTTGTTTGAAAAGTTCTCCCCGAAAACCATCTATAGAAATAAGAATGACCCTTGGGTCATCCCAATCACCCCTGTGACCGCTACAGCTAAAAACAACAAAGCTGATCAATAGGATAAATGAAAAACGTATCATATGTTGAACCCTGTGAACAACTCTTGTTGGTCTATATTCGATGTTTATGGATAATGGGATCAACACTCAATAATATATTGGTTATAATATTTTCCTGTAAGACAAGGTATGAACATTTATCTTTTATATCGCAAGCATTTTTGACCAAATGAATTGAAATAAAAGATAACCAAGAGAAACAAGAACGACCCATTTCCCATATAACACAGTTTTGTGGAAGGGCTTGATTATCTTTCTATAGATGGTCATGTCAGAGGAATAAGGGCTACTGTCTTTACCAGAGGGGATAGCTGTATACTGCCATAGATGATACCCGAACACACTGACCACATTAATTGGATCAACCTTAAAAGATTCACTGGAATATATTTTTGTATAATCATTACGACTGATTATAAAATCACCAGCATCTATCAGATTCATGAATATGTTGGATAGTATATGAGATGTTACTATCGGTTCGACCCCAACTATCACACCATCTTTTTTTAATAACCGTCGAAATTCCTGAAATAAGATTTTGCATGTGTATGAATCGATATGGTGTAAACACAAAGAGATGAAAACGATATCAAATGATTCATCCGGGAAGGGCAGGCGGTCATCATAGGATGAAATAAAAGAGATCGCTTGAAACCGATGGTTAGGAAAAGCGCGCTTTGATTCAGAAACACGACTGGTATCCACCTCTACACCAACATAATCACCAGGATAGAAGAGTCTTGAGTTAGTTCCCACACCGGAACCAAAATCAAGTACCTTCTCTCCTTTAGAATATATATCTCCCACAAAATCGAATGTGTGTTTGCCCTGTAGTGGTACGACCAGATGCTTATATACAAATGTTTCCATTTTTCGAAAAACACTCACAGTGATAGACCTTCTATAATTCTACCAATATCATTTTTCATACAAGGAGAAGACCCAGGCCGCGTTATCATCATTAAGTGGTATTCCCAGGTCTTTTATTGCAGATACTTGTTCTTGATTACGTTGACCTAGTAATACACATCCTGTGGAACTGCCGGTCAAAAGTGCACCCAACAGACCGTGGAGTACAGGTTCAGGGTGATTCACAAACCTTTTTTCTAAAAGCGACATATTTATACGCATTCTTTTTATAAAATCTATGTCCTGAAACTCTTGAACAGTTTGGCGAAAATCACCATCAGGAAAGGAGGCCACATCTTTATATTTTCCGGTTAGTAAACCATGTTTGATTGGGGAAAAAAAACAGACCCCCATGTTGTGAGTATCTACAACTTCTTTAAGCCCTGAACATGCATAGGTGTCATTGTATACATTTCGTAACGGTTGTACTACATCAGGGTCTGCCTGTTGAATGAACATCATGATCTTTGCTGAGGACCAATCGGATAATCCCAGGAACCGAGCTTTTCCTTCTTCTTGAAAACGGCGAACCGTCTCTACGGCATCATTGAAATACTCATTATGTTCCCCAAAATTACAGTGATGCAGGTAAAGGAGGTCTACACAATCCGTGTTTAGATTTCTCAAGGACCGTTCCATATTCTCCCTCATGTACTCAGGGTGGTACCAGTGTGAATGCGGTCCCCGATCCCAACCAACCTTGGTTGCTAAAAAGATCTTTTCCCTAGGAATGTCAGCCCACATAGAACCAATGATTTCTTCAGAGTGGCCATTCCCATAGACATCAGCCGTGTCCCAATGATTTATATCCAACTCATAAGCTTTTGTCAGTGCCGCCCTGGAATCTGTGTCCATCTGTCCGGACCACCCCACAGGGATAGACCCGGATATGTTCTCTCTACCATAGGACCACGTTCCAAGACTTATGGCCGATACGTGTACTCCAGTGCGGCCTAATACAATTTTCCGCATTTATATTCCTTTTATCAAATCTGAAAGTTAGTATAAAGATCGTAAACTCCGCGCGTTATTATGCCAGATGAACGTTTCAAGGTTATTGATATAGGGCACTCAAATTTTAGATTGGATACCGCCATTGCTTTATTGGAAACAACTGTGAGCCAATGTGCGTACGAAGGGGGAATACGCGGAATCAAAATAATCACGGGGCATGGATCGGGGAAATTACGCTATGCAGTAGAAGAATGGTGTCTTGAACAGGAGGGTCGATTTCGCGCAGTGATTCCTGGAGAAGATTATGATATGTTCAATCAAAAGGCCATTGATATGCGCAGGGACTGTGATCATCCTCATGATCTGGACTATGGAAGAAAAAACCAAGCAGTTATATATCTCTGGCTCAGGTAGCAAGCGTTACACATGGGAATAACACATCATCTTAATCATATATTTATAATGATGTACATGGTCTTTTCATATAACTGTGCTGGCCTGTCCTACACAAAGTTGAGCAGACAAAACCCAGAAAAGCTCATTGCCATGCAAGATTCACTGCTTTTGGCACATGGTGAGTCATCAAATCTTGTAAATGCTCTTGTGTATGCTCACAATCACGTGGGGATAGAATCTGTTTCAAAGAACAATTATATGAAAGCATCCAACCATTTTTTACAGGCTCTTGAGCTCAATGATCAAGACACTATAACACAGTATAACCTGTTTTTGGTCGAAGGTCATATTTTCTTAGAAAAAGGGAACAAAAATGGCCTTTGGAACGGTATAGAAAAATATTCGCACGCCGCATCTTTGCGTCCCGACCTCGGTGAACCCCATTATTGGATAGCTCAGATTTATATAAAATTAGGAGATACGGATTTTGATTTGATTCTTGAATCATATGAAAAAGCTCTAAGCCTAACCATGGACCAAGCATTATTATCCCGCGCTGAAAAAGGCTATAACGAAACGCTTGAACGAAAAAAGAAATTAGATAAATTCTGGAAGTGAATAGTTCTCACCTGGTGATTATTTTGGACATAATCACCTTTTTCATAATTTCTTGACACATAGGTCATTTTTCGGTAAAATACCGAACTCTCAGTGCGGATTGATGCTGAGGGACTTTAAAATCCGAGGTAAATAATGATATCACAATTGAGCCTGAAAAAGCGAGTTGTCTTCGCTCTTTCTATTTTCCTTCTCATAGGACAGCCGTTATCGGCGAAAAAGTATGAGCTGTCCGGGGTAGTGGTTGGAACCGATGGGGAGCCTGTCAAGAAGGCTCAGGTATCCATAGTGGTCGATGGGAAGACAAAGAAAGATAAGACAAATAGAAAAGGAATATTCAAGTTTAAAAGAATCCCTGAAGGTGAATATACGATAAACGTATCTCACGAAGAGCAGGGGATGGCGAACCTTCCGGTTATTCTAACTGAAGATAAAGATGTAGGGGAGATACCCCTATCTGTTGAGTCAACACCCGTGACCGTGGCAGCTAAGACCGAAGAGAAACCTAAAGAAGAAACTAAACCAAAAGAAACTGCGGTCCCCAAGACTAAAAGCGCAGCAGGTGGGGCAAGCAGTGATTTTATCCTTAATGAACTCAATTTCGAGATAAAAAAGCTTACTGCTGAGTTCAAACACTTAAGCCGGGAAATGGATGATCTTAAGGCATTAAGTAAAATGTGGATCAATCCATTAACCATATACTCCAAAGAAATCATTCTAAAAAATGGGAGCACTGTTTTTGGGAAGATAGTTTATCAGGATGACAAATCCCTTAAACTGGAGACCCTGGTCGGATACCTTATAATAGAGCGTGATCAAGTGGTCCGTATTATTGATAATGTGATTACTGAAGACCAGCAGGAATATGTTCCTGAACAGATTCGTGAGAGCTATGCACCGCCACCAATGCCAAAACTGACAGTTCCTAAGTATACATCACATGATGTATCAGCTAGAAAGACAGGTCAGAAGTTTTCTGCTAATTGTGTTTTAACAGGTAACATTGCGGAGAATAAGGACAGTCAGGGGAATGTCCTTTTTAAAGGTGAGATAAAGAACATAGGTGGTCGTCGAGCTGATTTTGTAAAAGTAGATTTTGTATTTCGGAAAAACTGGAGCGGGGAGACCAGGACATTAACAACCTTTGTAAAGGGTTCTTATAATACATTTGAGAGTGGAATAGTCTCGGATGCCAGTTTATTACCGGGTGCTATGGGGCAGTTTGATCTTTATGTACCCCAAGATTTTGGTTCATTTATTGGTTATTCTTACGTGATCGATTGGGAAGAATATCAATAAACAAAAATGGTTATGACCTATGTTTAGATATAAGAAACTACTTTTAATGTTTTTGGCAGCATCACTTATTTCCGGGCAGGATTTCTTATCAGATGCTTTTTTTCTTGATCTTGGAATAGTTATTGAGCCAAAAACCGGAAAAGAAACAAATTCCAAAGTAGTAGAACAATTACCCAGAGACAATGCTGTTGTAACAGTTAATAAAACACATGGCAAAGCAATCTATATGGCCACAACATCTGAAATATTTACTTCCCTTGATCGAATCAACGAGAAAATACGCAGCACTGAAGAGATGCTAAAATCAAAGATCACATCTCTTGAACAAGAAAACCTGGGATTAAAAAATCAGATCATGGATTTGAACCAGCGTATGGAATATGAATTTCCTGATATTTTGGTTTCTGAGGGAATAAGCTCTAAGCCTCCTATAGAGAACCCCGTCCCGCGTACCATAGCAAGATTGTCTGACCCAGCAACTGAGGATTTACCCACAGATATAGGTCCCGGCCATAATGGGAACGGCCCTACTAATAAATCTGGAGGTTTTGACCAAGCGAAATACACAATTGGAGTGATAGCCTATCAACGTGAAGACTATGAGCTCTGTCTGGAAATATTTAATCAGCTTCCCCTTGACCAAACAAACCAACGTACAATGAGCAATATTCTATACTGGATGGCTGATGCTTATCAACAATTAAGAGACTATGATAAAGCACTGATGATGTTAGAAAGACTGTCTATATCTGGAAGTAAGGAACAAATGGATGATATGCTGGTAAAAAAAGCTTTTATCTACAGGGAGAAAGGTTCACAGAACCAGGCCAAAGAAGTATTTGCCCAGCTTGTAGATTTGTTTCCTGAAAGCGAATATGCTCCTCTCGCACAAATAAAGATAAAAAATCATAGTTCTGAGAAATGAATCACGTAAGTAAAATATCCTTTGCCTTTATTTTACTGTTGAATATTCTTTCAGCATCATCCCGTATTGTATATACACGCCCGGGTTTAATGATGCGCGTGCCAACATCGAGTTTTCAAAAAGCCCCCTATATCTTTAGGACCGGTTTTGGCGTGGAATTACACAACTTTGATCCTATCAATACGGCAAAGGGAGTTTACTTTGATATGGAACTGGGTCGAGGATTTGCTGCAGGGTTTTCAGCGGTTCAAGGGGGAGACACTACATCCTTAGATTTGTTGCAAGAATCACAATATGCGCCCCAAGTGGAGTTTGGGTTTCATTTCCAGCAAAGACTTTTTACCTATAATGATATCTCTCTCTCTGCTGGGCTGCAGGATATTGTTTTTCAGAATAATCAAGATGCAGAACAAGTTTTAAGTCTCAACACTGATTTATTATCTTTTTTTCTTGTTTTAGCCAGTGAAAAAGACCTCGGGGATTATAAAATGAATACTTATATGGGCTTTGGTAGCGGAGGATTAGGACCCATGGATAGCATAAAAGTTGTAACTGATACTACACAACAAGGCAATGCCGGTGTGTTTGTGGGTTTTTTATTGAAGACCCCTTATTTTGCAAGAACCGGTGGAATGGATATTGTGGGTGAATTCGACGGGACAGGTGTCAATGTGGGACTCCGCATCCCCCTTACCTCGGATTACCGCCTGAACCTAGGGTTCACCCACATAGAGAGATTACCTGATTGGGATTCGCGCTATTGGACAGGCCATCCGGCATTTTCTCTTGGCCTGGATATGGCTGTCCCGCGTCTTCCATCAGGTCAAGTCCCGCAAGTTGGTCCATCCGGGCGACCAGTGGCACCGGGCATGCCAGTTCCGGAAGGCTATGAAACTGTTCCAATGTATAGGGACTCTACTATCGCCATGGCCGATTTTGCTGTCAAATCACTTCGGGACTCCATATCAATGATGGATAATGAAATGCGTAATCTTATGGTCCAACTCTCAGCTAAGGAACAACAATCAAAATTTCTTGATGATTCCCTCAAATCGCTAAAATTAGACCAGAATGTTTCAGACAAGAATATGAATGAAGCTATGCGACACTTATCCCGGAGTCTTAGATATTTTTATGCTGGGGATTTCAGAGAATCTCTAAAAGAAGTAGATTTAGCATTAGAATTGCAGCCTGACCTGGCGCTTGCGTATGCTAGACGAGGTTCTATTTATTACAAATTGGGCGATGTTCAGCGGGCAACCATTAACTGGAATCTGGCATTACGCCTAGACCCAGAATATGATGATGTACGCAATATTTTAAAGGCGCTACATGAAAATCGCCTGAAAACAGCGAGTATGTTTGAGGAGTAGTTTATGGATATTGCATTAATTATTGGCGTTGTTCTTGGTATGAGTGCTATGATCGGTAGTATTGCATATGCCCTTTTTGTTGAAGGTTCAGCCGGAGGGTTCGGTAACTTTTTATCTGCTCCAAGTTTTGGGATCGTTTTTGGAGGTATGATCGCTTCTATATTTGTAGCGTTCCCCATGCCCCATGTTGTAGCACTGGGGAAGGCCATTGGTGCCGTGCTAAAACCTGCTGATGATAAAATGGGGCCATTAGTTGATGAAGCTGTCGAAGTTGCAGACGTTGGCCGTAAGGGAGCCGCGGATCTAGAAAAAACAGTGGACGGTATTAGGAATTATTTCTTTAAGGACGGTGTCCAAATGGTTGTTGATGGTTATTCTCTTGAAGAATTAACGGAGATCATGGAAACAAGAATAGAATACCGTGAAAAAAGAGAAGGTGTTCAAAAATCTATGTTAAAGTCTATGGGTGATCTGGCACCGGCCTGGGGTATGGTCGGGACACTGATCGGCCTGGTACTTATGTTAGCAGGATTTGGTGGCGAAGGCGGCGCAGATAATCTTGGAGGCGGTATGGCAGCGGCGCTCATTACCACGCTGTATGGAGCTGTTTTTGCAAACCTGTTTTTCTTACCTATGGCTGATAAGATGGGCAATAAAACAACTGCAACATCAATGTCAGCAGCACTGTTGGTTGAAGCAGCTCGCTTGATCCATCAGCGTAAGCACCCCTTGATTGTTCGTGAGAAATTGAACTCATTCATTCCTCCTGGAGAGTGGAAGACGGAGTAGTTTAAATGGCATCACCAGACTTTAAAAACGGGTACAAAAAAGGTTTTGCAGCTGGGGCAGATTCTGTCGAAGAAGGTCTGCCGGGCTGGTTTGGGACCTTTGCTGACATGATGACACTGCTATTCGCTTTCTTTGTGCTCTTAGCAGCTATCTCTACCATGGATCCCGTAAAACTGCAGGAGATGGCCAACTCTGAAGGAAAATCACTTGGTAGTAAGATAAAAGCCAGTGGAAAAGCTGAGTTAGAAGGAGAGTTCGAGCCCATAAAGAATCTGGCGGCCATGAAAAAAGAAATAGAAGAGACCATTGAAGAGATGAAAAAGGAGAACCCCAAGGGAGACCCACCCATTGATATACAGACCAGCTCAAAGGGTTTGATCGTTAATATCAAGGGTGACTATGCGTTCCCTGTTGGAAAAGCAATGATGAAACCAGAACTAAAAGATCTCCTTAATAATGAAATCATTCCCAAGATCCAGCTCAGCGTATTCCAGGTCGAGGTTGCAGGACACTCAGACTCTGATCCAATGCCCAAAAAATGGCGAAAGAATTTTGCAACCAACTGGGAACTGTCCGCCGCACGCGGTGCTAGTGTTGTCCGATATATGATAGAACAGGGGGTTCCCGCGCCCAGGCTACTTGCTGCTGGTTATGGTCCCTGGGCACCAAAGGGTCTCGATAGCGTAAAAAAGGCAAACCCAATGTGGAATCCTTTGACCCTAACCTGGAAAGACCCAGTAATCGGCAAAAAATCGGGCCTAGAAATGCCAACAGTTTTATCCTTGAATGCTACTAACAAAATGAAATCACTAAATAGAAGAATTCAAATCACATTCTTACAGCCACCGCACCATGGTAGTGGGCGGTCAGCTACCAATTACGAAGATTGATGAGAATAGATTTATAAATGCGGAGTAATAACATACCGAGGAGTTTCACATGAGAACAGGATTTCAAAAACTTATAAAAAAGGTTGTGATTCTATCACTCTTGGGTTTTCTGGTTGGTCAGGGTTCTGGGTATTTGGCACAGAAGCTCATGGTTGAGAACAATATTCGTCAGCGGGTCCAGGATGCGCTCTCCAAGATCGTTGATAATAATAAATATGTAATCAATGTGGATGTGGATCTTGAGATCAGTGATGAAGTAGAAGAACAGATCACAATGTTGGCCCCTCGTGAAAAAAAAGAACCACCACCTCCGCCGCCATCCACCAGCTCAGAAGCAGATAAGAAAACATCAGAGCTGCAGGAAAGCATTACAAGTGAAACAACATCAGAAAGATCGACCTACTCTGTCGGTCTGCCGATCCCTGGATTTGAAATTGAATTTACTGAATCTGATAAGGCTCAAAAGAAAGCAAAGAAGCCAGAACCACCCGTTGTATCAGTAGATACACAAGAGCCCGTTGAAATAACAGATAGTAAGAACCCTGAGGAACCTCGCGTAGACAAGGTATATCGTAGCACGCGTCCATCTAGGGCTGAGATAAAAAAAATGTATATAAGTCTAATTCTTCAGGAAGGCGCTGCTCCAGAGCTGATCGAGAACATTCGTCAGTTAACAATGGCCGCATCCAAGTTTGATCGGAATCGTGGTGATAAACTCACGATTATGACCGCAAGCTTCAAAGAAAAACGTGACCAACGGTCTGCTGAACAGATCATGCTTAAGAATATTGCTGAAAAAATAGAGCTTTTAGAAGAAAAACGAGTTTTGCAAGAAAGACATCAGGATTCAAACTGGAAAAAAGACCTGACCCGGTATCGCGAAGAAGAAACTATTCGGCGTGAAGAAGATCGTCGATTCTTTGAAGGACAGATCAGCCAATTAGAGGAACAAGCAAAAGAAAAAGCGTATGAACAGGAGAAGAAAGAAATGCTCATGCGCGATTCCCTGAAACTGAAAGAATTAAATGATGAGATCCTTGCTTTGCGCGCTATGCTTATATCTGCGGAAAAACGAGATAGTCTGGAAACACTAAATAAACAGGCAATATTAGACTCCTTACGCTATGAGAACCTTAGTAGTGATCTTGATAACTTGGCCCAATCTCTCCAGAGTGCAATGGAAAAAGAATCTAAGGAAGAGGAAAAGGAAGCAGAAGCCAAGATCATGGAAGAGATCAATATCCGTGAGCGCGAAAAAGAAGAACGTGACGCAGAAATTGCAGCAAAGATAAAAGATCTGGACAATGTACAGGCAGAGTTAGACAGACTTCAGCAGGATATGGAAAAAGGAATGGATAGTAAGGCTATGGTTCTCATAGGTATTGGTGCGCTTGCTGTCGTTCTTATGATCATTCTGATTGTTGCTGTACTACGCGGGCCGAAACAACCCCCAACCCCACCTTGGATGTATCCTCCTCCTCCGAGGAAACCGCGTTCCAGGAAAAAATCTACTAAAGAAGAAGATAAACCAAAAAAAGAAGAGCCCAAAGAAGAGCCCAAAGAACCTGAAGCAGTAACAGCGCCTAGTGGTGTAGTAGATGTGACAGAGGAGTCTACTCCTGATCAGCCCTCTTCTACAGAATCCTCAGAACAAGAAACAGCCCCTCCGCCCCTTAGTGATGATGACCCAGATGTAGTGCGGAGCGAGATCGAAGATATCCGTAAATCCGTGGTATCAATGAGCGTTGGTCAGCCAGAACGGACCACGACCATTGTAAAAGAATGGCTTGAACAACCTGCCCCTCCAGAACCTGAATCACCATCGGAAGAAGTGGCAGGTGAAGATGGTGAAGATGCGGCCGATAAAGAAGAGAAAAAATAGGGGTAGCCATGATTACTGATTATAACCGTTTATCGGGTCTACATAAAGTGGCCATACTTTTCTCGGTCTTGGGTGAAAGCTTGGCCATGTCCTTGATTAAAGGGCTTTCAAGAACAGAAGTAAGAAAAATTCGAGCCACGATCCGGGAAATGGGGACAGTGTCCTTTTCTGTCAAAAGAAGGATCATGGAAGAATTTTATTTTGGTTTTTTGAGCGAACAATTTCAGGATCCCGAGAAAGAAGAAGGCCCTATTAAGCCTTTTGAATATTTAACAGAATTAAATGATGAACAAATTATTGCTCTGTTGGCCAATGAAGATGTCCCTGTCATAGCTATTGCCATGGCGCAATTACCCGCAGAGAAACGAATGATGGTATTGGATCGAATGAAACCGGATAAAAAAGGTGCCGTTTTGATTGAATTAGGTAGCCTGCAAGATGTTCCGCTAGAAGCAGTAGTGGAAGTTGCAGGTAAACTGAAAGAAAAAGCGTCCTATTTACCGAAATCAGTGGAGTTCTCTCGAGGTGGCGCAAAGGAGATTGCCGACCTTATTGGTGAAATGGGGGCGGAAGAAGCCGAACGTTATATGCAAACCTTACAGAATGAAGACCCAGAGCTTTTCAAAGAAGTAAAAATGTTCTTTCTTACATTTGATGATATTTTAGCGGTTTTTCCTGATGGTACATTACGTGATTTGATGAACTCTGTTGAATTAGATGCTATTGCCATGGCTGTAAA
>CEVQ01086195.1_pt1 | contig 10958 bp, 10 predicted proteins | sample 356551 | NCBI WGS metagenome assembly CEVQ01 (sample SAMEA2623756, study PRJEB7988) | marine metagenome | biome: marine biome (ENVO:00000447); feature: mesopelagic zone (ENVO:00000213); material: "saline water (ENVO:00002010), including plankton (ENVO:xxxxxxxx)" | depth 250 m | reverse complement strand
GCTTTCATGTACTATGCAATCGCACATAAGAAAGTATCTCTAGGAAATCATGAAGTCGAACATGTTCTTGAAGACATCCAAACTCTTAACCAAAGAGCGTTTTCCGGTGAACTTGAAGGCACTGCTATCTCTGCAGCAGCATACCCGCAACTATCAGATAAGTATAGAATTATGAGAGTAGGATCCTCTATAGGTAGAAACTATGGACCTACGGTAGTAACTACTTTAGATAAATCTGGATTGAATCTTAATGGATCATCTATAGGAATACCTGGAGAATATACTACAGCATATCTGCTTTTAAGACTCTATTCAGAAGGTTTTAAACCAGTACCTATGGCTTTTGATAGCATCGTCCAAGCTGTTAAAGAAAATCAAGTAGATGCGGGTCTACTTATACATGAAGGACAAATTACCTACGAAGACTTGGGACTGACTCTTATACTGGATCTGGGTAAAGAGTGGTGGCAAGACACAGGACTCCCATTACCTCTAGGATTAGACATGGTAAGAAGAGATCTGGGACCTGAGTTATGCTCTCTCATGGTAGAAACTCTGAGGGATAGCATCCAGTACGCTTTTGATCACGAAGATGAAGCTCTGGATTATGCCATGAACTTTAGTAGAGGTACCGAAAGAGAAACCGTTAGGAAATTTATTAAGATGTATGTTAATGAAGATACAATTGACATGGGTACAAAAGGAGAGGCAGCCCTAACTACCCTTTTCACGAAAGCTAAGGATAAAGGCATAATCCAAAACCTACCCCCTATAGACTTAATATGACACATGCACATATTGAGTAGCCGTCAAAAGTTTTAAATAAATGCTACTGAGTTTAATTGATCTACTGTTCGAAAGCCCAAGACTGTTTGCTATAGCATTTTTTATGGTTCTCACCACAAGCGGCGTTTCACTCTTGATATCAATAACGATACACGAGTTTAGTCACGCATTCGTTGCCTACAAACTAGGAGATATGACTGCGCAAAAGTTGGGTCGCCTCTCCTTAAACCCAATAAGACATCTGGATCCTGTTGGTTCGGTTATGTTGGCATTAGTTGGATTCGGTTGGGGCAAACCAGTTCCTTTCAACCCACTCAATTTAAGAAATGGATACAAAAATGGCACGACAATGGTCGCGAGTGCAGGTCCTATCTCAAATTTCCTAACAGCCGCGGTATTCGCTATACCGATAAGACTGGGGATAATTCCTTGGGACTCACCATACACACTAAATATTTTGTATAACTTTACTATGTCCAACCTAGTTGGAGACATCATAGAACTAGTAATTCTTTTTAACATAATGCTAGGAGTCTTTAACCTCATACCTGTTTTCCCTTTAGATGGATCAAAGGTAGTTCTGGGCATACTGCCAGATAAAATGGCTTACAAATTCATACAGTGGGAATCCTATGGTCCCATAATACTACTGGGAATAATTATGTTAGACTGGTTCAGTGACCTAAACTTACTCTGGACTATCATAAGTCCGTTTGTAAAAGCAATAGGATTTATTGTTTTGGGACACGAGATCTAGTAATGCGCTATTAGTTATAATCTCGCACCTGATAATGAAGAAGAACCTAAGGAGGGTTGAGTTGGACAGAATAACGATCGTGGGAATGGGATTAATAGGGTCATCCCTAGGAATGGCTCTTAAAAAAGCAGAAATACCAGCCGAGATCGTCGGTACAGATCGAGATCGCGGAGTTGCCAGGAGAGCACAACAAGCAGGAGCCTCAGACAGAACAGAAACCAACCCTATAAGTGCTATCAGAGGTTCCAAAATGGTTATATTAGCTACTCCAGTTGGTGGCATAAGGGATCTCATGGAGTTATATGGGCCTGAACTAGAAGATGGCTGTATTGTCACAGATACCGGAAGCACTAAAGCTCAGGTGCTAAGGTGGGCAGAACAATATCTGCCTGATCGGGTCAACTTTGTAGGTGGCCATCCTATGGCCGGTCGCGAAATATCTGGACCAGAAGGGGCTCAGGCAGACCTATTCAAAAATGCAACCTACTGCATAATACCCGGTAAAACCTCAAGCCAAAAAGCAGTAGAAGCAATCGTTAAAATGGCTGACACTATTGAAGCTAAACCATATTTTATAGACCCAGTTGAACACGATAGCTTTGTAGCATCCGTTAGTCATCTTCCGCTCGTTTTGTCTAGCCTTTTGATGAAAATCAATGCAGATAACTCATCCTGGCCTGAAGTATCAAAAGTAGCCTCTACTGGTTTCAAAGACCTAACTAGGTTAGCATCTGGTAGTCCTGAAATGAGTAGAGACATCTGTGCTACAAACCCTGAACTGATAATACGGTGGTTAGACCAATTTAAGAACGAGATAGATTCATTCAAAACACTGCTGGAGAACGGGAATCCAGACATTTTGTGGAAATTCTTTGACGATGCATGGGAGGCTAGGGACAGATGGCTCCAAGATAAGATCTTAGCAAAGGGACTTGTGCCAAACCCGGGACTTCCTACTACAGTTGAAATGATGGGGGGCATGGTTTTGGGAGATAGATCGGCCGGCAAATTAAGAGAAATGTGGGACTGGCAAAACGATCCTAAACAAAGATAAGAAGAAAAACAATAACATGATTAACAAAATAGTCATGCCATCGAACAAAATCGAAGGTATCTTACATCCTCCAGCTGATAAATCGATATCCCACCGAGCAGCTATCCTGAATAGTCTTGCTGAAGGCCAAGCTGTGATCACAAATTTTTCTGCTGGAGCTGATTGCATTTCTACCATACACTGCCTCGAATCCATGGGAGTAATCACGGAAAGTTCTTCTTCCCCGGGAGAAACAGATCAGATAAAGATAATATCTCCGGGGATCAAAAATTTTGAGGAGCCGTCGGATGTACTCAATGCAGAAAATAGTGGTACTACTATGCGATTTCTGCTTGGAGCGCTAAGCGTAACACCATTCCTATCGGTTATAACCGGTGATGATTCGCTAAGAAACAGGCCAATGGGTAGAATAGTAGCACCCCTGACACTTATGGGAGCGCATATAGTAGGTAGAAACAAAAATACTAAGGCCCCATTAGCAATAACAGGCGGAAACTTAGACGGCATAGAATATGAAATGCCTGTAGCAAGTGCTCAACTCAAATCTTCACTCATGATTGCGTCATTATTTGCTAGCGAAAAAACAACAATACATCAGCCCGCTAAATCCAGAGACCATACTGAAAGAATGTTATCAGCTATGGGGGCGCAATTTAGTGAAATAAATAACGTAATTGAAATCACTCCAAGTTCCAAACTCATTCCAATCAACATAAATGTGCCAGGAGATATAAGTTCTGCCTCATTTTGGATAGTCGCTGCCGTTGCACATCCCAATGCAAAAATTCGATTGAACAATGTTGGAATTAATCCTTCAAGGTCGGCCATAATCGACATACTTAGGACTATGGGTGGAAATATCTCTTTAGAAAATACTCGTACAGCAGGCGGGGAACCTGTAGCCGATATTTTAGTCGAATCCAGTGACCTAACTGCTACTGAAGTGGGAGGGGACCTGATACCTATTATCCAAGACGAAGTACCCATATTGGCACTCGCCGCCTGTATGGCAAAAGGCACCACCACAATAAAGAATGCCGAAGATTTAAGAAACAAGGAATCTGATAGACTAAATACAACAGCCTCAGAACTATCTAACTTAGGTGCTAAAGTAACCGAGAACACAGACGGGCTTTCTATACATGGCACTGGCTACCTCAATGGTGGATCAGCCAGGTCACATAATGATCATAGAATAGCTATGACGCTTGGAATAGCAGGGCTTCTGGCAAAAAACGTGGTTACAGTAAACGGAGCTGAAGTAGTAGATATTTCCTATCCAGGTTTTTGGAGAGACTTAGAATTTATTGCCTACCAACAACATTAATATTCCGAAAGAGACTCTATTTTGGACAAAACTGAAGAAAGTGCCCAGCCAATATTATTAGTCATATCCGGCCCTTCTGGCGTGGGCAAAGATTCAGTTATCCAACATTTGAAGGAAAATATAATCAATTGTCATTTCACTATAACTGCTACTACGCGAGATAAAAGACCTGGTGAAATAGACGGAAAAGATTATATCTTTCTAGACAAAGCATCTTTCTCAGAAAAAATCGGCCTAGATCAATTTCTGGAATATGCAGAAGTCTACGGTAACTGGTATGGTATACCAACGAAACAGGTAACAGATGCATTAAGTAATGGCAACGATGTAATAATTAAGGCTGATGTTCAAGGCGCTTCAACAATTAAGAAAAAAGTGAAAGGATCAATATTGATTTTCCTTAAACCTCCTTCCACCCTGGATCTGGAAAAAAGATTAAGGAAAAGGCATACTGAAGACGATGTGCAACTGCGTTTACGATTAGCGACTGCAAAAGAGGAATTATCAAAAATCGACCTTTTTGATTATGTTGTCATCAATGACACTGTGGCAGAGGCATCAGAACAGATCAGGCATATCATAGATACACAAAGACGTAATCAATACCGTGCAAACGTTAAAATATTGTAAGTAACACACATTTTTGGCTCGCAACCTTAAAAAAGTAAAATCTAAATTAAACAAGACCTGATTCACCGTAAGAAAATGAACACAAATACTAACACAGAAAATCATTTATCCTGTGGAGGTGTAGTCTTCAAGAATGAAGACAACAAAATCCAAATTGTGATATGTGGACGCCAAGAGGAAGGTGAATGGTTATGGGGATTGCCCAAAGGAACTCCCAAGCCACATGAAACCAACAAAGAGACCGCCATCCGAGAAGTTACTGAAGAAACGGGACTGCAAGTTTCTGCAAAAACCTTAATAGGTAGTATAAATTATTCTTTTATTCGTGTATCCGATCAGGTACTATGCCATAAAATTGTTTACTTTTATCTTATGGAAGCTATAGGAGGTTCCTTCGAAGATCACGATCATGAATTCGACGAAGTGAAATGGGTTGGCGCGACAGAATGCTTACAAGTACTTACACATCAAAATGAAATTAACATGGTTAATCAAGCAATCAACATTATTAGGGAACAATAATGAATTGGAACAAGAAAATTGATTAAAGGCAAACTGGTTACACTCAGAGAAAAACGCCTGGAAGACGCATATCAGGATTATCAATGGCGAATAGATGAAGAATTGGCCACACTGGATGCTACAACTCCTCTCAGGATGTCTTACAACAACTATTTACGTCTGATAGAAGATGAATTGAAAAGACCTGTCCCATGGTCTCAAAGATTCGCGGTCGATACTCATGACGGAAAGTTAATAGGCAACTGCATGTACTATGACATAGACAACGTAAGGAGACAAACAGAATTAGGGATTCTGATAGGTGATAGGGATTATTGGAACAAAGGTTACGGCACAGATGCAGTGGACACGATATGCAAATACATATTTGAATCCACTGATTTCAAGCGAATATACCTTCATACGTTAATCTGGAACAAACGGGCACAAAAATCTTTCGCTAAATCTGGATTCGAAGAAGTCAGGGAAGTTACAAAAGAAGGATATGATTTTTTGTTGATGGAATTATTGAGAGAAAACTGGGAAAGTGTGAACTCCCAATAATTTAATCCGGGCCCGTACTATACACTATAAGCAGATGGGCTTACCTTCCTATCAAATCATCTATGTTATATAATGCAAATCCAAGTCGGTACCATGCCTGCTGGAACGACATATCTGTCGGTGCAAATACAAATAGCAGAAATGTTGTAGAAGCCCCTGTAGCTCAGCGGATAGAGCATTGGTTTCCTAAACCATGTGCCCGGGTTCGATTCCCGGCAGGGGTACCATATTTGGCATAACATGATAAACTAGTAGCCGCCTCGTTAGAACAGCGTGCTAAGCTTATACTAATGCCATAAAAAGGCAAATCATCAACAACTTATATAGGAGTGTAGCTCAGTTGGAAGAGCATCGGTCTCCAAAACCGAGGGCCGGGGGTTCGAGTCCTCCCACTCCTGCCATCTTTTAAGACGATGGATATCACAGAAATAACCATAAAGCACCAGCTGCCTTACTTGCCAAGAACTATCCTCGATGATTTAAATGGGGCATTAAACTATGCTGGTTATCAGACAGATTCGACTGACAAGTATGTCTTACAATTCTCACGAACTATCTTGGAACCCAATGGCAATTTAGCACTAGAGATTGTGCTCGGCCCTGAACAAGATGGTCCACAAACTCCTTTTTGGATTACTTTTTACTACCAGCTACAATCTCAAGGACTTCTGAACACTGAACGGTATAGAAAGCTATTGGAATCTGAAGTCAACCAAATTATTCGAATGATCAAATGAATCCCTAACCCAATCAATTAGATACGAATTCTTCTAACGCACTCAATGCTTCCTTATCCATTCCATCTATCATTGCTTCTTCCAAAAACCGTGTGATCTCAGAAGTTGACGAATTAGCAGAATCCAAAGAACCAAAATCCCTCATTTGTAAAAATCTGGCCACCAACCATCTTGCCTTAACATTCAATTCATCATATTCTGACCGTGTTCCATGTACGGGAAGAGACTCAGAGACACGCCAAAACCATTTCACATCATTCACTGAAGGTCGCTGCCAAACCTCTTCATCGATTTCGTTGCCTAAATATTCCGACTTAGACAGTTTTAACAATTCCAAGGCACTTCGGCTCATATACCAAGGAAGTCGTCCACTTTCCATAGTTTCAGGCCAATATACATACCGATAACTGTCCCTCTCTTCTTGTGGCATTGTTGCCCATTCATTTTTTAACAAGCGTCCGATAGTAGCCTCAGATGGACCATCATATTTCAATCCCAATTCGTTTTCTCTGGATCGAAGAATTTCTAAAATTCTTACTGCTCCATATGTTTCATTATTACTTTTGATTACCTTTATTCTTTCTTTCCAATAGGATTCAATTATTATTGGCATTTGCTTTCTCCGTATTGCGCTTTAGGCTCATGTTTTTGCTTCTGTGTACAATGCCACTCACGCGTGTTTGACCAATATTAACCCTCTTTTGATGATGTGTAAACTGGTTTATTTGCAAACAGTACACACGCCGAACCTATGATAACCAAAAAGGCCACGATCTGAAATCCTAATCTGTAGCTAGTAGTATCTGCAATCCAACCGACCAAAAACGGAGCTGCTACCGTAGCCGGTAAATCAAAAAACTGTAGGAGTCCTCCAATAGTGCCGAATGATTTCCGACCAAAAAAATGACCTTGTATGGCAGGTCTAAGGGGTAGGCTGCCACCGTAAGCCGGTCCCAATACTACTAATGCCAGTGGTATCCATTTGGTGTCATGAATGAGAGAAAACATTATCAAACCCAAACCCATCATCACAAACAGCAATGCCAACAAATATTTTAGGTTAACATAGTCCCCTAGCCAACCTATAGGAACTCTGCCAAATAGACTTATGAAGGCGAATGCCGACAAAGACAATGCAGCAACAGACGCAGATGCTCCTACTTCTTGCTGTAAATATGGAATCATATGTGCAGTCATTGTGGGAGGCACCATAGACCAACAAGCGTATACGAGCGCCAACATCCAGAAAGCACGAGTAGATAAAGCCTCTTTTGCAGTAAATGATGGTTCCTCATCATAAGTCATTTCTTCTGGATCATCTCGGTTGTCTAAACTCGTTGAAGAAACAAAATTATTGGAATCACCGAAACCGTCTGGCCTAAGTCCCATATCTTCAGGTCTATGCCTAACGAATAAGGACAAAGGTATACTTATAACCCATATTATTGTTCCTGCAATTATACAGGCATTTCTCCAACCAAAAGATTCTATTACCCAAGAAAATACGAATACAAAACTGCCTCCAATGCCAAATCCTGTCATCAGAAAACCCATTGCCCTACTACGTCTTTTAATGAACCAATTCGCTAACGAAATTTGTATTGGGCGAGACGATCCGAAACTAGAGCCAGTGGACATGATCCCTATGAATACCAGATAAAACATCAACAGTGAATTCACCTGGGATAATAAAATGAAACCCAAACCCAACAAAGTCAGACCAAATAACATCAATTTTCTTGGCCCGTATTTATCAACTAAAAAGCCTGCCAAAGGGGCGACTAATCCGCCTTCCAAACGGGCAAGACCTAAAACAAGTCCTATTTGAGCTCTGCTGGCATTAAATGCCTGCTGAAAGTGGACAAAAAATGCCCCGAAACCATATACATAGAGTGCTCCATGAATCATAGTTATCAGCATGCCAGCAGTAACTATGTACCAGCCGTAAAATATACGAGGTTTATTCAAGATCACCTCTCAGCTATTCTAGTTTAGGTTCAAATGACTAAGATATAAAATTCCCTTTGTTTCTACACAAATTTACAAATTTTGTTAGCACTTATGCTGCTATCTATATTAAATGCCGTTCATTTACGTTAAAGTTACACCGTACATTAGAATCGTACTAACGGCAATGACCGTTGTTTGCAAACAAATAACACTCCATATCAAACCACTATTCACACAAATCATTCACTCTAACTAAAACACTAAAGAAACGTATAATTGTTTAAACTTAAAACCCCCCACTTCCTACGTAACATTCGGATGCCGATTGTGGTACTCCTACTTTCGAATTATATTACGATGACTGGCATGGGATTCGTGGTCCCATTCCTACCAATATATGCAAGAGAACTAGGAGCCTCTGGATTCGACTTAGGAATACTGGTGGCAGGTTTTTCTTTAGCAATGGGACTTTGCCAACCATTTGCTGGATCGTTATCAGACAAATACGGGCGTAAAAAATTCCTGACGACTGGTTTAGCTATTTTTTCTGTATGCGGCTTTGCATACACTATAAGTGAATCTGTTATAGATATAACTCTAGTTAGATTTGTACAAGGATTCGGGGCGGGAATGGTATTTCCTGTTGCTATGGCTTATATGGCAGATTGGACTCCTCCAACATATGAGGGTCGATATATGGGAATATTCCATATATCACTGATGGCCGGGTTTGGTTCTGGCCCAGTATTTGGCGGCATATTAAACGACGCTTTCGGCACTCAAACCGCATTCCTTGCTATGGGAATATCCGCATTTTGTTCATTGGTATTGATACTATTATTCTTACCAGAATCACAGCATGGAGAGGAAAATAAAAAGGAAGCATACTCCGTATTCAAAGTGTTTTTTTATATACTTAAACAGTCTAGGATGAGAGGGGTTTTAATAGTCCGAGTAGCAATTATGCTAGCTATGGTTCCTAGTTTTATATTCTTACCTGTAATGATGACTGAAAATATGGGAGCCTCCGGAACAATTATAGGCACTGCAATTGCCATTAGGGTGCTGATAACTGCTCTGCTGCAAATACCTTGTGGGATAATTGCAGATCGTTATAATCGAGTATACATCACTCTTATTTCAATTTTCCTTGTGGCCATAACAGTTTCATTCTACGGATTCACCGATACAACATGGCAACTTATTGGTATTTTCATATTATTGGGTATATGTGAAGCAGCATTTCTCCCAACTACAACCGCGATAGCAATGGAAAGCGGGGAAAGTTATGGGATGGGTGCAACAATGGGAGTGTTTAACACAGCGCAAACTATGGGTATGTTTATTGGATCCATAGTAGGAGGGATGCTAATAGATATGTATGGATTTGGTCAGGCATTCCTTATATTGGGATGTACCGTGGGATTCTTCAGCGTAGTAGGGGCGAGAGTTTTGCTGCAAAAGCCCACAACCCCACTACACTAGAAACTATGGTAGTAATATTTACGATCATAACTTCGAACATTATTCCCTAACATATTTTGTGATACCAGGGAAAAGTAAAACGAATACTATAACAACCAATAATCCTATGGATGATGACAAAGCCAAAGCATTTTGAGCACCAATCTCATCAGCTAAATATCCCACTGCTATCACTCCTATAGGACTAGCGCCAATACCCAATGCCACGGATCCCATGGCTCGTCCCCTTTCATTAATGTTTACAACTCTTAGAGGTATAGCAATTTGCATGGTCGCGAAACCAGATGATCCTAATCCCACGAAAATCAACAATATTATCGATATGATGTAATCCTGTGAAAAGGAAAATATAAATAAAGAACATAACATCAAGGAGGCACCCATTACATAAACCAGTCCCAGTTTTCTTACGCTGGCCGAGGCCAATATCAGAGCACCACACATAGCCCCAAATCCTGAGGAGGACAGCAGAACTCCAAAAAGTAATTCGTCACCTTTCAGAACGTCTCGAGCTATTACTGGGACCATCTGCATGTAAGAAAAACCGAATAGATTAAGTATTAGAGTAACAATAAACACGGACATTAGAACTTGATTATGAATAAGTATTGATATTGAGTTCTTAATTTGAATAAAAACGTTTTCCCGGACAATATTATAAGATACCGCATGTTCTATTACTGGTAGAGAAGTTAATATGATCAATCCCACTGAATATGTCGAAACCAAAAACAAATAAGTCCCAGAATACCCAAATAAGTATATTGAAATTCCTCCCAATGCCGATCCAGCCATCATGCTGCCAGTCATAGCTACTGTATCCAAAGACGCGGGATTAACTATCTCAGATGGTGAGAATAATTCCGAGTAGTAAGCTCTACGAGCTGCAAAATCCAGCGTCCAAAGAGTACCACTAAGAAACGTCGCTATATAAGCATGCCAAAATTCGAATCTGTTAGTAACAAGCAACAAAACAACAGAAATTACCACTACCATATTTATGGCCTGAACTAATTTCAATAATCTTAACTTCTCTACCCTGTCAGCTATACTGCCGGAGCTAATACCAATCAAAAACATTGGCAACATGCGACATGCACCAACAAGGGCAACCTTGGAGGGTGAGCTTGTAATTTCCAAGACAATCCAGGATAGCGTTACAAGTTC
>CEVQ01092729.1_pt1 | contig 10979 bp, 9 predicted proteins | sample 356551 | NCBI WGS metagenome assembly CEVQ01 (sample SAMEA2623756, study PRJEB7988) | marine metagenome | biome: marine biome (ENVO:00000447); feature: mesopelagic zone (ENVO:00000213); material: "saline water (ENVO:00002010), including plankton (ENVO:xxxxxxxx)" | depth 250 m | reverse complement strand
ACGCAATTTTCAGGAGAAATAGAATCTGGGATGGAAGTGATTTTACGGGAAGGAATATTAATCCGGCATATCGAGAGTGGATTGGTGGATTTTCCGTCTCTCAGGGAGGGAAGGGAAGTTTACTTGTGTTGGTTGCTCGGCGAAAATGAGGTAGGTTTTTGGCACGAGACTAATGTTGGATATTCGAGCAGGCAGCCGTTGTAGGAACTTTGGAGAAGTGTTTACCGAGATAGGCCAGATTTAAGTGCAGGTAAGGAGCTTTTTATCTCATCTACATGCAAAGCATAAAACGTCCCAACTACACGTTGTCCAGCTGTGCTGGTCTCTACAACACCGGTGGTCATTCCTACCACTTCACCTGTAGAGTTTACCACTGGCCCTCCGCTATCTCCTGGATCAACAGGAACATCCATTACTAGTGTATATCCTCTGGAGTTTGGACCTAAGTCAATAATTAGGGACAATACTCCAACGTTAGCGGATGGGAGATCCACTATGCCATTATTAACAGGAGCCTCCCCAGAGTATCCAAGAGCCATTAACGGTTGGGCTAGGTCGGCATTTGTTGTAGTTCCCAGAGATAATGGAATAGCGTTTGGATCGAGTGTGACCGATTTATTATAAGCTAATAAGGCAATGTCGCGTTTAGAGTCTGTTGCTATCACTGTTGCTTTAAAAGGCTCATGTGATACTTGATGTACTGTGACAGTTGTCTGTCCTCGGACAACATGTTCATTGGTTGCAATAAGACCACTCTCTATTATCCATCCAGTACCATGACCATTACCTGCAGTGATTTTAAATACTGATGGTGATATTTTTGAATATACTTGATTAAAATTGACGATTGGCTGGGGCGTGGCGGTTGGGATTGGAATAATGGTAATTGGTGTTGGTGTGGGCAGAATGGTCATTGGCGTAGGTGTAGGTAGAAATGCAACTACGGTGGGTGTAGGTTGAGGAGTTGTTGTTGGTGAAGGAGTAATGCTAGGCGCCGGAGTGACTGTTGGTATCTCTGCTAACAGCACTTGGAAACGCTCATCGACTAATGATTTTATTTCTGCAGTGCTTTGCCCGCACGCTGTTAATGTTATGCAGATAGATATTAGCACAGCAGTTATAGAGGACTTTCTAAAACAGTCATAGTTGATACCTGCTGTAATAATAGAAAGTATTTTTATTAGTGGTTGATTCAGATCATCCTACCCTATTAGACCGATGGCTCGGCATAGTCAATATAAGCGGTCAATACCTCGCTGAAAAAATTGATACCTTCTAACCCTTGTTCTCTTTGTCCTACTCCGGAAGATTTAAGCCCTCCAAATGGAAGATGTACTTCACCGCCGAGGGTTGGGGCATTTACGTGTACCATTCCGGTCTCCACTGTATTGATGTATTGGAATGCTTTCGGAATATCTCTAGTGTATATCGAGGATGAGAGTCCAAATTGAACTTGATTGGAAACGCTGATTGCCTCTTCTATATCCTGTGCTTCCATGGCCGTCAATACTGGGCCAAATATTTCTTCTTGGGCTATTCTCATGTCAGTAGTCACGTCGCTGAAAATAGTGGGTTCAACATAGAATCCGTCGCCATAGAGGTCTCCTGATAATGCATTACCTCCACAAACTAGGTTGGCTCCTTCCTCTGTTCCAATTCCGATATATTCAAGCACTTTTTCTTGTTGATAAGCGCTTGATAGTGGGCTCACGTCGACGCTTTCATCCAGTCCGTCTCCGATTTTGAGCTGGCTAGTTTTGAGTGCTAATTGATCGACTACCTGATCATATACTGAAGTTTCTACTATTGCTCTGCTAGTTGCAGTGCAACGCTGACCAGTAGAGCCAAATGCTCCCTGCACGATACTAGCCAGAGCTTTGTCCATGTCTGCGTCTGCAAGTACAATGACTGCATTTTTACCACCCATTTCACACTGAACCTTTTTGAGTAATCGTGCCCCTCTAGCGTAAATATCTGTACCGATCTCGGTAGAGCCAGTGAACGATACGGCGTTTACTTTGGGATGTTCTACGAGATGGTTTCCGATTGCTGCACCTGATCCTGTAATTAGATTTAGGACGCCAGCGGGCAACCCAGCTTCCTCAAATATCTCTACTAGTTTGACAGCGCTTAAAGGTGTTCCCGAAGCTGGTTTAAGAACAATTGTATTCCCGCATATTAGAGCTGGGGCTAATTTCCAAGCAGGGATAGCCATTGGGAAGTTCCATGGAGTAATAAGGGCTACTACGCCCAGAGGGCGTCGGGTTGTGTAAGCCATGGTGTTCGGAGTTTCTGATGGTGTAGTGTGTCCAAATAGTCGGCGCCCTTCCCCTGCAGAATATTCTATAATGTTCATGGCTCGCCGAATTTCCCCTCGAGAGTCATTTATTGGCTTTCCTTCTTCTTCTGTGATGGTGCGGGCTAGTTCTTCAAAGCGTCTGTTGAAAATCTCTAAAGATTTGTAGAGGATCTGCCCACGACTAGGTGCTGGTGTATTAGCCCAGAGAGCCGAAGCCTTTGAGGCGGATTCTACCGCGTTATCTGTGTCTTCTATGTCTGATAATTGGAAGTTTCCGATAACCTGAGTTTTATGAGCTGGATTAGTAATGGGATATTCTCTTTTAGATGCCGAGTCTACCCATTTGCCGTCGATATAATTTTGGTAGGAGACTGTTACGTTATTAGACATAAACTTATTCACTCCTGATAATCCAATAGATTACTAGTATACAACTTAGTGTATTGGTAAATTATTATTAGACCAATATATATACTAATAGTCGTTTTAAAGCTACCATTTAGGAAATCAGATCGGCGAGGTCTATTATTTTAAATCTGGGGAGGAGTAATGGCTGGATATGTAATAGCTGACGTTAACGTGCATGATGCTGACACATTTTCAGAATACAGGAATCAGGTAGAACCTACTGTTGAGCTATACGGTGGAGAATATATAGTTCGTGGAGGTGAGCTAGAGGTTGTTGAGGGTGAATGGCGGCTAAATAGAATGGTGGTCATCCGTTTTGACAACGTTGCCAGTGCTAAGGAGTGGTATTATTCAGATGAGTACAAAGGACCGATGGCTCTTCGTCATCAGTCAGCTACTACGAATGTTGTATTTGTTGAGGGAGTTTAGTATCAAATGTCATTAGAAGGAAAAGTTGCAATAGTCACAGGCTCTGGTAGAAATATTGGTCGTTCAATCGCCTTGGCTCTGGCTAAAGATGGCGCTGACGTCATTGTTCATGCTAGGTCCAATCAGTCTGAAGTTAAATCAGTTGTCTCAGAAGTTTCGGCTCTGGGCCGCAAATCCTTGGGTTTGTTGGCAGATATGGGTGACAGGGTGGCAGTTGAGAAAATGATGTCCGACGCTTTGGGAGAATTTGGTAGAGTCGATATCGTCGTTAATAACGCCGCTATAAGGCCTCATAAGTCATTCATTGATATGGAATATGAAGATTGGAGAAATGTACTTGCCACAGATTTGGATGCATCATTTCTGACGACTAAAGCTGCCCTACCTGGAATGATAGAACGTAAATGGGGAAGGGTAGTGAACTTTAGTGGTTTACAAGCTTATCAAGGCCGCCACGGCGGAGCTCACATATCGGCGGCTAAAGTTGGTGTTATTGGTCTTACCAGGGCTCTTGGCACCGAACTTGCCCCGCAAGGTATCCTGGTGAATTGTATTGTTCCTGGTATGATCGATACGAGTCGTGAAGAACATACTGGAGCGCGTCCTCCGGGGCGATTGGATAGCATACCAGTGGGACGCCCAGGCGATCCTGATGAGATCGCTTCTTTGTGCTTGTTCTTGTGTTCAGATGCAAACGGTTTCATTACAGGACAAACTGTGCACGCGAATGGTGGTGAACGGAATTTTTAATTCAGCAATTTGATCTCTCTTATGGAGATATTGTCGGCATTTATGATAGGTTGATATGAAGGCTATATTGCAGGTTTTCTGGGTCGCATTGAGGCTAGGGCTGACCTCATTTGGGGGTCCGATAGCACATCTGGGTTATTTTCAGGAAGAATATGTGCGTCGCCGAAAATGGCTTAATGATAAAACGTATGCTGATGTAGTCGCTTTATGTCAATTCCTGCCTGGTCCGGCTAGTAGTCAGGTAGGAATAACCGTTGGAATGATTAGGGCAGGTATCCCTGGCGGTTTCGCGGCATGGCTGGGATTTACATTGCCTTCGGCTATAGCACTCGGACTATTCGCTTATGGGGTGCAGACATTCGGTATTTTCGGTACTGATTGGTTGGATGGTTTAAAAATTGTAGCTGTAGCTGTTGTTGCACAGGCAGTGTGGTCAATGAGTAGAACTCTTGCACCGGATCGTACGCGAGGTTCCATAGCCATATTGGCCGCTGTTTTGGCATTAATATTTAATAATACCTTAGGTCAACTTGGAGTTATATTAGGGGGAGGTATAGTTGGATGGGTATTGTTAAAACAGCACGAATCTCCCGATGATGAATATCCGGTGACTATTAATATCAGCAAATGGCTAGGTGTGTCTTCTCTACTGCTTTTCTTCTGCGTTTTAATTGCTTTGCCGATTTTCAGGTATGGCTCTTCAAGCCAAATTGTTCAAGTTGTAGATAGTTTCTTCAGATCAGGTTCACTAGTGTTCGGAGGAGGGCACGTAGTACTTCCATTACTCCAAAATGAGTTTATTCCCGCTGGTTTATTGACTCGAGAACAGTTTCTTATTGGATATGGGGCGGCTCAAGCGGTACCAGGTCCGCTATTCACTCTTAGTGCTTACATGGGCGCGTTAATCCCTGGTTACAGTGTATTTTGGGGCGCATTTATTGCAGTGGTGGCAATATTTTTGCCGTCTTTTATGCTTTTGATTGGAGTTCTGCCATTTTGGCAAATATTGAGATCACAAAGGCACTTCCAGTCAGCCTTAAGAGGTGTTAATGCAGCTGTAGTTGGTATTTTATTAGCTGCCTTGTACGATCCGATATGGGTCTCGGCTATTCATAACTCCCTAGATTTTGCTTTAGCAGCAGTGGCTTTATGCCTATTGATGGTTTGGAGAGTTGCGCCGTGGATAGTAGTCTTAGCAACCTTCCTTGGCGGACTAGGTATAATCGGATTATCAAGCGTAATGTAGCCGAGGATGATGTCATAGCGACTGGTCTTGTATAAACCTGTCGGAACGGTTCCTCCCTGCTTGATATGTCTTATAGAACGCTAACCAGATCAATATTGCAAATATGATCGCGGCTAAAATTATCCCTAGTACAGAGAGGACTCCTATGGAGCGATCCTCAGGGGTAGTGAGTGTGATTGTAATGGGAGCATTGTGTTTTTGATTCCCTTCGGTAGAGTATGACTCTCTGTGTATTTCTTCGCTAACTTCTTTGCTGAGTATTTTCCCAAGATTCTCCATGAATTCAAGGGTTGATGCGAACTCTTCCGGGTATACTCTCATGGATATATTTGAACTTTCTCTGCCATCGCTGCTGGAAGAAGTAATGCGATCTATGACTACGTGATCGCTTTCTGAGTATGATTTGATCTCCGTTAGCCTTTTCGATGCCTTTGTGCTCTCGATTCTGAGGAATGCTGAGGGCGGGTCTGGAATGGGATCATGCGGCGTGAAGATTGATATGTATATAGAAGACATGTCTATACGCCCTTGCAGAAAGTTCATCTGGCCTTCAAATCTCTCAATCTCTGACCGTATTCGTGTTAATTCTGATTCTATTGATAGGATATCCGAGATGGTTTCAGCATTAGCTAAGAGGTCCCGCAAGCTAATTTCCTGAGTATATAAACTTTTTAGCCGTGCGTTGACGTCTATAACCTGACTGGAAACGTCTTCAACGCCTGCAGTGTGGCTCTCTATAACGCCTAATGTTTTTAGGCTGGCTATCGTAGATTCATAGTGTTCTTGCGGTACTCTTATCGTAATATTCGCTTGCGGATAATTGTTGCCGCCAGAGGTGGATAGATTTTCGATAAATCCTCCGTGTCGATTAGTGATTAATGTTACGGAGGTTAGAGCTGACTCAATGTCGACTACTTCTATAGTCATTGAAGCTGTATAGATGATCTTGCGATCATATGTTGCCATACCGGTAGAATCCCCATGGTCCGATATACCCGACTCTAGGGTGAGGTCTCCTGGTGAGCGTACTTGGTTTGACAGTGTTGTGCCCTGTATGTCCTTGCTAGACTGGTATTTTTCGCTGATTGGAGAGAGACTTGGTATTGGTTCTGAACTTATGGATAAGGGTAATTCTGAATTGGTTTCAGGACTACATGCGACCAGTACCATGACTAATCCGATAATTAGGAGTAATAACCTTTGCATTATCAACCACATGATAGGTGTGTTTTAGATTGTATTATATTAGCTTATGGTTTCTGAATATATAGTTGTTCCATTTCAAGAAGTTTAGACTTTACTCTAAGACCGCCTGCTCCATATCCGGTCAACTTACCGTTGCTGCCTATAACGCGGTGACAGGGTATCACTAACGAAAACCTGTTCCTAGCCATGGCCTGCCCTGCAGCTCTAGCTGCTAAGGGGCTTCCTGCTGCCGCTGCCAGCCATCCATAGGTTCTGGTTTCACCTACGGGTATAGTTCTGCAGGCGCTCCAAGCTGCTGCGACAAAAGGAGATGTGTTTCCTAGGTCAAGTTGTATTTGTTCTAGGCTATCCAGTTGGCCGTCTATGTATTCAAAGATGCAATTCTTCACTTCATCACAGGGTGATGGTATATACGAATTATATTGGTCAAATTTGTCGAGTAATGGAATGATATCTTCAAGTTTTGGTTTCAGGTGTAGACATTGCAGTCCAGTCTCTCCGTTAATTAGCCCTACCCATCCTAAACGGGTTTCAAATACCTCAGAGCCGGTCTTACTCATGCGCAGTGCCTTTATCGATCTTAAGTATATTTAGTATTAGTAGAAAGCGTAATTTACGCCATGCCTGTATTAATTCGTCAATCTGAGATCTCTCGAGTTTATGCTGGCTGTACATTGTTTGGACATATGCGTTTGTAATAGTTGAAATGTAAGTGTTCGAAGTCCTCAGGGATTCTTCTAAATACTTCTGGTATTCGTATGGAGTCTGATAGCGTTCTGGTCGTGCCCCAGCAATCCTGCCCAATAGTCTCATGTTTTTATAAGTCACATTAGGTTCGCCTCTAGACGCGAGATATTTTGCCCACAAAACTATAATGCTCAAAGTAGAGACTAATAGGCCGCCGATGACTATCAGAACTGCTGGTGGTATGTCCCATAACCTGTTCAGAAAACTCTGTGGATCTGCGCTAGGGCCTATTGTTTTGTTATTTCCACCACCTTCTTCGCAATCTTCATCGTCATCTTCACAACCGAATAAAAGCTGACCAGATATGTTGTTTGCAGGTTTCTCTACAGGTTCTGGAATGGAGTAAGTTATAGGCGGAATGCTGACACCGGGTGTAGGTTCGAAAGGTATCCAGCCGTATGTAGGGAAAAACACTTCAACCCATCCGTGCGCGTCACTGTCATTTAATATATATATGTCTTCGCCCGTAATTTTCTGTCCTTCTGAATAGCCAGTAACAAATCGTGCAGGTATGCCAATGGATCGCAGCATTACTGTCATTGCTGAAGCAAAGTACTCGCTGTACCCTTTTTGTTGATCGAATAGGAAGTGATCTACTCCATCGCCATCAAACGGAGGAGGATCGATAGACAAGCTATATTCTAGTGTTTTAAGGTGTTGTTCAATGGCTACCGCTTTATCGTAGTTTGAGGTTTCGTTCTTAGTAATATCCTGTGAAAGAATAGATATCCTATCAGGCAAATCATCTGGTAGCTGGGTATATATCGTGTCTGCCCAAAACGGATAAGTGGATGAATCTCTCCGTAAGTCGTCGGGGTCTGCTATTGATATGGATGATGTTAACTCGTAAGTATCACCTTTCTCAAAGTCACCATTCATAGAACGTACAGAAAGAGTATCGGGCCACCTTGATAGACTTTCCATCACACTTATTGCCCCATTCTTATTGTCGACGTCCGTGATTTTAAGAGTAGCTGGCAATTGATCAGCGATAAACTCGTTAGATAGGGGTTTGTCTGATGAAGCAAATATGGTTTTCAAATCCGCAAACGATTCGTCTATCTCAGGATGTGGCTTTATAGGTGAAATAGCTTCAGTTGGCGCTCCGAGTTTTATCGTGTAGACAGGAGAGTCGTATGTTTCAATTAGGTAGTCCGTATCTATCGACACTGCCTGTCCTCCAAAGAGTAGTATTTTCGAGTCGTATCCAGCAGTAATCCTGGAGGTTACCTCAAGTTGTTTCCCGTATTGAATTGAAGAATTATAGCTGGGAGTCCAATTATTGGGTCTCACTAACGTCTCGTTTGACAACCATCCCTTGGATGTATATTGGTTGTATGTCCGGGCCTTCCAATACATAGGTACTGGTGATTCCGCCTGAAAAGCTAGTGTGTCTGTGGGATTAATGGTCCCCTGAAAGGCCATTACGTCACCCCATAGTCGATAGGCCATTTCTCTTCTCGCAGGAAGACCTGCGAACAACCTATTGAAATCTTCTTCGAAATATAACATTGGCGATCGCAGATTTTCGTAAGTATCTCTGGCTGGTGGCCAATATTGGCCTATCGGTAGTAGGAAAGCCAATATCAATATTATGAATCCAAGTAGTAAAGTGTCAGAAAGGGCCAGTAATCCAAGGTGAGTATCGTATCTCAATCCTAAATTATCCCATTGGCGGCGGCGTCTGACTGATTGGAGTCTGCCTATCAGGATCAGAGAACATAATAAGTATATTCCCAGGTCTATGCTAGCCTTATCTGGTAGAAAAGTTAGATTGCACAACAAAGCGGCGCCGCCGATTGCAAATACGGCCCAAAACTTCTCATATTTTACAAAGGCCCAAGCTACAGTGTGCCCTAACATCCATGTGATTGCCATCAACCCTACAGCAAATGGTAGCTGGTCTATATTAATAGTGCCGTCGTTTGCCGCTTGATACCACAAAGTTAATCTGTACCATAATTCTTGGTAGTTGGCTGCAGATATGTGATCACTATTTGCAGAGCTTAGCTTGGATACAATGATCCATGCACCTAAGAGTGTGCCCGCAGGGAATCCAATTATGGCTGGGACACGGGTCTTTATGATTGCAAATCCGATTGCCATAGACGTGATTATCAGGATTCCTAAGCTGGGCGTATCTACCCAATCAGCACGATCTACTGACCAAGCAACAATAGATACATTAAGGGCTAAAAGAGCCGTGGCAAGCCACCCGTATCTTGGGCGCAATAGTTTTAGGCCGAGTACTAGGTATTCTGACGTCATCTCTGGCTTAAACTGATAAAACCTACGGTATTTTGTGGGATCGATCTTCACGAGTACGGTTGTTCCTCTTTGGATATCAAATTCTTGTTGTTTCTAATTGGGCCTGTATTGGAGACTTGAGACAAGCGTTAATAGTCTGATTTTTATCAACTATGTATGACGAGATTTCGCTTTCCAATAATTCTTGTATAGTATGATCGGATGCAGAGGAACTACTGAATTTACTTGGGTCTATATAAATCACTGACACTTTGATTCCTTTTGATTTTAAGAATGCCAACGCCTCAATCCATTCAGTTCTATTTGATGGTGTTACAACAATAAGTGAGCTGAACCTGTTAAGTTGGTGTTCAAGATCGTAGATGAACTGCCTGAGTCTTACCCGTCCATTGGACCGGATTGAGGCTAAAGCCAGCATCATATTTTGCATATGGGCAGTATTCCGGTCAGGCCTGAATTTACAATACGATTCAGAATTGGCTGTTAATCCGACTGGCATGGATAAGCTAGTGAGTTTATTAATTAGAGAACACGCTACGGTCACTGCTAATTCCTCACTGTTATCAACAGGATCTTGTCCCACGTGCGATTGGTTGTGCATATCCAGCAGAACCCATGACTCCGCAGAGATACCTGCTTCAAATTCCTTTACCATTAACGAATTCATTCTTGCCGTATATGGCCAGTGGATCCTGCGGGGACTATCCCCTGATCTGTATGTTCGTATTGTTGCCGAATCAGTAGTGATATGATCCGACCGATGAGTAGATTTGGCATCGCTAGGTAAACTAGATAGTTGTGGGTTTAGATCCGGCAATAATTCAGTTTTTGGGAACACCGTGAATTCTCGAGATGAGAGGAAAGATCGTTTTAACTGAAACAACCCAAATGGGTCTTGACTAGTAACTTCAATTTCTCCGCATAGATATTTTCCCCTCACCCCCAATTCGTGTTCAATTAGCCAACTACGTCGTTGATTCTGTACTAAGGCAATTGCCCTACCTGATGTATATCCGGGTATTGTTGATATCTCTTTGACTGTAATCCACGATTTAGGGAGTCTATAGCGGTTAATAATTTGCAACTCACCGCCCAGTGAGTCTCCGACCTGGCCATGCCAAATAGTCCGGTTTAGCCGTATTTCCAGACCTTTGAGATTAAACCATGCCCATAAAAGTCCTATTGCCATCGTTATTATTATTGCGTAAAGCAGACGGAAGAAAAATGCGAATCCAGTTCCTAATGAATAAAAAATCATTAATCCAATAAGGATGGATACCCACAATTTACGTTTTGTAACTGTTAGAAGTGTCATTGCCTAGATCATCAACGATTACGAATAAGAAAAACCATTATCTTAATTTGTCGGTCTATATCGGGACTGGAACAAACTCGAGGAGATCAGAAATGATCTGAGATGCGTTCACTCCTGATATTCTTGCGGCGGCGGACAATACTAATCTGTGTGCAAGAACTGGAGTAGCTAATTCTTTCACGTCGTCAGGTATCACGTAATCACGGCCTCTGATAAGAGCTAGCGCTCTACATGTATGAAATAGCCCGATAGATGCGCGAGGTGATGCCCCGAGAGAAATTTGCTCTCTGTGACGAGTCCATTCAACTATA
>CEVQ01012116.1_pt1 | contig 11015 bp, 9 predicted proteins | sample 356551 | NCBI WGS metagenome assembly CEVQ01 (sample SAMEA2623756, study PRJEB7988) | marine metagenome | biome: marine biome (ENVO:00000447); feature: mesopelagic zone (ENVO:00000213); material: "saline water (ENVO:00002010), including plankton (ENVO:xxxxxxxx)" | depth 250 m | reverse complement strand
CACCTATATGGACACCTAATAATTTACCCTCGTGCGTGCGTGTAGTGGATTCTTCTTAAGGTAGATGCCGTTAAAAATTTGTGTTCGATCGAGAATATGAGAGATAAATTGTTTCAATTTAGCCATAGATGGTAAATAAAGGGATCTTTTTCTCTCAGAATATTGAACGTAATGGATTGACTTTGGCCCAACCTTTAATTTGTGCGAATCCAGATTACGGCGATGAATACCAAAAACGTATATTTCATACCAAAAGTGAAGTAGGATAAAAGTAGGTATTTTAATTTCCAAGTCACTCTTATTATATAATCTGATACGATTTAAAAAATGTAAACTATAACAAATAAAATGATCAATATAAGCAATTTAAACAAAAAGTATGGAAATTTCCAAGTTCTGAAAGATTGTAACACTCAAATAAATAAGGGCTCTGTTGTAGTTATTTGCGGACCTTCAGGTTCAGGGAAATCAACTTTGATAAAATGTATAAACGGGTTAGAGCCATTTGATAATGGTGAGATAATTGTCGATGGAATGAATGTGGGTGAGCTTAAATCAGATTTACCTAAACTAAGGGCGAAAATTGGAATGGTTTTTCAAAATTTTGAATTATTTCCACATCTAAATATTTTAGATAATATGGTCCTTGCCCAAAAAAAAGTTCTCAAAAGAAAGTCCTTGGAAGCAGAGGAAAAAGCATTAGCATTGTTGGAAAGAGTAGGACTCACTGATCAAACTAAGAAATATCCTGGACAATTGTCTGGAGGACAACAACAGCGTGTTGCAATTGCAAGGGCTTTAGCGATGGATCCCATCGTAATGTTGTTTGATGAACCAACATCTGCTCTAGATCCAGAAATGATAAAAGAAGTACTCGATGTCATGATCGAATTAGCAAAAGAGGGCATGACTATGGTTTGTGTAACACATGAAATGGGATTTGCAAAAAATGTTGCTGATAAAGTTATTTTTATGGATAAAGGAAGTATAATTGAAGATTGTACAAAACAAGAATTTTTTGAAACAGAAAGATCTGAAAGAACTAAACAATTTTTAGATAAAATTCTCCATGACTAATTATGGTATAAAATCTATAGCTCAAACAGTTAACGGGCCTATTAAAAAAAAAGAAATTGGTTTTACATTGATGCATGAACATATTTTTTGTGATTTACGAAAGCCTGAAAACCGTATAAATTTCTTGAATAAACAAGAAGAAATAAGGATAGATAATCGTTTTGAAATAAATTATTACCAAAACGATAACCAACAGAATCTTATTTTAGATGAATATGAAAAAGCTGTTGATGAGCTAAATTTTTTTAGAGAATTTGGAGGAAATACCATAGTAGAACTTAGTACAATTGGGTTAAATCCAGAACCAAAAAAATTATCTAAAATATCCCAAGAAACTGGAGTTAATATAATAATAGGGACAGGGCATTACACTGATGATTATCTTGACGAATATTCGCTTAATTCTGATGTAGAAGATTTAAGAAAGTTAATGTTTCAACATTTGCAAGATGGGTTTGAAGGGACAAATATTCGTGCTGGCTTGATAGGTGAAATAGGTTGTAGTTGGCATTTAAAAGAAAGTGAGAAAAAATCATTGCAAGCTGCTTTAGAAATACAAAATGACATTGGAGTAACTATAAGTATACATCCTGGAAGAAATAAAGATTCTCCTGAGGAAATTGTCAATTTTATAGAAAATTTCAAAGTTAATCCTGAAAAAATTATCATCTGTCATATAGATAGAACTCTTAATAATTTGGAAGATATATTATTTTTTTTAAATAAGGGATATGTTCTGGAATGGGATTTTTTTGGTATAGAGACTTCTAAATACTGGTTTGGGAAATTTGACTTGCCCACCGATTATATGAGATTAGATTTAATTTTTGAATTGATAAAAAGGGGATTTAAAAATCAAATTACAATTTCTCACGACATATGTATTAAGACGAGGTTAAAATGCTATGGAGGTCATGGCTATAGTCATATCAAAAAACATGTAGTTCCACTTATGTTAGAGAGAGGTTGGACTGAAAAAGATATAGAACAAATACTTGTTAATAATCCTGCAAATTTGCTTTGTTACTTAAATTGAGAATAACACTTTTCTTTTTAATTCACTAAAAAAAATGAATATCATAGAAGAAACTGTCTTAAAAAACAAAGAAGATTATATTGAAGATTTAAAAGATATAATTAGAACTTCAAAGGATGGAACAAATTCTATTCAAGATCATTTCTTAGAAAAAGTTAGTCAACTTAAATGCATAAATGATGATTTTAAATATAATCCAGATTCCATAGATCTTGTAGAAGAATTTGCAAATGAAATTGTTCAAAGTAAACACTCAGAAAGAGCGATAGTTGCAAAACATAAAGGGCAATCAAATGGCAAATCATTAATACTTTTTTCTCACCCAGATACTGAAAAATATGAGAGCGACAAAGGATGGAATCATGATCCTTTTGAACCAAATATTTCCAATAATAGAATACACGGTTGGGGAATAGCAGATGATTTAGCAGGAGTTACAATGATGTATCATTCTTTGGATGTAATAAAAAAAACAGGAATTAAATTAAAAGGAGATTTAATTTTAGCTAGCACTCCGAGCAAAAATCACGCACGTGGAATAGCTAGCGTATTAAATAAAGGATATTCAGCAGATGCTGCATTATATTTACACCCTGCTGAATCCGGTAGAGGCTTAGAAGATATTAAAGCCTTCACACCAGGTCAGATTGTTTTCTCAATTAATTTTTTTGGACAAAAACCTGAAACAAACGAACCCGCACATACATCAATGTCTCATCTCGGACATAATCCAATGTTAGACGCTTTAGATGTCATCAATGCTTTAAAAGAGTTCGAAGATGAACGTATCAAAAATATTCAGCATCATCTTTTAGAATCAGCTGTAGGAAGATCTAGTAATTTGATGTTTTCATTTTTTCAATATGGAAAACCTGACGAAATGGATAAAGTTCACAATAATTGTAAATTGGGTTGCGCTTTATCACTTGTACCAGGAGAGAAATTGGAAGATATAAAGAGAATAATAGAGGGTAAAATTAGTTTTATTGTTCAGAAAAGCGACTGGATGAAAAAAAATATTCCAGAATTAAAATGGATTAGTGGTGTAAGCGGAGCAGAAACTGACTCCGATTCATTAATTTTTAAAATGACAAAAAATATATTTAACAAATATGGTGCTAAACCAAGAATTAACCCTTTACATACTTCTTCTGATATTCGAAATCCTATTGTTCAAAAAAATATTCCTACAATTGGTTTCGGTCCAAAATGCGGCAATCTAAGTATGTGCAATGAAGCTAATGAATGGATAAATCTAGAAGATTATTTGAACACTCTTTGCGTAACAACAGAAATAATTTCAAAATTTTGCAATGAAAAATAAATTTAAAACCTGTTCAAAGAAAAAAACGCTATTTCCGTCTCAGGAGATTTCCCCAAAATTAATTTAGAAATAATATTCCCCATTTCAGGAGCCATAGTATAACCATTGGCGCCAACTGCATGATAGAAATTTTTTATTCCAGGAGTTTCACCAATTATAGGAGCTCCATCTATCATTACTCCCACAGTAGCCCATGTTCTAAGTACATTCAGATATCCTATATTTGGGAAAACTCTCTGAGCCACCCATAAATTCCCACTTATTGCGCTGCTATAATTTATTGTTCTATTTAAATCATTATTATAACCTGCAAACCAACCTCCGCCTATAATTATATTACCGTTTTTTATTTGCTTCATTGTTAGGTGTCTATGAGCATGGGATATCAAACTTTTGATAATAGATTCGGAAGACTCAGTAACAATCATTTGTTGGGGAGCACTCAAAACAGGAATTTTTAAACCTAACAATTCAGAAATTTTGCTACTCCATCCACCTGCTGCATTAACTAGATATTTACATTTAATTTTTCCTTTATTTGTTTCTAATAAAAAATAATTTTTTTCTTTACTTATTGAAATAACAGTGGTTTCAAGATTAAATTTTGTCCCAAGTCTTTCCGACTCTTTTGCTAAAATTGGAGTTGCTAGCATTGGATTGATTTTACCTTCTCCAGGACAATATGCTGCTGCAATAATTTTGTCTGAAACATTCGGAAGTTTTTCTCGTAGTTCTTCCTGAGATAGCAATTCCATTTCTATCCCTACTTTTTTTTCAGCAACAATTTTATTTTTTAAATAAGAAATATCTTTTTCTGTTTCAGCAACCATCAAGCCTCCTGTAATCTCTAATTCAAAATCACTTTCTAAGTCTTTTTCGAGACTTTTCCATAATTCTATTCCTTTTTTCTGTAACACTAGAGATTTTAATTGAGGAGATTCACCTTTTTTGTCTAATTCAAAGTCAAAAGACAATAACTGCAAATGCAAACTTCCTGCATTATTACCAGATGCTTGACTGTTAATATAACTAGATTCAATTAAATTATTTTCAACTCCATTTTTTGATAAGTATAGTGATATTGATACTCCTATCGCTCCTCCACCAATTATTGCAACATCCGTTTTTGTAATTTGTTTTGTATCAGACAACTTTTTTGCAGATAAATCTTTGAATTTTCTCAAAGATACTGGTTCAGGCTTATATCCCTTCCATTCAGGTTCTTCTCTTAAAATAGAGAGTATTGGAATTGGTTTTATGGGTATTTGAGTTAAAAAAGAATCAAATTTATTTCCTAAGTTAGAAATTTTATTAATTTTTTTTAACAACATATTCGTACAATATCTACCCTGACATCTTCCCATTCCGGCCCTTGTAAGGCGTTTAACCGAGCCTAAATTAGTAACTCCCATAGACAAAACTTCGTCTATCCTGCCTGATGTAACATTTTCACACCTACACAAAATTGTTTCATTTTTTGCTGTGCTTAAATCTGAATCTTCAGATTTAAATAATGACCAAATTGCTTTTTGAAATTTATATTTTTTGTTAAGTTTCTTTTTAAGATTATTTGATACAATAGAAAAATTTTTTATTAAATTAAAGTCTTCCAAAATTGCTTTCCCAGCCATTTCTCCTAGAGATAAAGCGACTTGAGCACCATCAATTTTTGCACCATCGCCTATGACAAAAACTTCATTCAATGATGTCCTTCCATATTGATCACATCTGATTTTTGAAATAATTCCACTAGTTTTTTCAAAATCACAGCCAAGAATCCTTGGAATTTCATTATTTGATAAAAATCCATATCCTACACAGAGAGTATCAGCAGAAAATTCAACAGTTTTTTTGGTATCCAATTTCCCGCCTTTTAAAATAGGAGCAGCTTTTACAATTGATGGGTTTTTTCCAGAAATTTCTCTTACATGATGTTTAAAAAGAATAGGAACTCTGTTAATTCTTAATTTCAAAAAATATAAAATTCCTTTAAACATCAATTTATAATCAAAATAAATTGACCTGAAAAAATTAATTAAGTTAAATGGGATTGGATTAGAAGATGCTTCAATAACTGCTATAACTTTTGCACCATTATCTATTAGTTCAGCTGCAAGTTGAAAATTCAAAGGACCATTTCCAGCTATAACTATTTCAGTTCCAGCATTAATCCTATAAGATCTTAACAATCCTTGAGCAGCTCCTGTTGTAATAACTGCTGTAGAAGTCCATCCAGGGAATGGCCTAGCAACCTCATATGCGCCTGTGCAGACAACCAGTCTTTTAATAGATATTTTTTCAACAATCTCCCCACTTAGTAAACTTAAGTTAATTAAATCGGATGAAATTTTTTCGGCAGCAATAACTGTATTACTTAATTTAAGTTCAAGTTCACTCTTTTTTAATTTTTCTATTAATTCATTCCCTTTTTGATATTGATAGTCTTTTAAAGATTTTTTATCAAATTTTTCTGAACTTGATAATTGTTTAAAATATTGACCTCCAAGACTTGTTCTTTCGTCTATAATTACTATATTCAATCCTTTTTCTACAAGAGTAATTGCTGTCATTAAACCCGCAGGACCAGATCCAATAATAGCAATATCATAATGTTTTTCTGCTTCTAATTTATACTCAGGTACCTTTGGTGGGATTTTATTATTTGGAGCTTTATAGGGAAGCGATTTTACATTAATTCCATTTTTAGCTGGTTCTATGCACGCTCTCTTGCCTGGAATACCATTTATAGAAACCGCACATTCATAGCAAACACCCATTCCACAAAAAACACCTCTTTCTTCTCCGCTCTTACAATATCTTAAAGCTCTAATTCCATTTGAAAAAAGAAGTGCCGCTATGGACTGCCCTTCATAACCTCTAAAAGGAACACCATTAAAATTAATTACAATGGTATTTTCATCATTTTCAGAATTTTCTATATTAATTTCAGAATAGCCACCCATAAAAAATCGTTAACTCAATCTTTTTTATAACCAAGAATTTTACTAATAGATTTTTCAAGAATAAGGGCGCTATCAACCATTGATTCTATTTCAATAGATTCATTTGCAGAATGTCCTTCCTTGTCTAAACCAGGACCAAAACAAACTATTTCTATTCCATCTCCAGAAAAATAACGACCATCACTCACCCCAATTGAATTTATAAATTTTATTTTATGATCTAAAATTTCTTTATATGACTTAGAAATACTTTGTACGATTAAATAATTTTTATCTCCTGAGAAACCATTTGTACCTCGTATTTTTCTAATAGATGAATATTTTTTAGTTTCTGCACAACTTTCAAAAATATTTTTAATTTCATCGAAAGCTTCATCATTATCCTCTTTAGGAAGTAATCTTCTATCTATTTCAACTCTACATAGATTTGGAACTACATTCGTATTTACTCCACCTTCGAATTTTCCAATGTTTAATGTTGATCTCATCCCCCTAATTTTTCTATTTTGAAGTTTTTTGGTCATTTTCTTCTCCAAATGATTACAAATTCTAACCATCCTCATTATAGCATTATCTCCAAGGTGAGGTTCTCCTGCATGTGCTGATTTACCAGTAGTAATTATTTCTACCCAAAGGACGCCCCTTTCTTCAATTATTAAGCTATTATTAGTAGGTGCTCCTAGAATCAGAATATCTGGTTTAATTGCTTCTACATCTCTTAAGAATGCAGTTCCATTTGGTCCTAAATTTTCTTCATCTGTAACAAAGGTAAATGAAATTTTACCTTTTGCCGGCCCTCCATTCTTGGCAATATGTTTAGCAAGCCAAATTTGCACTGCTCCACTTCCCTTACAATTTACAGCACCTAATCCAGATAATTTTTTTGAATCTATTTTTGACTCAAAAGGGTTATGATCCCAATTTTCAAGCTTACCAGGTCCCACAGTATCTATATGAGTATTAAATACCAATGAAGGGCTACCATTTCCCATTTCAGCAACAACATTTACCAAACCCTTTTCATTTTCATATAGCTTAACTTTGTAACCACACCCTGAAAGGGTTTTGAAAATATAATTTGAAATATCTATTGTTTTTCCAGGCGGGAAAGAAGTATCAAAACTGATTAATTTTTTAAGTTCTTTTGATAAATTATCTCTAAGGATATTATTTTTTGAAATCATTTAAATTATTTTTTGAAAGTATTTTTTTCTAACCTATTTAACAAATTATTTTTATCTAATGTTTTAGCTGGTTCAGGTAAATCGCTTTTTAAAAAAATACCCTGGTTCTTATTTGCAATTAAATTCCCATTTTCAACAATTAATTGTCCTCTAGAAATAACAGTTAGAGGCCAAGCGTTTAGTTCAATACCTTCATAAGGAGTATAATCAACATTGTGATGAAGCATAGAGTTTGATAATTTAAATTTATTATTCGTATTCCATATTACGATATCAGCATCACTTCCTGGAGCAATAGTGCCTTTTCTCGGGTATAAGCCGTAAATTTTAGCAGGATTGGTTGAAGTAATTGAAACAAATTTTTGAATATCTATCCTTTCTTCGAGAACACCTTTAGACATTAAGAGAGGCATTCTTGTTTCAATTCCAGGCACTCCATTTGGGACATTACAAAATTTTGTTTCAGAACCTTGTATTTGCTTTCCCTGATTACCTTGAAACTTAAAAGGAGCATGATCCGAAGAGAATACCTGAAAAACACCAGTTTTTATTCCCAGCCAAATTTTTTCTTGATCCTTTGGAGTCCTAGGAGGAGGACTACATATATATTTTGCTCCTTCAAAATCTTCCGAATCTAGATCATTTGCTGTTAAAAATAAATATTGAGGACAAGTTTCTGCATAAATATTAAGCCCTTTAGATTGTGCATTCTGAATTTGAGTCATTGCTCTTTCACTAGATACGTGAACAATCAATATTGGAACATCAATTAATTCTGACATAGAAATCGCACTATAAGTTGCTTCATCTTCCATGATGATAGGTCGAGAAACAGCATGATATTTAGGCCCAATCTTACCTGATTCTAGTAAAAGTTTTGTAAGCAATGTTATGCAGTCATCATTTTCAGCATGAACCATTGTCATTGCACCATTATCTCTAGCAAAAGATAATACTTTTAAAATTTCCATATCATTAAGCTTCAAAGCTTCATACGTCATATAAATTTTAAAATGTGAATAACCATTCTTTATCAAATCAGGCAGTTCATTTTTTAAAATTTCTTCACATGGATCTGTTATGATCATATGAAAAGCATAATCCACAAAAGATTTACCTTCTGCTTTTTTATGATATTCATCTATCGCAACTTTTATACTTCCTCCCTTAGGCTGAAGAGCAAAAGGTATTATCGTAGTTGTTCCTCCAAATGCAGCAGATTTGGAACCACTTTCAAAATCATCTGCAAATACTGAGTTGTCATCTGTTGGTTGATCAAGGTGACAGTGACCATCAACACCACCTGGAGTTACAATATTTTCTTCAGCATCTATTATTTTTTTTGCATTACAATCAATTATACCAATTTGCGAAATTACCCCATCTTTAACTGCAATATCAGTCTGATAAAAGTCTGATGCGGTAGCAACTTTTGCGTTTTTAATTAATAAATCAAAGTCTGACATAATAATTTTTTATATCTTTAAATTATATTTTTCAACCACTTCTTTAACCCATTCAAAATCAGATCCTGATGCTTCTAATCTCGGTGGTCTTGGTGGACCTACATTTAAACCCATTAAATTCAATACAGCTTTTGTTGCAGATGTATAACGATGTTGACCTACTAATTCAATTGCGGGCAAAATATAATTGTAAAGTTTGCTAGCTGCGTCAATATCTTTATCTACTACAGTAAGATTATATATTTTTGCAAATTCTGATGGCATAATATTGGAACCAACAGAAACCCATCCATAAGCTCCATTCAAAAAAGATTCATACCCCATAATTCCCCCGAAAACTACCATCTTATCTTCACATAAATTAACAATTTCCCTAACCCTAGTAACATCCATTGTAGATTCTTTAATGTATGAAATGTTTTTAATTTCAGATAGTTTTTTTACAAATTTAGGAGTAAGATCAACATTAGCAGTTGCTGGATTATTATAAATCATAATAGGGATAGAAATAGCATCTGCTATGTTCTTAAAATGGTGATATAATTCAACCTCGGTTGGACTACTGTAAAATGGTGGGATTATCATTACACCATCAGCCCCGAGAGATTCAGCCTCTTTACTATATCTAATTACATCCCAAGTATTTTCTGCTCCCGTTCCTATTAATACAGGAACTTTTCCATTAGCTCTTTCAATAACAATTTTTGCAACAATATAACGTTCTTCTTCTTTTAATGAAAGGAATTCACCCGTACTACCCAGTGCAACGATTCCATGTATTCCCTCATTAATCTGCCAATCGATATACTTTTTTAATACATCAATATTAACTTTATGACTGTCCTCTGTAAAAGGGGTCACAATAACTGAGAATGTTCCTTTAAACTTATTCATTTTGTTTAAACCTTTATAACTTGTTGTTATTAATTAAATTCATTTTTGATAAATTATCCATGCCAAATTCTATTTGAAATAGATTCACCTTCAATACATAGTAATTTTAAGTTATTTTAGGGATATCCATCTACAATTAATTGATCAGCAATAGCTTCTTTTATTATAATTCCTATAAAACCTTGCATTCTCAAAATATTTATATTCAATTATTTCTTTTTCAGAATTGTTAAAATAATTTTATTTAAACGGGATGTTTTTTGAGCAGTTATTCGTGATGCATACAATAACTGAATAGGTGAGTTTCAGGATTTAATGAAACTTTAGCGTATCGGTGGTCCTTTTTGCAGTAATTGAAGAATGGAACGTCATCGCTATGCGTTAACGAACAAGTTTGTGAATTTTACTCTTCAACTTTCACAGTCTTAAAAAAAACCTAAATATGTTAACATAAACAAAAAGTATGACACTATTTAATAAATTTCAGATCAGATTAAACTTTTATTTCGAATATTTTACGTATCAAAGTTCTCAAAAAAATATATTTTGCTATACTAACTCATCTAAATATCATCCCCGATATGATATACTTATTTTCTGAATAAACTCTGATCTACAGAGCTACATTAACATTAAGTTTTTTACTACTAAGTCTTTTATTACATAATAATTTATGATACCAAAAATAACAAAAAACATATTAATTTAAAAATCAGGTTTTAAAGTAGTTTTTAATATCTACTATTTTAATGCTATTTCAAGTGGCAACTGGCCTTCCCATAGAACTTTTTTACCCATTTCCTCTATCTGATCGATCGGGCTTATCACGGTTAAAAAATGATTGCCTGTGAGTTGCCCCATCTTACTGGCAAAGTGTACCCCTCCATAAGCAAGAAGGATCTCGGTTTCGCTTATACCACCAGGATATAGGATCATCTGGCCTGGAGCAGGATAAGAAGTATGGTTTTCGTATTCTACTTCAAAATCTCGGTCACCCAATGGGACCCATACTCCCTCCCCACTTCAGCGCACATGAATGACTGATGAAGAAAAAGGAAGATAGCGTTTGAT